>Ga0172381_10000177_pt1 | contig 77180 bp, 106 predicted proteins | sample Leawel6488metaG_FD_119754 | JGI IMG/M metagenome (GOLD analysis project Ga0172381, IMG submission 119754) | Leachate microbial communities from a municipal landfill in Southern Ontario, Canada - Leachate well 64-88 metaG | ecosystem: Engineered > Solid waste > Landfill > Unclassified | place... | reverse complement strand
TTGATTCTTATCGGCCCAAATGCTCCGATATGGGACTTAATGCTTATTTGGGCGGATTAATGGCTATATGTGGTCATTGACTTATATGCATCAATTATTTTGGTACCATATAGTATATATCATTTTTTCTATAATCCCCCTATAATAGAAAAATGAATTAATTTTCAAAATATTAACTCAAAAATAATTTATTTTTATTTATTTTCGTTTATCTAATATTCATATTCATTAAATCGTTATCTAGCGCCATCATTCTCCTATAAATAGTTATCAGTCATATCATAGAAAAGTATTTAAGTTAATAGAACCTATAATTCGTATGCAAGAAAAGATATGTGGTAAATGCAAAATACCAAAACCGTTATCTGCTTATGGTTTTCATAATTCGGGAAAACATAAAGGTGAATTAAGAACATATTGCCGAGAATGCGAAAACCTCATATCTAAAGTATATTATCAAGCCAATAAAGATATAGTAAATACAAAAACAACTACAAAAAGATATGCTAATGGTCAAAAACCAATGTCCGAAAATAAAGAATGTCCTTCATATTTAGGCATTGCTATAGCCGAAAAAGCATTATCCAATTTCTTTGACCATATCATAAGAATGCCTTTAAACAATCCAAATTATGATTTTATTTGCGGCAAAGGCTTTAAAATAGACGTTAAAGCTTCATGCCTACACTACCCAAAAACCGGAATTTCAAAAGAAGGATACACAAAAACTTATCATCCATATTGGAACTATCTTATTAAAAAGAATCCAATCGCAGAGTTTTATTTACTACTAGCATTCAATAGCAGAGAAGATTTAGAACCTCTCCACGTTTGGCTTATTCCGGCGCATATTCTAAATATCAAAGAAGGTATAACAATAACCAATACATCTAAAGCTCTTTCCAAATGGTCAATTTATGAAAAACCATTAACCAACGTCATAAAATGCTGTAATGAAATGCAGGATACTGAGCAAATAATCCATCTCTAACTAGGGAGTCAAAAACTCCCTAGAACCCTTTACGATTAAATTGTTTTTAAGTACCTTTTATCTTCCTCACCATACAGTCCATATAACGCTATAATCAATCTTAACTCAATCCTTTATCATTTATCCTACTCAATCCTAATCTATCGGCTATAAGCCTTATACGTTTTAATCCATTTCACATATATCTTAATACATTTATTATCCATTTCAATATATCCCATATCAAATTAAATATATCCCACATAAACCGCAATATATCGCCATTTATCAAACATAAATCGCAATCAATCGCCATTATTGAACGTCACTATATAGTAGGAAAAAACACCGCGCCCTAAAAACCGCTATGCGTCGGCTTAATCCAATTTTCACCGCGAACCGGCCCACGCCCAAAATGTCCACATCTGTCCATTACTGTCCACATCTGTCCATTTACCAACTATCTGCCCATTATCTTAATCGCAATTGGCCGCCGCCCCGCACCGCCGCCGCGCCACAAAAACCACTATCAGCCAACCCCTTACCCATTTTTCATCTCTCATATCCCAAAATCCCATAACCACCCAACGTACAAACTTATACATCAATGTACAAATAGTTTCATTAATCGACAACAACAACCATTAATGCTGAGCAAAATATATATACTCACAACCTAAGGGGGAGGTGTCGAAAGGTGAAAAACCCAAACACCGGGAAAAGCCGCGACTGAGGAATAAACCGAGGCGAAAAACTGAGTAACCCAAAAAACCCAATGCCAAACGACCAAACGAACAAACCGCAAATAAGAAGGTGATTCAAAAAAACTCCAAACAAAAAGCAGCAACCTCTTAAATGGCCATGATGGAAAAGCCATTTTCGTATGGACGCATAAGACTTTTTGAAAGTCAATCCGTAATAAACATCCTGAAAAGGCAAAGGTTCGATAAACCGTGCCGTCCTTGATAAGTCATAAGGGGAATTGCAACCTTGTGTCAAGGCTAAATATCAGTTATAGGTCAAAAGCTGAAAAGCTGATAAACGGCGTGCAGCGGTTATGTTAAGCTTACGGGTAGTGGCCTAATAAGCATAGCCTGTAAGTTTAATCTGCAAAATTCGTAGGGCTAGGTACAGTCACCTTACCCAACGGGCCGGGCCGGTCATGACCCGACAACAATGAGATAAAATGATCACGATTATGCTTACCCATAAGCATAAGTTCATAAAGACGAAAAATCAATCTCATAATAAGCCCAATGATACCGGAAGTGACAACGATCAAGCCCAATGTCGGAATTGATAGACCGACTGCAAGACCTTGAGTGTAACCGTTATGCGGGACTCCATCTCACAACAAATTAACGGCGAATTAGAGAGTCTAGGTCTGAAGAAGGAACCTTAGTGTTCCTAAAATGCTCTCACTACTGATGAAATCCAGCGAAGTAACCTTAGCTTCCAGCGACGGTGAAAAGCGGATACTCCCGGTTAATGAGATCTGTGGATCTCACGACGACAGGCCCGAATCGCTACTCTCTGGAGTAGCTACCAATGGGGATTGGCGGGCCTCGGCCAACAATTTATTATAATTTCTCCGTCCTACTGATAAGGAGAAATAGGTGATTCTGAGGAGGTTAATTGAAGAAATCGAGTCCGATGTAGAAATAATCAGATATTACGACGAACAGATAACCGTCTTTGACCGTGAAACCCTTGAACTTATAATGGAGATCCCAAGATGACATTAGATCACTATTTCAAAATCCTAATTGCGGTGGCGAGCACCGTGATATGCACGTTTCTTATAATTTTTTTGCTTACATTGATAAAGGATCTAATTGTTAATGGTCTTTAATTAACCCTGATGAGCCGCCTTAGCCTCCTTTGACGGCTCACAGGCATGTTAATGAGGTGAAACCAAATGTCCAAAAATACCGCAACCCTAGTGAAGAAAATCACCGAAAACGTCAGCAAGATAAAGGATGATGAGTTCTTAACGGCCCTTCTGATAATGGTCAGCAAGGCCGCCAAAGACCCAATCGGCACAAAAGCAGCCATCCTGGCCACGCCAACCAAAAAGGCCCCAAAAGTTCCGATGAAGGCCCCCACTCCAATGGCTACCGAATCCCATATACTCGAATACGAGTTCGGCGGCAAAAAGATGCTTGCCTTCCAAGCCAACGGCAAGCCTTCCAATGAGGTCTTAGACCTTTGCAAGGGAGCTAAGATGAGATTTTACAAAAATGTGCCTTCCAACCCATTCAACAACGCATTGCCCTTTTGGGCCGGCAAAGCCTCTGATGAGCTGAAGAATGCTCTCCTGGCGGTGGCCTAGATAGGGGATAAATCCCCTATAACCCCTACGGAGGTTAATGATGGATCGAGAAGTAGCTTTAGAAATGTTGAAAACCGCAGTCTCCAAGATCATTTGGGATCGAGAAGGTTGTGCAACAGTATTTGATTCTGATGACGAAGATTCTCTAAATCAAGTCTTAGATGATTATGGTTTCATGGATTGATATTTATGAACAATGAAGTATTTTTAATATTAATATGTTTCCTGATAATCGGCTTTTGTCTAGGCAACCCATTTCAAATCCTGGTGAATCCATGCTAGACTCCTACTTTGATGAGCTTGTCAAAGAGCAAGAATTTGACTCTCTCACTCAATCTCTCCTTGAAGACGGTGATTATCTCGCCGTAGCCTGGCTGAAAGACCGTCGTTTAAACCCGCCAAGGTGATCTGATGAAATTCATAATTCCGATCAACTACACTATGCAAGCCGATGTTGAAATAGAAGCAGAATCATTAGCAGATGCCATTCTTCAAGCCTCTTCTGATGACTTGCCTTCTGATGCCGAATACATGAGTGATAGCCTTCGAGTTCCAATGCAAGTTTTAGCCGAACTAAATCCAACCTTAACCGAAGAGGAACTTGAAAAAGCAGGCTCTGAAGTTGCCGCCGCAGGCCATTACTTCATAATTGAAGAGTGACCCCGATATGGAGAGCTGCTGCTCTCCCTACGGGCAAGTCTCCCCCATTTTAACCCTGATGGATGTCTGCCCTTCAGCACCCACAGGAAAGTTATTGATGAGGTTATTCTATGAAATCCAATTCTTGGAACTTTGAAAAATGGTTCTGCTACGGTGGATTATTCCTAATGTTTGGATCTTATGCAGCACTCTGTATCTATGATCTGATGAGGTGATTTGATGACATCAAGCAAAATGAAATTAATTCGCCGTCGCCAAGACGACTTACAATCCGAACTCCACAGCATTTTCGGCATGGCCCGCACCCACAAATACACTTTCAAAGAAACTTTGGAATGGGTAGCAGAGAGAGTTTATCGGTCCAAATATTATAAAACTCTCCCTCGCTACTCCCATCATTATGGGTGATTTGATGAGTGAAAGAAAAATTAATCATGATTGCAGTACCAAATTTATTGGGCAACCTCAACCAAAAAAGTTATCTGATGAAGCCAAATTGGCATATCTTAAACATCCTAATCATTGTCCATACTGCGGATCTACTGAAATAGAATCGGATTCTGTAAATTATGGTGATATGATGACAGGAAACGTTCTTTGCTTAAAATGTAATAAAAATTGGATCGATGTCTATTCAGTAACCGACATTGAAGAGGTTCCATGAAACTCACCCTCATCCTTTTTGGCCAAACCACAATCACCCATCACAATAAAAAATATGAAGCCATTAACTACGCGATGACACAGGCAGGCCTTAAAACCACCAGCGGCCACGCTATGTGCCTCCGAAATTATAACAATGTCAATTTTCCCGGTAACGCCGGCAGCGCAAAAATAGAGGAACCATGATAAAAAGAACAATGAACACAATACGTGACTCATTTATAATAATTGCAATACTGGCAATTGCATTATTTATTTCGAGTATGGGAATGCATCGATATGCATTAGCAATAATGGCATTCGTCTTATCAATATTTGCATGTTTTATGATATGCGTATATTCAGGTGATTCTGATGACTGAAGGAAAACAAACCGTAGGCCCCGCCACATCCAAAAAGTACAAATGTACTAATTGTGGCCATATCGAAAATCACACAACCAACCATTACGGAGAAATTTACAATATTCGATGTCCTGGGTGCTCCTGGAAAGGTGGCTATCTTCGCACCTTTGAATGCCTAGAGCCTTTACCTGAAGGCTGGGCGAAACCCGAACCTTGGAAAAGCTTTAACTTTGGGATCACGAAGGGCGAAGCGAGAAGTCCCCATCCTTTAGGGTAGGGTTGTTCAAGATTGATGTGAAATCTGGATGCAGAATACATCTTAAAAATCAAACTGCACGTTGGAGTTTTATAATTAGAAAAAATAAGGTTGCCAATTACTTTTTATTTTTAGCATTTGACAATCGTGAGTCCCTAAACCCCGAACATATTTGGCTCGTACCCGGATACATTGTAAATGATAAAACAACTATTAGTATAGCAGATTTACCTAAAACTCTTATTAAATGGTCCAAATATGAACGTTCATTAAATAATGTTTTAAAATGTTGTGATAAATTAAAGGAGGGGTGAAAATTAAACGTTTCCAAATATGGTTTAATTTACCATTTATTCCAGACAATGCTTGTAATGATATTCAGAAGGCTTTAGAAAATCGTGCTCAAAAAAACGATCTTGATTACATCTACGATTTTTTAAAAGGTGTACCTAAAGTCCAAGTATATTTTGCAGAACACCACATTGAAGATAAAAAACCCATATCGGAGGAAATAAAATGCGAATAGAATTTGGTCCTGATCAGATGGCTTTATGCCGATGGTGTTTCAGGCTTATTGAAGACATGGGCGATGCTGGAATTATTCGTAATTACGATACTGATTGTACGATAATATTAGAAGATGACGGCAAGGCGCTTCTAAAAGTTCGTCTTGCTGACGAAAGTGATCTGGAAATACTTGAAGAAATTATGGAAAACGCTAACATCGAAAGTGATGTTGATGACTCTTATCCGGAGCATGGATATCGTTTGAGCCTGGGTGGTTAAGATGAAAAAAATCATATGTATAGGCGTAGTTCCTCAAGGCAAACGAGGAGCAACTACTTTCTTCAAAATAACGGATGAGCGTGGGCGGCTATCATTTACAGGAGTGATTGGTCCTCTGGTATCCGGTAATGCCAGAGGTGGTTGTGGCCAAATATCTATGGAATTTCAACATCGGTACACGGCAGACGATGATACTCGATGGGACCATTTAATAGCTCCTCACGAAATCAAGTTTGCACCTGGTTGGAACGTGTTCAATTGGCTTGATTTTCTGGATCTTTGGAAAAAATGGCATTTGGTAGATATTGACAAAGTTCCAAAAGAGGTTATTGACCAAATAAATGCACTTCCAGACACAGATTTAAAACCGGCATGGGTGTAGTTATGAACGAAATTGACTTTGGTAAACATTTCGCGGATCTTAAAGATTTGCAATCAATGATGAGTGCTACAACAAATGCAGATTCAGTGATGGCATGGATTAAAAGATGGAGAGAACTTAACGAATCTGTAGATAACGATGACTGGACCGATAAATTCCCATCAGTTTCAGATATATCCATTGTCGAAAAAGATCTCACCATTTGGGTTGAGAAAGAGATATTCGAGGGTGGACTTATGATGAAAATGTCTATACAGGTATTCTAAATGTTAATCTCTGACATCGATAAACGCCCAGACGTTACCCTTCTCACCGATTCTCAAGACGTTACGCAGATCTTGCAAGATCTGCACTGTGAAGAGGACTACGGCGGCATATTCGTATTTGAGGGGAATGCTTACGGATTTGAAGGGAATATCCCTTACCTTGGAAACGCCCTGTACCTGATAGGCCCCTATGGATAGTGGTATTTCTACTCATCACAACTTTTAAATAGGTAGAAAACCGTTATTAGTTGATGACATTGGAGATGAAGCGTTGTAATGGGTGCGATACCGATAAACCGTTGACTGAATTCTATATTCGGAAATCTGGGCAACGAGCTGGGCAGTTTTTAACACCCTGTAAACAATGTCAAATCGATTATTCTACTAATTGGTGTAAAACTAATCCAGAAAAAACAAATACCACCCATCGTGTATGGAGAAAGAATAATCCGGAAAAAGCAAAGGCAATGTCTCGTAATGCTACATACAAAAATGGAAGTAAACCCGCTTCCGAAAATAAGTCATGTACTTTATATCTCGGTTGTGTGATAGCGGAAACTGTTCTTTCACGGGAATTTCCCGGCTTTAGGAGGATGCCAAAAGGATATCCTGGCTATGATTACGAATGCCCTAAGGGATTTGGGGTAGATGTCAAATCGTCATGTAGAAATCATCATACACATGGTAATGATTTTTGGCAGTTTCATATTGAGAGGAATAAAAAGGCAAAGTTTTTCTTATGCATCGCATGGAAAGACAGGAAATCGTTGATACCAGAGCATCTTTGGTTGATACCAGGATATTTAGTAAATGACAAACTTAACTTCGGTATAACAGATTCTGTTGCATCCCTGACAAAATGGTCTAAGTATGAACGATCTTTAAAAAACGTGTTAGAATGTTGCAACCAATTAGTATCTAACGAAACATTGTGGGATCGATATCAAGAAACTCAGTCATTTGGTGATTTGACCAGATATTTAAAACATGCTGCATATCTAAGAATTGAGGAGGAAATAAAACATGGGTGACGATTATCGGTACGATAAAACATATTTGACAGAAAAAGCCGAAACTGCGAAAAGATACGCTGACGAGATCCTTAGTAGCCTTGAGAGAGACAATTCATTGTCCTCCCGTAGTTACATCGTTTCGGGCTGTTTGGGGCTAGAAATGGCTCTGGCGGCCCTTCATGCGAAGGCAAAGCAAATAATGGAACAATGTGGAGAAACCGAGGCAGATTATTCGTTGCGGCCACTGGGTGAAGTGGTGAGGGGGAAATAATGCCGGATAAATTAAGGTTCTCTGTAGGAACATATGGAAATTATTCATCTGATAACTATTCTGGGCATTGCCTGAAAATTTGGCTTGGTAGTCTAATGCTATATTTTAGCTATAAGACCGTAATTGCATTTGAAGATGGCCACAATGACTGCCAAGTAAGTGAAAATCTCTGGGGTCCGACAACTGGAAAACATTTGAATTGGATCGATGGTGGAGACAAAAAATCTCGTTTAAAAAGAGATAAATTTGAAGAATTGTTAAATGACAGTCTTAAAAAGCATGGACTGGAGGTTTAAATGATACTCGTTTCAGATGCCAGAGAACACGTTAAAAAAGCAATTGAACAGTTGGAAAAATTAAATCTGTCAGATGCGAAGGACTCATTGATTAAAGCGATGGTGATTCTAAATCACCCAGTCTTGCGATCAATTGAGATTGCACCAGATACGTTTAAAAGGGTAACTGAGGAATATCGAAAAGCTGCAGAGGATAAGAATGAGTGAAGAAATTCGAAAACGGATTCTTAATTTTAGACCGATTGGTAAAAAACGTGTGAATGTAGTAAAATTCGCAAACGATCAAGTTCAACTAAGCATAAGCAATGATGTTGAATGTTTAGAACATGTAGAACTTTCAACAAAAGATGTTAAACAGCTTATAGCTGAGCTAGTGGAGGCATTGTAAATGATATCGATTAGAGATTTTTGTATAAAGCATAAAATTAGCATGAAAAGCACATCTGTAGTTAGAAATCCACATATGGATTATGACGATATGTTCAATTATGAATGTGTTTTAACCAGGGAGAATGTAAATTTAAGAACTTTCTTTAGTAAAGGAAAAGCATTATCAGAAAAACCAACATGCGAAGAGGTATTGGATTGCCTAGCTCAGGAAGCTTCTGGATATGAGAATGCAGCTTCTTTTGAAGATTGGTGTGATGATTTTGGCTATGATACCGATAGCAGAAAAGCAGAAAGAATATGGTTGGCTGTTGTAGACGGTGCAAAGAGTCTTAGAATGTTCCTGGGATCAGCTTCAACTTATGAAGAGTTATTAAACGAAACGGAGCGAGAATGAGCGCAGATTTATGTATCCATATTTTTGAAGGTATAGCTGAAGAGGACCTGGCTGAATTCAATTCACATACATTTGGTTCTAAATATTTCGATCTTTCAAAAAAGTCGTTTAGTAATGAAGTTTTTGATAAAATCTTAGGCACTGAACGCATAGATGTAGGCGAAGTATCATGGCTGAAGGCTGCGGTTACGGATTCAGATGAATTTGTTCCAGGCCCAATTGGAAAGTTAGTAGACATAATTGGAGAAGATTTACCTGTAATTGACGATGAGTTGATTGCGAAAATAGGCGAAGCGATGAAGGTACCAAATAAATCCGGATATTCAATCAAGTCTGAACATGATGTAGTAACGTGGTTGCAAGCTCGAAAAGGAAAAAGAATTTTCACGGTGTCGTGGTGATGATATGGAAGTTAAATTAAGTCTTGATGTTACGATTAACGATAAACCACAGCCAGAACATAATGAATATGTGGATTCTTATCGTTTAGGTAAAGAGGCAAAACAGATTTTCAAGGCCAATCTAATGAGAATGGTGATGTCTTATGCGATGGATCATGACACTGGACCATTGGATAAATTTGTAGAGTATTTGAGCTACAGTATTTATGCAAATCCAAAGCCTTCTTACAGCACCCAGGCCGAAGTGGATGCTAAGGATCTCATCAGAGATAATTTCGTGGATGAGATTGTTCAACAGTTGCTGGATGATGGTGAAGCCAGTGATGATATGAACAATGACTATGCTCATGGAGATAGCACTTTCCATGAAACCATTATTGATAGGTGGTATAATCCGAAGGATGCAATAGAATTACTGAATGATCTATCAGAGCATGAAGAAACTGATAGCGGTTTGTGGGAAGGCAGTGATGACTACACCGATATATTGGCTACTAAAGCTGCGTTTACTTATGGAAATGCAGTTTACAGTGAATGGAGAAATCTGATAAACAACATCAACGATATCGATGTTGAGGAAATTAAATGGCAGGTAGCTGACGATATAGCCACCAATGAAAAGGAAAGTTTTACTGAAGATGAAGAATCTGAAATTGAAAACATGGATAACGATGAGAAGGTCGCCTGGTGTGAAGAATATTATCCAGAGACTTTTGAGGATAACCTGAAAGAAGCATTGCAGAAAGCTGTTGAGGAATTGCTGTATTAGAGATAACAAAATGGATACTATGGCGATAGGTGAGTAAATGCAGTGGCTTTTAATCTTTTTAATCATCGGCCTGGGAGCTGCCCAGCCATCCCTCGACACGGCGACCACGATAACCGGCATAGGCAATGCATCTATTTGCAACTGTAACCCTTATATCGGGGTCATTCCGGGCATGGAAAATATGACTTCCGAAGAAATCGTTTATGTCCTGGGTCCGGGGTACGGGTTCAATATAACCCGAGATGGTTTATTAACCTTTGAAAATGGAACACAGATTCAGATAGTTTGTTGAGGTGAATTATGTCAAAATTTGTTCGGCCACCATGCGTTGAAATATGCGCGTTTTGTAATAACTGGAAACAAGTTAAGGATGGTTTTGGAACATGTGCCATAAAAAAGGAGATAACAGATTTCGGGCATGTTTGTGATGAGGAATGATTAAAATGCGATCTAGGATAGGTATCTCTAATTTAACTGCAATTAGAAAAGACAATCGAGTAGTAGGGTGCAGATGGAATGGATATACTGCCAAATGCGTTGCTTGTAACACTTTATGCCCAGTAAGAGGCGAAAAAATAAAGGAGTAATTGTGATGATTATTGAATTGAATACTAAAGAAGCAGATCAAATTTATAAGGCTCTTGTAGCCTTTAAAGAAAGATATGTAAATGACATTAATGATGAATTATTACTAAGAATTAAAGAGATGATATAAATGGATTACAATGGAGCGAAAGCACTGCTAAGTACAGCCAGGTCCAAGGAAAATGGCAAACCCATTGGGAACCATACCCGCATAATACCTTTATGCGGAACTGAGATCGATGGAAATAACCTTGCAATCAGGCTGCATGATACCAACATCGTTATTTTTGCTCCGGATGGCACCATAACTCTTAATTCTGGTGGATTGAGAACAGTAACTACGAAAGAAAGAATAAATGATGCTCTCCTGTGTCAAGGTCTTCGAGTTACAGCTAATAACGGCATGTGGTATATCGGAGGATCTGTATTCTACGATAATATGACCATCAAAGATGGAGTAGTTCTTAATCCCCAGGTCCCTGCCAGTACGGAATATTACAAGAAAAAAGTTGATAAGATGGTCAAAGGATACATCGATGGGTTTGTGAATCATATCGTTGAAAATGGACTCGAACATCCAGATGGTGGAGATTGCTGGGAATGTCTTATGAAAACTACGGCAGGTAAGCCTGCTTTTGGCGATGGGGTAGGTCATCTGTTGAGTCATATGGAGGAAAATTATTTTGTTCCTTCATTGTTGGCTAATGCGATGGCCGAAAAGAAATACGGTAATCCTCAGTTTGTTTGGGACTGGATGACTAGGGATGTTTCTTTTAGGAAGGATGAAGGTAGAACGATTTTAAAGAAATATTTCCGATCTCGAAAGTTAGCACTGGCCGAGGAATTGATGAAACAGGAATCTCATAAGATGTGATGTAATGTTCTGTCTTGGTAAATGTCATCGCTTCTGGGCATTTCGAGATTATCCTTTGAGGTGTCCGGAATGCGATGGTCAACTTGGACCTAAGAGGACATCGATACCAGTTAAAGGTGTTAATTTGAATTTGTGGTTTTTAGGAGGAAATAGAGCATGGAAATAATCGGAGGGCAAAAAACGATAAATCGATCAATTCCGTTAAACATTCATGAATTTTCGGATATATCTAAAATGGAAAAAGAACTTGTTAAAGAAGATAAAAGTAAAATTGTAAAACTTGAAATGCAAAAGCTGGTTGCTAAATACGGTATTTGCATGGCTTTAGATGCACTTAAAAATGAGGCAGCCAGGTTAGTACTTTGCGAGTATTGCCCGGATGCTGTGAAGATTCATGATGTATTGAGGGCCGCACAAGAGGAAATATGCGAGAAGCCTTTGGATTGATTAAGGATATCATGCTGGCTGCAGAAGGCCGGCATATGACAGATATCTGTAAGATATCAAATATCCAAACCAATGTTTTTAAAAAATATATTGCGGTGTTATTGGTTGGAGAATATGTTTCGGTTGAACATAGGGGAAGAGTCTTTTATACTACAACAAATAAAGGCAAAGAGTGGATAAAATTGTTTGATGAGTTGTCAAAGGTGCTACCATAAACAGATATCATTGGGGTTTCCCTCAGTCATTATTCCCTTCATGACTCCCTTTTCTCCAGTGACTGGACTTATTGGTAGTGATTTTGATGGAAGATGAATTTGGATTAAAAATAATCAGGGTTCTGGTTAAAGACGGGCGAGTGATGCCAGGATTACCGGGTTATACCCCCAAGGGTGACGGAGTAACCACCTGCTATTTTTGCGGAAGATTGTTGACTGATGAATTGTCGTTTGCCAGGGGTGTAGGTCCGGAATGTATCGAGAGATGGGGACCTATGCCTGGGCGAGAATGGGTGGAGCAGTATGTAAAAGAATTTAAGGCTTACCAGGCGTTGCAGAAACGTAAAAACAAACCGATAAAGGCATTTGAGAAGTGGTTGGATGGACGAAAAGATAAAGAAATTATTAGAATTCATTCGAGATAATCAGGATGTTGATTATGATCGATTGACTCCAGAATACGGATGGTATTTAATCACAGTTATGCAAATTAAGTTTCGCGCCTGCAAATAAAGTCATTACGATGTTATCGGAGGTTTGAAATATGAGCGTAAATGAGAAGGAGCGAATAAAAAAACTTGAGAATGAAATTATAAAGATTAAGATATATGGTCTGATTTTAGTTGGTGTCATATTCATATTATTCATAGATTTTATAAGACTATCCATATTTGGAAGCTAATTTTAAGTACAATGTTACTTTTGGGATTTATGGCAGAAAATTGGAATTTACCATTAGACGAAATGGTGGAAATGGTAAAAACTGATAAATGGGAGAATACACATGGTAGATATGCTTTATAATAATGGTAATGAGCACCTTTTTTTAAAAGTAGAAGCAACGCCGGATGGAATAAAGATTAAAGCGATAAGTGCAAGGGAAAATGAGGAGACTAAATTTTCATGGGTCGAGATTATTGAAGCTATGATTAGGGTTTCGGGAAGACTATGATTCACACTACGATCTCTCAAGGGTTTAAAATGTTGGTGGTGGGTGACTTTGAAAACGTCGATGATGCTTTTGTGGAGGCGAAGTTAAAGGCCAAGAGTCGGAGGTGGGAGGAAGGAACATTTAGAATGAATTTTGAGAAAATTGATGATGAAGATGATGAGATAGTTCTGAAGTTGAGTTGATGTTCTTTTTTCGATCTAACCAAAATCTATTTATACGTTTAATCGTTAGTTGTGGTAACGTCTTGAAAATTGGAGGTAAAACATGGATAAAATTAAGGAAATAATTGAGGTAATGTATGACGAAAAAGTACCTATGCAGAAGCTTGGAGAATTGAAACCTGATTTTACGATGTCCAAGGATGCGTTGCAGGTAGCATTGTTTAATAAGAATCCAACTACTCCTGAAGAATCTGCTAAGATGGTGGATAATTCAATTTTGTATATTGAAAGGCTACTAGCAGCCGAGGTTCTGGCTGTAAAGAAGGGAGAAAAAGATGCTCCGGTTATGCTTATAGCTGGACCTAAATTTAACGAATTCAATGCGGAGGTAAAAAAGTACACTGATCAGGATGCTATAATCATAAGGACGCTTGGAGTATCAAGACAGGATTTCGATGAGATTGTAAATGAGTATTCTACGATTGTAAAAGAAGCGACATCGATTGATGATATTCTTGAGAAATGGGAAACTTTGGATATAGATACTAAAAAGGGAATTATTAGAGGGGTTTTATTCCAAAGAACTATCATGGGTGAGGTTTTGAATCATATGCAGGTTAGAATGCAGTCTGCGATAAAACATCAAACTGAAACTGTTAAGTTGGTTCAGCAACAATTCAATAAATAGGTGCAATATGGACGATGCTGAATATATTAATGATAGGATGGAGAGATTTGCAAATAGTTCAAATTCTCAAAGCGACGTTAAAAGTATCCTAGTTGAGGATATGGGAGAGCTTGAGTTGAGAGCTTTTGCATTGGGTGTTAGAGCTGGCAAGCACTGGGCAGCCAGTCATTTAATGATGAAATTGTCATCGATTGGAAGAGAGATAGCAGAAGACATGGATCCATATATTAAGAGGTAGTATGAAAGAATTCTTGAAAACATTTTTAACGGAGTATGCTGAAAAATTCGATTATGAGGCAATAGTCGAGGGAACTGAAGGCATAATTCGTACACAGTATGGTGATATTGGATTTGATCAGGGGACCGATGATGAGCTTAAAATTTTGAAAGTTAGACCAAAGGATGGAGACAATCTTGATCAGGCATCGTCTTTGGTAAAGATTAAAAAGCACTTTACCAAGGCGTTGCAGACTGCAATTGCAGAAAATCAGGAGAAAGCTGAAACTGTAAATCCTGGGGGAGATTCCGAACCTACGGGTGAGCCTGGAACTCCAGGGGAACCAGGTGGGGAAGTAGATAATTTAGGTAGAACCTGTCCAGAACCTTCTAATAAGCCTCCGGCTCACTTTACTAAGCCTGAAAAAGGAAAGAAAAAGACTAAGGAAGATTTATCGGCACCTGATTCAGTCATACCCGGAACCAAGGCACACGGAGATGTGCAGAGGGCCAATGCATTGGGTAATTCTCCGAAGGCTATGGCTGCTGCAGCCAGTGCCACGATAGGAGGAAAAGTGACTGAAAAATCGAAAGCTGAATCTGTAATAGATGCCCCAAAAGCACCAGCGCCTTCACTTGATGATATCATGAATGGAAAGGTTGATCCAAAGCAGGTGGCAAGTCAACCAGCCGCTCCAAAGACGGTGCCGGCACAACCAAAGGCCCCGGTAATTCAGCCATCAGCTAAACAAGATGCAGTTCCGACTCCAACTCAAACTTTATCTCCTGGTATGTTTAAGAAAGCCAAGCGTCAAAATGCCAAGCTTAGGTTATCACTGTCTGGTTTTTCGGGTAGTGGTAAAACGGTTTCCGCATTGCTTATTGCATACGGGATAACTAAGGATTGGAGCAAGATTGCAGTTGTTGATAGTGAAGGTAAATCGGCTCAATTATATGAAGGCGCAACAGTTGGAACGGTTACTATTGGACAATATGATGTAATGGAAATGGAACCACCATTCCAAGTAGAACGGTTAATAACTGCCATAAAAATGGCAGAAGTTGCTGGATACCAGGTTTTGGTGATAGACAGTGCTAGCCCCTATTGGCAAGGGGAAGGGGGTGCGTTAGAAGCTCATTCTGAAGCAACAAAACGCGGTGGAAATAGTTTCACAGCATGGGCACCGGTTACGGCAAAACAAAATCGTTTAATGGATACTATCATTGGATCTAAAATTCATATCATAGTAACATTAAGATCAAAAGTTGAATATGTTATGGATTCGTCTAGTGGTAGAACCCAAGTTCGAAAAATCGGCACAGAATCGATTCAGCGACAAGGGTTCATTTACGACATGACCATGCAGCTTGACTTGTCTCAAGATCATGTTGCCGAGGTTGTAAAAGATAGAACCAATTTGTTTGATCAGCAGCATTTTGTACCGGATGTAGAGATGGGTGAAAAATTGAAAGCATGGCTGGAGATTGAAAAGTAATGACTATTAGGAAAGACCTAATTTGGTCAATTGTTGATGTACTTTTTACACCAAAATAAGTAATGAAGAGGAATAAAATGGCTATTAAGAAGGATAAAAAGACGGTTGCCAATAAGGCAACCAAGTCTTCGATGAAGACGGATAAGACTAAGACTACGCCCGTAAAAGCAAGTTCCGTAAAAAGAGTTGTGCGGAATTTCTGTCTGTTGGATATCAATAATAACGATATTGGCAGATATGCAGGAAAGGCCCCTAGACAGGCTGCTTTGAAAATAGCAAATCAGGGCATAACAGATATTAGACTACGGGAAACTGGGGTACGCCGATCTCGAAATACTCAGGAAGGGAAGATCACAGAAGTTAAGGTGCATGTGTTTGCGGGATCCAAAATTCAACGAGCAAAGACAGATAAGGATCCGGCATGGTTGGGTCCAATGATAAATATTCCACATGTGAAAAAGGTTGGTATTGAGTGGGTGGTTAGGAATGACAGTTAATTTGTTGATAACCACCAGTGGACCAAAACCTCCCAAGCTTACATCCAAGGGTACAAAAAAAACGGGTTACACTGTAACCGCTACTGAGTCCATTGTTGTGGATGATGGGGTGTATAAGGTAACTCTTAAAATCGAGGGACCTGATAAGGTGGGTGTCGAGGAAATACTGGGAAATGTCAAACTCGGGGAAACAGTTCTGGCAGAATTTACGCCAGAATTTCCCGAGTAATTTTTTTTTACCATTCCCATTTTGCATTTTTAATGCCTTTTGTTTTAAGAGCTGCTTTTAGTTGTTTTCCTTCTTCTTCCGTTGCAAATGCTTTTTCGATTTGCTTTCCATTATCGACGTAAGTTACCTTCATAATAATGATAAATGCGATCAAAGTATTTAAAAGTTCGGTAAAAAAGTAAAAAATAGTAACCCGGCCACACGAAGAGGTTTGCGTGGGCCGGGGTGCTATTGTTTTAATGGAGTACCGAAATGGTCCCGTTTTCTTTTGATCCGGTACCTATCGGATTTATGTCGTCTGAGAAATCTCCATTAATGACATTCGCAGAATATGACGAATAATCCGATCCCCAACAGAATGATGCTTTTGTGGTTTGGCCGTTTGCATAGGCCACATTATTGCTGATTGAGTTATAAGCCCCAGACCCAAATGAAATGCACCGGAAGCCAACATTATTAGCGAGATTCACATTGTAAAAATTGTTCCTATTTATGGTGCCATAGGAAAACCCGCCGTTGAAATTTAGTCCTGCCCCGCCTAACGAATTGAAGTGGTTATTGGACACATCGCAGAAGGTCCACAGACCGTTGCTGAATATCCCTCCCTGGAACTCGCCAGATGACCAAGCATCCTGTGGCTCAAACCAATTCCCTAGAACCTGAATACCGAACTGTGCTGAATCGGTATAAATGCCAGCAGGTGATACAGCACCGGATGGACAGATTATGTGATTTTCAGTTATTTTGGCATTGTTGCAGGTGCCTATTAATAGTATGGCATGGTTGGTCATCTCCCAATTGACTATCGAGCATTTGTCTATCCAGTTATCGGTAGAATTTCTAATGGTGACTTGCGATATGTGGCTATTTGTAATATAATTTAGCCAGGTCGTGCCACTTGTGCCGTCGAACAGAATGCCGCCGTGGTTGGTGTCGTCGTAATGCGTATTTGGCATCATTGTATATATTTCATCTATGTAATTATATGACGCATTATATATCTCAATGTGCCTGCTAGTGTAATGTCCCGCCCCGGTGAAACGCAAATAGAGTCCCCTAAGAGCAAATCCGCTGTGGTAATTGGAGGCGTTAGATTTGAAGATCGGGCGATCAATGGCCGTGCTGATATGTGGCCTGCCGATGCCCACAACATTCATTTCAGAATATAAATAGCATGTTGATGTATTGGTTACGCTTGGGCAATCTATGGCGATTGTGGCCGGGCAGCTCTGGCCAGTCCTCAGAGAGTCTACAAGCGTGTTGAAAACCGTGCCGAAATCCATGCCGCTGCTGATTACGGTTCCTGCCCCATTTATGCCGTAGAACGTGGAGCTTTTTTGCTTGATGATGCCGTCATAAGATACTGTAAAATCGCGATTATCCCAAAGTTGAGCATAGGATACCGCAGCCTGACCGGTGCCGTTGACGACATTCAGCGCCCCCGTCATGGTGTCGCCGGACTTGTTTACCTTCATCCATAGCTGTCCCATGTTAGATACATCGTTTGTGGCTATGCCTGCCAGAGCACCCTTGACGTAAGCATTGTCCAGAGTTATATTTGCTCCTGTTCTGCCATCCCACGGCCCGTTTTTTGCCGCCAATCCTCCTCCAACAATTGCGAGAAGAATAGATAACACAATAACCATATTAATTAGCTTCATGTAAACCTCACAACTTCGAACCAAACATCCCATTCTCCAGTTACTCCCCCACCGCCAATTGTGGCTATAACTGGGGTTATTGCTTCAATAGTAGCTGTTGGAAATATATTTACTTTTTTACCGTTTAATAGCTTAGGCATTTCAACGTTTGACATTAAAGCTGCTGTGTTTCCGGCAAATCCTATTTCTAAAGTAGCTGCAGCATCTGCTACAATACATTTAGCAGCTACTATTTTAATTTCACAGAATTCGGTCGTAGAAAAAAGAGTTACAGGAGATGCGTCGTCATGTTTAACTCTATACGGACCATCTATTCCGGCTGCTACAGGTACATCCCAAGAACCATTATCTTTTAAAAATTTACCCGAAGGTACTCCAGTTGCTGGGACACCACCCCGTTTGGCAGCATCCAATGCTGGGAGCCTGTCACCATCTATAGTGCCTGCATTAATAGCAGATCCATCATGATTATGCGCAGTGGGTGTCCTGCTATCAGACATTCTAGTGTCAGCATTATCAACAAAAGGATTGGTTGCATCCGGAGCAGTGCCTGAAGTTCCAGCCATGGCTGCCTTCTCATCCACGCTAGGATCATTAGTATTCGCATGTGATGCTATTTCAATTTCGTTAGCTCCGGGAGTTAAAGTTATGCCGGTTCCTTCAGTTAGAGATTTGAATTTCAGATCTACTCCAACTTTCGCGCTGTAAAGTCCATCCCCAGCACCCAGGTTGCTGGCTGTGTTGATTTCACCACTGCCGGTTCCGCTATTATCATCTACGTATTTTTTGGTTGCAGCATCATTATCTTCAATTGGTTGACCAAGATCCATGAGGCGGTTAAAATAGCATGATTGATCACCTTCTAGTAAAATATGATCATTTTCATCTAATACTTGTTGCCAGCGCCAACGAGGGAAACGTGTAGTGGGACGAGTCATATAGATATGTTAGTGGTTCTTTTATATTAGCTTACCTAATGAGGTTGATATGCTTAAAATGCTTATGATTACAATAATGTTGATAAGTGTCGTACCCAGTATAGCGGTAAATGATGAATTAGTAAAGCTCCAAGGCATATTAAACTCATATCATTTTATATATAAACCAGAATTAGATATATTCGATTGCGTAGATATGTCTATTGCAAATTATAAATTATTACAAAATTTAGGTTATACTATGGGCATCGCAATCATAGAAGACAAACCAATGCCAGATGGCCAGCCAAACGGCCATTGCATTGCAATAGTTAAATTAACCGATGGTTGGGTGGGAATAGAAACAAAACAGGCTGTAATCAACACATCATCCTGTATTGGAAAAGTGATCAGTATAGCAAATATTCGAGAAATATGTAGCACACCTGAAGAGATATATCAGAAGGATAGACGAAAAAATGTTGTTATTACGGGGGAATCTATAGAAAAAAATTAAAGTAAGGCTGGATTTGCCATACCATTAAATTTTGATCTACTTATAGATCCACGAATATTTATATTATTAACATTTAGTCTAGGAGGTAAAATTGGATTGCCCATTATGCAATCACGAACATATCCTAATTTAATATCAATAGCACCAGGCACACCCGTAACATAATCTGCATAAACATAAAATAGATTTTGTTGAGCTACATTGGGATTGATGCCAGAAATGTTAGGAAACATACCAGTGGGTGTGTGAATATAGGATAGATCATGTCCTGCTTCTACTTCATGGAGTATAATTCTATCTCCAACTTCCAAATTTTTGGTTATGTTCCTAGCATTATAAGTATCAGGAGCGGTATTGCTCATATATACAATTGTAATATTTTCATTTTTATCAAATTGCATGTGAGGGATTGTTCCACCTATATCTGGATTTCCGGCTTGCACTGTAACCCTTGGGTAGGTCGATCCATTAAAAAGTTTTCGTATGTATAATGGGGTCTTTGTTGTTGAATCGAAAGGCCCAATATCATATGCAATATAAATATTGTTATTCTTATCAATAAGTATATTAGACATATAATGAGCTGCTTTATTTTCATCTGCTTCGTAATTTAACTGTTGAGCTGCTTGCCATCCACCACCATTTTCATATTTGTAATATATATTAAATTCGGTGGTTGCATTTTTCTTTGCTATGGATACCACATGTCGATATCCATTATTATCTGTATCCATTGTAATATATTGATAGGAAATATTTGATCCACCATCAGATGTAATTTGCTCTATGGCTTCAAGTGAACCATTAAAATTTACAGTTCTAGAATAAATGTTTGGATATGCCGTACTATCAGTTGCGCTCAACCACATTATATGAAGTTTTTCTCCATCTGAAGCAATTTGAATTGAAGGGCATATATTCCAAATTTTGGCATTGTCATTTATGGTTGAAATGCTACCAATCACTCCGGTTTTTACATTTAATTTTGCATGTTTTAATTTATATAACAAATTAGTATGATCCGTAGTTGCCCAAACAAAATGAATATCCCCATATTTGTCTACTGCTAATGCGGTATGTGCATGTCCTTCAGCTTCTGTTGGATCAACTTCGGTCCATACCCAATTAACTCCACCATCCGTGGATTTGCCATAGATACATCTTGAATGTGCAGATCCGCCATAAATTAAACTTATGAAAATATATAAATTTCCTTCAGGAGATAAATACATCTGTCTGGATACAGATGGATAAAGAGCATATCCTGCATAAGCATTAGAATAGGTTGCATCAGTAAAAAGCACAACTTCTTTATTACCTATTCCTGTAATTAATATTTTTGATGCTTCCCCACTTGAATTTATTTGTGCAGGAGCACCTGGAATAAATGCACCTGCGTCAGCAAACATATCAGATGGAACACATGACATTATTGATACTGGTCTAATAGTTGATAATATGCCTTCCAGTTTTAACCATGCTGTTGATTTTTCTATTTCCGTGTTATAATCTTCTATCCATTTAGGTTGAGTTTGATCATTCAAATCTGATAATTGAATACTTTTAATTTCGACAATACTATCTTGAGATTTTCCAACCAATATACTTTTTGGTATATCGGTTATTAAGTTAGCGGATACTGAAGTATCGCCTAAAAAACATACCTCCTGGATGCTTCTGGCATCCAAGGGCTGTATTTTACTTTGAATTTTTGATGCAATATTAGACATTTAAAGCCTCCGAGTAAATCCGAAATAAGGTATGGCCACATTTTTTCCTGGAGTTGCACCCAGTTGAAATCCTATTTTGGTATCACCGTAGCATCTATACCCGTTTATATCTACATCTCTAATTCCGATTGCTTGAACGTACTCCATTTTGTCACCAATCATCGTTTGATATCCGATGGTTGGGAAATTTCGTTTAATATATACCAATAGGGTATCAAACACTCCTGCCACTTGATCAAATGATTCAGACGTATCATCACTAAGCTGGATATGTGTTGCGTATGGTACATCTGCGCCTGCGGTTGTTACGTAAAATCGAACTGCATACCCTGTAAATCCATCCAGAGTCTGAGTATCCCAGTCTGCCGGGGGTGAGAAACTTACACGACCACTCTTACCCAGAGACTGGGTGTCAAATGTACCATCTGTAACTCCGGGAATGTTTACCCAAGTGTGATCATCTTTGTAGTATTGGATAGCGATCACGTTGTTGGTATTTACTATTCCACCTTCCATATAGACATCAATGTAACAAAATTTAGCTGCAGCCATTACTATGAAAGCATCCTGGTTAGTTACTGGAACTGCAGGAAGCATTCTCACATCTCTGGTTGTCAGGCTATTGCATTGACTGGTGAAATCGGTGTAAGATCCATTATCACTTACTACTGCCTTTTCCATTATACCCATACCCAGAGCTGCAGCCAGGACCAACTCAAACTGATCTCCATGAGTAGCCGAGTCAAACGTAAGTTCGACCGCTGTGGTGTTAGGGAGGTCTATATGACCCGAGAACATGTGTTTTGTATCCATTAACAATACTTGTGCTTTAATATCATCGGCAATGCCGTCTACAGTTATAAGATCCGCATGAATATCATCAACTACTAGATCGGTAGCCGTTAGCATAGCAATTAAAGCTGCAGAAGAGTTTGCTTGAAATAACGATGATATAAAATCTGTGTTTTTGATGCACATGAAATTGGCAAAATTAGCATGTACGTGATCTCCTACTGCAGTTACCGTTGCATCTAATGCTACAGTATAATCTACAAACCCTACCAACTCAAAATCATAAACTATCGCACCATCTAACAATAAAATTGCTCGATTTTCAAGCATTACTATGGTATATTGATGAGAAAGAGCATCACAAATAGTAGCTGAAAAAGCAACATAGTTATCTGCTCCACCATTTTGATAATGAAGCATGGATAGACGGTTTGTACCGGCTGCTGTGTCTCTATATGGTCCAAATTTTACGAAGTGGGTTGCATCTTTGTAAAGGGTAATTCCTGCTTCGGCATGATTTCCATCCCCAGCAATTGATCCGGTTACTAATGTCAAACCTGCAGAAATTGTTTGATGCCATCCAAATTTTTTAAGAGTTGTAATACTGCCAGATCCTACTACGGCTGCAATTTCATGGTCTATAGATAAAAGACCAATACCCTCAGTTACAGTTACACCACCCGTAACTGCGGAAACCCAAAACGTGGTGTCAAGATGAGAATCTTTAAATGGATCGATGTAGGCTACATCGTTGGGAGTTGGATTACATTTATCATGCAATTGGCATCACCTCATCAATTTTTGGTACTTTATTTTTGACAATTGCAATTGGTATTGGGGCTTCATCTGGTAGAGTTCCAGGCGATTCACCCTTTTCAGATATGATGGGTTTATCCAATTTAAATCACTCCTACCCTAGAATTTCCTTTGTTATTCTTCCAACTATAAGGACTTGGAACCGGGTGTCTATCTCGGTTTGTGGTCCCGCATATAACTATCAGGTCTGCGATGTTGTCTCCGTTGGGATCATCATACCAATTATTAGATCCTGTAGTATAACCATAAAAATTCTCGTCTATGGCAATAGCAGATGTTGGATGTGCATGTGAATCCCATACATCATAACTACGATTTTCCAGAAAATTGTTATGGCCTACATAGTCACCTTCAAGGCCCGTAGCTCCGGGTGGTGGATAGAAATAAACCCCAACGAAATTATCTATAATGTCGTTTTCTTCAATCGCAATACGTTGAGCATCATGATCTCTGCCGATGCCATATCCATTATGAGCGAGAGGATCACCAGGCACATGAGCTGGATCGCTTGATCCACTACCCCATTTTGTTATATAATTATGATATATTCTAGTTCCAATGGAATCACCAATTATGAGAATTCCAATACCATTAAGTACATATGCTCCATTAAGATAGCAGTCATGAATTTCTCCGTAGTCTACATTAGAAAGACTAATTCCAATGCAACCATCACTAGCACCCATGACTGCAATATCATGGATTTTATGACGATATCCAGTTACTGATAGGCAGGTAGATCCTGCAATTGCAGTTATATCCACTAATTCCAAATAGGAAATTTCAGCATAACTGCAATTAATTGTAAGCGGATTACCTGTAGTTGGGGCTATCGATGTCTTATTTGGTCCATCGCGAGCACGACCAACTAATTGAATTCCATCAGACCCTGCAGGAATTACCACATTTTCAGCGTATGATCCGGGGGCTATTCGAATAGTCCAACCGGGACCGGCAGCGTTTACAGCCCCCATGATGGTGAGCTTGGGTGAAGTAGCTGAAAGACCATCATTGCTATCCGATGCTCCTGCATATGCTTTATCAACGAATAAAGTCCCCCCTGCATCACGACTAAGATAAAGACTATCGATATCAGTCTTGATGGTAAACATTACTATGGTTGGCATTTTTAGCCTCCAAATAAGTCAGCCAGTTCTTCATCTGTCCAAATTCCGGGAGTTGCGATAAATGAGAATACAGTAGCCGCATTGTCTGAATATAATGAAATCACTGATACATAAACTCCTTCATCTGCAGAGAATATTTTTGCTTGACCAGAATCAAGACCATCTACTACCGAAATATCAACTCCATTGGAACTAAGTTGATAATAAATAATTCCGGGGCCGTGGTTGGTTATTGCAATAGATTTCGCTGGAACACCCAACCCGGATTGAGATGAGTCACCCTGCATTATGTCATAACGTTTAAGACCCGCATCTCCAACACCACCAAAGGATTGGCGGTAGATGGAAAAAGGAATGTGGCTGTAGTTTGGCATGGTGCCCCTACTGCTCGCCAATTATGACCTTATCCTTGACTCCAAATTTTTCAAGCAATGCTGTTGCTGCAACCTGATCATTAGTGTTGTAGGGAATTGCCCACTTTTCATGATCTATGAGCGTCATCTTGCGAAGACCGTATCTCATTCGTACTCTAAGATTAGCAACAGTTGGACTTATTGCGTGATTATTTACGATCTGGAGCTGGAATCTCTTTGTCACGGGGATATACATTCTCATGTCAAAATCAGACTGCCCTGCAGCGCCTGACATGATATTTGGCATTCCTGCGGCATCCATTCGAACGTAATTTTCTAGATCGTCGCGACTTATGTAAATGTAGCAGCATCTGAAAGGCCCAGTGCCTGCGGCCAGATCAAGAACTATCTGTTGCGCGTCTATTCCTACAGCCAGGATCACGGCGACATAGCCGGGAGGCACTGAAATCCAGGATCCACCCAGGACATGGCTGCCACCGTTAGCTGCCAAAGCTGGAATTTGGCGATCTAGTTCCTTGATATCTTCAAATTGTTCCTCGATAGAGGGGCTGAGAAGATCGATATGATTAGGGAGTTCACCCACGGTTGCACGCTCAACTATGTTAGCAGCAGCCAGTATGCGCTGTTTATCGGCTTCCTGTTTTGTTGGATCAATTACTGTAATGGCATCATCAGGTTTAACACCCCATCGATAAAGATCGAGAAGATTGTAATTCCGAACTACAACATGACATCGATTAATAATATTGGCTTCTGCACCGCCTACACTCCTCTGTCTAATGGAAACAAATTCGCGTGCTCTGGTTTTATTTGCAAAAGTGTCAATCATATCAACCCGGACGTTACCCTGGCCGGCAGAATATAGCTTTTGGGATTCACCGCTAATATCTGTATGGATTACGGTTTCTATGGGATTGGCTGCAGGCCTGGACGAAACCAGATTTCGAATTTCGAGAAGGCGCTTCCCGTAATTTTCATATTTACAGATTTCTGTACCTGCTACCACTACATTGTCCACTGATACTTCTGGAAGTACCTCTGGGCAGTACTGGGCATATCCGGGTTTGGCAAAAAATGTCATACATAGTTATATTTTAGCTAATTATAAAAAGATATGTTGAATAAGTTAAATATGTATGTATGAATAAATGATTTTTAGGAAATAAGTTAAATACTTTGAATATAGACTATTGATAATGCCAAAATTAACTGATGTAATGGTAACTCAGTCCGGGGGATCTTCGTTACGGGTTACATTGCCAAAGGTTTGGTGTAAAGAAAATAAATTAAAACATCATGATACCGTACAAGTAATGAGCCATGGTGTACTTATTATATTTCCACCAAATGTAAATAAAGATTTGGATGTAGATAAAATAATGATAGACATTAGGAGTACAATAAATTTTCTAAAATAAATTAAGGTGGAACCCATACACACCTACCAAGTGAATCTTTAACTGTACCGGATGGGCAGATTTGTTCCATGACAGCCCCAGAGGTTTTACAAACCCCTGCTGAATCTGCAGGTGATCCAGATGGACATGCTTTTTCAGATATCCCGGATTTTAAAATACACAACCCAGCATGTGTTGATGGGCAACTTGGAGGAGGAGTTGTAATTATTCCACCATATCCCATATGTACATTTTTCGATCCATCTGGATTAGCTGACACATTAAGTCCGTTTGCTATAGCCGATCCTACGTTAGACGTTTGAGATACAGATTTTAACCCGTTTAATCCAACAGCTACGCCATATTCCATTTTGTACATCTCCTATCATAAAACAGTAGTAATTTTTGTAATATCAACACATTTTCCGCTAATTTCAATTGTTCCGGGTGTGCATATTTTTGGTACCACAATGTCAGGTGTCCTACAGATACCATTAACTATACTCGATCCGGATGGACAGATTGCAGCACCTATACATTTACCATCAGATGCCATAGGAAAACTAGATGGACATGGAGCTGACTGTATAGGGGGTTCGGGTAATGGGACACATTGACCATTTACAATATTACCATTGGGACATAACAACGGTTTGGGTATGCACACTCCAACAGAATCTCTCATCATGGTATCCGGACAATTCAAATTGTAATCAGGAGCACATTTCTGATGATCAATTTGATACGATTGTCCTGGAGGACATGTTGGAGTTGGTGGGGGGCTTACCGTAACTCTTCTACCCGATAGTGACATATCGGATACATTGTAGTATGTGTTAATATAATTTGTTATAAAAAAGTGGCTAGAAGAATATTCTTCTAACTGCTGCACTGATCGTCTTCATCCGGTGAGGTGTAATATACCATTAGAACACGATTTGTCTTACCCCCTTCATTTTCAATTCCATCAGACAGCGCGAAGTACATGTCATCTGGAGAGAAATCATCCACCTTCAAAACCTCAACAGAACGTGCAAGGGTCACTGCTCTGATATCATCAATGTTAATGCTGTAGATATCTGCAGTGTCCACTGCATATGCAATGCCTACAGATATGATGGCCAGGTCAAGCTGGGGGTTGGCGAGAGCAGTTCTAACGTGAGTCCAGACGTTAGCGGTAAGAGCAGGCACGTTCAAAGTTTCTAACGGAGTGGCACACTTAGCGTCAGCAGCCACATTCAATGTCAGATCGCCCGCAGTTGTTGCCTTGGTGGACTTGATCCAGTACTCAATGTGAGTATAGATGTCGAGATCGCCAGGAGCTACTACTTCAGTGGTAAGAGCACCTGCAGCAGTAGCCACTACGAAATCAAACTGACAGCTTCCAGCTCCTACTTTGAAATCAACGTTATCCAAAGTAGCAGTGACATCCGCACCGACTGCTTCATCCCAAGCATCTTCACAATTATCAATAATTACAGAATCTGCAACTCTGAGAGATTCCATAAAGACACCTTTACACCCACCTGCGAGTGCTAGAGCGAGACTACCCCAGAGCTGGGTGGTAATGTTACGGATGGGTTTTGCACCCACTGGAAGTCTTACCCAATAATCAGATACACCCTGAATGGTATTGAGAGAGACATCCCCTATTGGAAATATACAAAACATTTTTAATCACCTTTAATTAGAGCACTGATCGTCTTCATCAGGGCTGGTGTAATAGACCATCAATTTACGATTGGTCTTGCAGTCATCAGATTCAATTCCAGCAGACAGTGCGAAATACATGTCATCTGGATTGAAGTCATCCACTTTTAGAACTTCGACAGAACGTGCAAGAGTTACTGCGCGAAGATCATCCATCCAGACATTACAGGCCCCTACATCAATATGGAATTGGAGGCCGGCAGAGATGATGGCCAGGTCAAGCTGGGGATTGGCGAGAGCTATTCTGCAGTGTTTCCAGACGTTTGCAACCAGGGCTGGAGCACTTAGGGTTTCCAGAACGGATGCACAATCTGCAGTATCATCCAGTAGAATTCTGAGGCTGTCGGCAGCCATATCTACACTGCTCTTTAGCCATACCTCAATATGGGTATAGGTATCGAGATCTCCGGGAGCTACTACTTCTGTGGTAAACACATCTGCAGCCATCGCTGCGGCACAAACATGCTTCACGGAAGCAGTACCTACCTTGAAATCAACCAGGTCTACCGCATTTGTGGTGTTGGCTGCTACGGCACTGTCCCATGCATCTTCACAGTTGTCGATTACGACAGAATCAGCAACTTTCAAAGATTCAAGGAATACTCCTTTTGCTCCACCGGCCAGGGCCAGTGCCAAACTACCCCAGAGTTGAGTAGTAATGTTGCGAATGGGCTTGGCGTTTACCGGGAGTCTCACCCAGTAGTCCGATACTCCCTGGATGGTATTAAGGGAGACATCACCTATCGGAAAAATTATAAAGGCCATTAGTATCCCCTATGCGAGGGTGTATTCATAGCCCCAAAGCGCAATCTCGAATCCCCTGACACCTGCAGCCCAGGCTGGAATTGCAACGCCGTTGTCAGTGATCTTCACGGAACCGATCTCCTTCATGAGGGTGTAAGGCCTGGCAAGCTCAGTTGGACCATTGAAACGCTGGTTAGCAACCAGTCTCTGCTGAGGCATGACGAAGGGATTATCGACGGTTTCACAGTTAAAGATCTGAGGGAAGCGACTGTTGCCCTTTTCGAACTTTATCTGGAAGTTGTTGGGGTGGGGTACAACACCGCAGTGGGTGAATCTGTAGAACTTCTTGTCTGTGGCTGTCCACCGCAGACTCTGGAAAGGCACCTGTACATACTGGCCGTCGCGTACTAATTCCATTTCTTGGTTAGGTGTAGTGGGCTGATTGTTCTTGCTGTATATCATTATGCGCTTAATCTGAGGATCATCTGCATTTTGACCCATGTTTAGGCTGGACCAGGAATCCAGAGTTGCCGGAACAGATCTATCGATAACTTGAGCACCAATAACATCTGCAATCTCCATATCGCCCAGGACTGCATACTGTCTGATCTGGTTGGAATTGGCTGCAGCAGAAACTTCAGCTACTGGAGAGGCCTTCAGAGCATTAAGCATCTGATCCTGTCCCTTCGCGAAGGCAATGTGAGCCTTAATTTCCATATCTGTATTGATGGCCGCGTCGCCGCCATGTGCTAGTGTCGGGAACTCTACCTTGAAATTTAGTGTGTCGCCAGGGCCGATCTTAACAGAAGTCGTATCAGCAGGTCCACCCATAAGAAGGGCTTTACCAAAGTTAATTGCTGTCTGCCTCTCTCGGAACGGATAATTAATTTCAGGAGATCCATCGCGCAATGCAGGGGCCATCTTTTCATTGATGGAAATATTCTCACCGATATCGTTACCTGCAATAACGGGTGCTACTCTCTTAATAGGTACTCTGACACCCATTGCATCTACTGGGCCGATGATTTCGATACCCTCAAGCTCTGCGCACATATCTGGAGCCGCTTCCCATGGTTTTGCGTATCGGCTGAGGCCAAATTCGTAAACGTAGGCCGGATCATCCCCACATTGCACAGAAGCTCCCGGCGTAGTTGCCGTAACGCTGAATGGGAACTTGAAATTTACCACCATTCGTCCATAACCTTGTACCATATTTTACACTCCTTGCATCATAGCAATTACATATATACAACATTACATGATATAAATACTCTTCTATATATATCATATCATAGTAAAGTATAGCTAACTATATATATCATAATTACCAAGTATATCATATGCCACTTGTAGTAAAGATGAATGATCTTGATCAAAAGGACTTCATGATCAGATGTCGTATAAATGATACTTCAGCCAGTGCTGTAGTTCGTGAACTTATTAAACAGTGGATGTCAAACCATCCCGAAATGCAAAAAACTAGGCAAAAACTTGCAGTAGACTGAGATTCCAACATGACTAAACATCTTTCAGATGAACATAAAGCTAAGATATCTGCAGCTAATAAATTAAAAAGCCAAACCCCTGAAACCAAAGCAAAACGATCATTGGCTGCAAAAAAACGATTTGAAGATCCGGTAGAACGGGCGAAACTATTAAAAAATCGTAAAGCTTATACATTTACATCTGAAGATAAACAACGAATATCAATAGCTACGAAACATGCAATGACAAATCCAGAAGTACGTAAAAATATATCAGCACGTAAACCTAGAATCATAACCATGGAAACTAGAGCAAAATTATCAGCATCTATATCGAAAACAACCCAAACTCCAGAATATCGGAAAAAGATGTCAGACATAGTAAAAGCCAGATATTTGAATCCAGATGCAAGATTAAAAACATCTATCGCTGTAAGAAAGGTTATGGAACGTCCAAATAATCGTGCAAATTGTATGAATTTTGGAGAAAAAAATGGACGATGGGAAGGAGGTAAAAGTTTCGAACCTTATTGTCCAAAATGGACTCAGGATTTACGAAGACGTATAAGAGCATTTTTTAAATATAGATGTATCATATGTGGAAAAACAACAGAAGAGAACAAAGAACTTCTTTCCTGTCATCACGTAACCTATGACAAAAACGCCTGCTGCGATGGAAAACCTGTACATTTTGCAGCGTTGTGCCGTAAATGCCATATCCGAACAAACTCAAATAGACCTCGTTGGGAAGCAATATTCCATCATATTATAGATGAAATCTATGATGGACATAGTTACTACACTAAAAAAGAAATGTCAGAATTAAACCATCCTAGCTAATGTATCTGCAGCCTTCCCTGCAGCCTTCCTCGCATTCTCCCTATCACCTTTTTCAGCATAATATATTGCTACTCCAATATCATTTACTCGCTGGCCACTTGATATCACCAACTGCTGTGCTTCGCGAAGAGTGGCTGGATATAACGCCCCACTGCGAAGTAATCCAATTGCCTTCTTAATATCTGTAAGACTCAATCTATAGCCCTCCCAGGTCCTCTTTGCATGGGTGAAATCGCGACAGACGCTCTACCGGCAAACTGCCCTTGTGCCGAAACTTCGAATCCATGCTCTTTTGCGATCTTTCCAAAATTCTTAAACGCGCCGGCAGATACAGCTCCTATGATATTTCCTCGATCTTTCATGAGGGCATCTTTCATCGCGACAACGTTTTGCTGAATTTTTGGTATATCAGTCGGACATATTTTGTAGTCGCGAACTATGTCCTCGGATATCTTTCGCCAAGCAGCCTGGGTGCCTCCTTCCGAAGCCCAACCAGCAGCAATCGATGTCAATCCGGCCATCCCAATCTTGATAAGAGCTTCACCCAGGGGTTCACAAAAAACTTTAGATAACACATCGATCCCGGCAGAAACAAATGACGGGGTTACAATATTACCCATATCCATGTATTTCACAGGTGCATCTACAGGTCTTTGTGCATTTTGAATTGTCTGTGACACCCTTTCGAATGATGTGGGTTCAATAGAGGATTCTTCGGGAATAGCCAAAGCCTTTGTTGCATCGTTTCGAGCTTGACAATAGGAACATTTCTGCCCAACTTCACCTAACGTAGGAATTGCCATAATCATTTCATCCGTATATGCAGTTGCATCATAATAAATTGAATATGGCACAAATTTTTTAGTTAATGGATTTTTTGTAAGCTGCAGATAGACAAGAGGTCTATGATTTCCATCGAAATCAATTGGTTGCCTAAAATCTTCAATTGCTCCATCTTTCAAACCTTGACCTTCCGGTACATGGTAGACCCGAAACGGTCCATTAATTCCATATTTATCGTCTTTTAAAATTTCAATCGGTAGAGCCATTTCGAATCTCCTGAATTATCAGTTTTAGCATATTCGCGATGTGAGTAGTCTTCTTTTTACTATGTTCCACGCTTGATATAAAGCTTGGCCAAAGTTCTTCTGCCACATTTAACAACCTTACCGCAATCTCATGATTTTGATCTTCCGGAATATCACCAACAGCTTCATGCAAATAGGGCAATGCAGTTATCCAGGTATTTGATTTGATAATAACTTTAATAGAAGCATCCACTCCAAGAACAGTTGATTGCATCAGTAAACCTTTAACCGTTGCCTCATCTGGAATTTCGTTTGTCATAGACTTAAACGTATCCAGAATAACATCTAATCCGGATAAACTCATTTCATCGCCCCTACGATAGCCTTAACACCAGGACTGGACGAATTCAAATCCTTAACCGGCCCTATTTTACTCTGCACAACAGCTTTTCCCACTTCAGTAGCTATTGTTTTAAGTAACTCAGTTTGCCTGTAAGCCTCTGCTGCCTTGGCCTCTGCCTCAGCTCGTCTAGCTTCTCTTTCAGCAGTTGCCTCCTGTGTTCTTATCTTTAGCTCTTCCATTTTATAATCATGTTCGTTCTGAATTTGTAGGTCCGTTGCATCTCCCTGATGCAGATTCGCACCTGCAGAATTGGCTTGAGCTATGAGGTCTTTGATATTCATGGTGTTCCGCTGAGCATCACCCAATCTTGCTTCCAAACTGGCAAACTTCTGAGCAAGCTCTGTATTCTTGATCTCTAGATTTTGTTTCGTAAGTTCCATAATCTCTTTTCTTAAATCATCTCCACCAGTATCCGCTTTTTGAGCAGTGGTCAGTTCTTTTATAAGCTCGCGATTTTCTTTAATGGTTTCTTTAAAAAAATCCAATTGGACTTTCATAGCCTCAACCTGTGGATTTGGTCCAGATTCCTGGGTGACAGCACCACCCTTCAATTCACGAAGTTCATCCATCCTTCTACGATGTGCTTTTTCCTCATGCTCCTGCTGCTGTCGCCATTCATCAGCTCTCATCTGAGCTTGATTCATATTTAATGTCATCATAGCCATCATAGCCTGCAACGAATCGCTAAATGACAATCCAGCCGCAGGATTGGCTGCAACGGGGTTTGGATTTTTAGCTTGCATAAATGCATTCAATGGATTGTTATTATAAGACTGCATTCCTAATGATTGTCTTATGAAATTTTCACGCTTATCTTCAGGTAAACTCTCGGCTATCGTTCGGATGTCATCTGGAGACATGCCATGCATTTTGAAGCCCGATGACTTGGATATTTTCGGTTCGTCTTCCTGTTTCGCTTCCTCCAGTTCCCGTTTAGCAAATACTTCAGCCTTTTTCGCATTGTGGATAGCTGCATTCAAAAGTGTAGTTTTTGCAGTATTTTCCAGCATTGCATTAGCCCTTTCTAGCAGATTATCGGTAGTTTCGTCAGAAATAATCTTTTTTGCATCCAATACCTGCTTGGCAGCCTCTGTAGACACTTCATCTGAGGCTGGCCTGCCTACCTTCTTACTGGTTCCCATAAATCTATTGTATAATACAAAGCTATATAAATAATGCTGTTTCTTCACATATATATGTGGGATAAAGCGCCAAATAAAGTAGGCCACAAATATCTAATGCAAGGTAGTGCAGGGGTGGCTGATTTACCAGACATCATGAGTGCATCTGAATTCGCAGCCAGGTGCGGATTAACAACAAAAGACAATCAATACAATTACACTACATTCTGCATTAAATTCACAACTGGAGAGCTGTTAAAAGCTATGAATACCATGGAAGGTCAACCAGATGCCCCAGCATGAAATTCATTATAATATAGACGATATAATGATAGGTCATAAATGTCCAGAGGTTCACCAGATAATGGATATTTTATCAAAAGAAGGTCCCAATCACCGTAGATTATTTCATGATAACCAGACAGTACAAGATGTTTTAGAAGCAACTAATAGCCTTGAATCGGCATGGTCTGCTCATTATCACCTGGTGGCTGATCGTTTAATTCGCGAAGGCGAACCCACCCAGGAGCTGCCAGATAATGTACGTAAGGAATCCATAATAGCAGAGATGTTTGATCTGATGACCCGAGGAGAAGTTCCTATCGTTTTATTCCCAAATTCAGTATTATCTCGACTGATTTCTGCCATTTTAGATGGTACTGCACAAATCGTAGATCCATTAAATTTACCAAATCTAAAAGAAACTTATTATATTAAGCGATGAGAGGTTTACAATATGGATGAGAATGCAAATGCCGTAGATAGTCGTGTAGATGAAATATCTGAACAACCTTCTGAAGAAGAAGAAAAAACATGCATGCCCTGCCTACTTCCCGGCATAATGACTGCATGGGCAACCACTCGTGCGGTGTGCGAGTTTCTTCCAGATCCAGAATCAAAGGCAAAATGCCGCAGTCAATTAGAAGAGGAAGCTAAAGACATCAAAAGCGTAAAAAGTGCAGAATCCGTTATGCTTAGAGCTATCGAGAATTCTGAAGACCCAGAAGCTTTTATTGAAGCATCTATCAAATTTGCCCAACAGCATAATAGTGCCAATTCTGCAGCTCTATTGGCCTGGGCAGCCAAGCAAGAAGCAGAAAACAAACCGATATCTGAAAAAACAATGAAAATCATTCGAATTCTTAGGTTGGAGGCCGGAGTATAATGGATAAAGCCCAAGAATTGATCGACTTTGCACAGCAGAATGGGTTCGAGATTCACAGCCGCACTAGCCCCCAGGAATGGGTGACAGTGTTGGCTGAAAATGAAGGTCAATGTCCCTGCAAACACGCCCCGTCATGCCCCTGTGAAGACGCAATTTCTCGAATAAAAGATCCAGCCAAACCCCCGGAAGATCAAATGTGCGGATGTGCATTTTATGTATCACCTGCCTATTTAGAACACTACAAAAGGCCTGCATGGAAACCAAATACCCCCACCATTGCAACTACTGTAAAATCAGTAGTTACTAAAGTCACACCTACAAAAGGAGAATACAAAAAGGTTCGCGATGTAGATCCAGAAGTTTCGAAACTCGCGATCCAGAAAGCCCAAGTTTATCTGGATGGGTTGGAAAAAATCAAACTGGGAAAACTTGATGATTTTTCAAAATTGATGGAACAAGAACGTAAAGACTCGGAATCATGCTCAATGTGCTCAGAGGATGCTGAAATCGTAAGCGCCCAGGGCACATACGTAGCGGTATTATGCAAACATGGGAACCAAGAATGTGAATCTGAGCTGTCTCATCTGATAGATAAAACTATGAGCGTTATCGATGAAAATTTCATGGCGGCTGGATTGGAACGTGAAATTATATCAGATAAACCCAATACACCCAAGCCTGCAGGAAAAACTAACGCTTGGTTAGAATTTTCAAAGTCTATCATGTCTGATCCTTTACTAGAAGGTAAACTTCAAAAATATAAAATGAAAATCGCAGCAGGAATATATCGAAAAGAATATCCAGATATACAATCTGCAATGGCAGGAATCAAAGAATGACCTGGCAAATGAATAAGGAAGATCTAAAAGCCATCGAACTACTCTATGCTAATGGTGGTAGATCAGTAACGGATTTAGTGCGCGAAATTTATGGCATAGAATTGGATGCTGATGGTAAAGAAAATAATGGGGATCGACTTAAAAAAATCAATCGCTTCAAAACACATCTCAAAAGCATGGTTGATGATGGTTTTCTGGAAACCAGTATAGCCAAAACCGAAAGCAGCAATCACCCAGTCACCGTATACTCCCTGGCAGATGGAATTATTCGAGGAAAGGGAGTTCTACTTATTTTTAGCGAAGATGGAATAGATCTAACAGAGATAGGGAAGATCATTAAAATTCAAAAACCTGATGGAAAAGCAGCTATTTTACCTTTAACACTATAATATTAAGGCCTGGCAGGTTTCAGGGAGTTCACCCGCCTGCCAACACGTTTCAAAGAACAGCCAGCCTTAATCATAAGATCGCACAATCTTATGGTTCTGTGGTGACACATGGAACTGTAAATTGGCTCGACCCCAAGTATTCGTCTGGACATGAGATCCTCATTCTTTCCTTGGGACTTACCGAGCCGGATAATCGCATGGGCTGCGTAGAAACCCATGTACTCTCACCCCATGGTCGAATCTATTTACGCAGCCCTTGTTGACCCCTTGTGAATTTCTTCATAACTATGAGAGAAGCAGACCTCTCCACTGCCTCTCATACACAATTCTATACCGCATTTTTCTCATAGATAATCATAACCCCGGTGGAAAGGAGGTACACAATGGCACCGGGGAAACGATGTGTTTCTATTGGCGAGACTTCAGCAACCTGACTGGGCAGTGCCAGGATATACTCTACTATTCTTTCCAACTACTTAAATCTTTTGGAGTAGGTCAAAGGTTACATCAATGTTTCGGCCTGCCATTGGGACAATGCTTATCGTTTTAGATTCATATCCTTCTTTTACCGCCACAATTACAACCGGGGCACTCGCGATCATCTGAACTCCAATCAAAGGCGCAATTCCCTGCGGCATATCATTCATTATGATATCGCAGTCATCCGGTGTAGTAAAGACACTAATCATTCCGTTTGCTACTGGTAATGGCATAAGCTTACGGAAAATCTTGTTATCTCCAAATCCAACTTCGATATCCTCATGCCAGGCGCTGCAGCCCTCCGCAGCCAGCACAAAATGATGCTTACCTGGCGATAGATCCACAAAATCAGGAGTAGCTGTCATCATGTCCTTACCATCGACATATAACCTGGCATGAGTGGGTGTAGATTTGAAGTGAACTCTAACCATGTCTGGAGAATCAGCAAGCTTACATTTCTGCCAGGCCCCTTTGATCATGTCTGGATCGATGTACATGTTTCTACCCTTATCATTAGGCTCAGCCAGGCACTCATTAACCATGATGTAGTTCAGGAATATTTCTTTCCAATCTGATCTGGTAAATAAATCTTCGCGATCCCCATCTCCAAGATATACTGCACCCAGTACCCTACGGTACATCTCCAGCGGCGTGTTCGGGTCAAAATATACTGTTACCGTCTTTCCAAGTGCCAGTTCTCTCATGCGCTGGGTGGCCTGGCCAGCTCCCCGGAAGGTTCCCTTTTCCTGAGAATTGATGCCGGCCAATCTAACTTCTTTACCATCTACAAATATGGTATCACCGTCATCAACTTTGTCACAGATCCCAACTAACTTTCCTCTATCTAATTCCTCTTGAACCAATGCAGGAGGCTTTGCGACATCTGCATATCCTTGATAATAAAGAGCATACGCATTATAATAATTGTAATATGAACTCGTCTTAGGAAATCCGTTATCATCAAGAAATTGCTTAAACTTATTCAAATCCGCAAGCAATGCCAGATAATGATCTTGAATCCCCTCATAAATTTTTAATGGGTTGTAGTGCTGATCATTAAACCAAGTAACCCTGGTTCTAACTGCAGCATCGAACTGCCAAAAATTGGTCTGAATCCTAACCAGCCACTGTCTTGCCAAAGCATCTATCTTACTATCGATGGCAAGAATATCCTCACTCGGGTAACTCAGGTCTGTCAGATCGGTTTCTGGCATCGTCTTCACCTCCGAAATCGCGAAGTTGGGGCATCTCTACCATTTCAATGGGTCCACATTGCACTTTTATTTGCATAAGACTTATCTATGTTGCTTCTATTTATAGTTCTTAGATACAATGGTTGGATAAGTGATTGACATGGATAAAGACCTGAAGGAAGCTGCAAGAAAGGCCAATGAGCAAGTGGATAAGGATCTCAAAGAAGCATTAAAACGCCTCGCTAAGGAGAAAAAGTAATGGTAATCCAACTTAGTGGAGGATCCAGAGCTACAGTTTCCATTGGCGGGTCCTCTGGAATTAAATCTTCAACTCCTGTATCGGTATATAATCCACCTGCGGTTTCCAGGCCTGCAGTAGCTGCTCCTTCTGGTGTATCATACGTTACACAGACTAGGTTAGTTCCTACACCCACCGCGTCGGTATCCTCGGCGCAGCAAACATTAATTGATCGTAATCCAAGTTTAAAACCTCTTACTACGGTAAAAACACCAACTCCTATCCCATCTGTAGTAGTAAATAAAACCTTACAAACAGCAGTACAAGTTAGTAATGCTCGAACCAATCTTACTTTACAGGAAAATTTATCACCAGTTTCAGTTAAACCAATAGCAATTCAGCTATCCAGTGTACCCGGAGTAGTTGAACCTGTCAAACCACCCGCACCGACTGTAACTCAAACCCTTGCAGCTATATTAGCAGAATCAAAAGCATCTGCTCCTAAAATAACAACCATCCCCACCAATAGCTTACTTAACACACCAACCGTTACAATTCCCACATTATCACCCACCATCAACGATACAGTTAAAAAAATAGTAGACGTTGCAAACAAAGCATCAGCTACTATTGCAGGTCGTACTGACCTTAATTGGGTAAATGGTGCAAAAATAGCAGACAATGAAGATGTTACCGCTAAAATAAATTCCATAGTGGCAAAGGCATTAAGTGGTCAAAACGCTTCAGAGAATTTTAATCAGCTCATTGCTCCACAACTATCCTCTTTATCCACATTATCAAAGGCTAGAATTAACACAATTACCACTAAATCCGTTGCTACCAATGAGGTAAACAATATAACCGCAATAAATGCAATAAAATCCATATCGAATTTGGTTACGTCTGGAATGAAAAAGGCGGCATCTACGTCAGATGCACGAAATCTAAAAACCGTAGCTTCAGTGGCAAATGATAACGTAATAAACATGAAAATTGCATCGGATGCCACGGTCAAGAATGACCACGAAGCCCTAATATCAAAATTGTCGAGCATTGTCAAAAATGGTGCGACTGCTGCAGCCAATGCCCGAATAGAAGCCGGTAAAACCAAATTGGGTATCATGAGCGTGGGTGGAACTGAATCAATGAATATACCCGGATTCGATTTGGTAAATCCAACCCCGTTAGAAAAAACCATTCAAGACATTAAGAAAAGTTCTGGAAAATCAGATGCCATTCCTGCAGCTAACCCACCCGGATCTATTACCAATGATAAAACTAAAGCACCATCCAAACCCAGCACTACTAAAAAAGCAGAACCCGAAACCCAAGCTCAAAAAGATGCAAGAACTAAAGCAGAAGCCCAAGCTGCAGGAGCATTGGATTTTGATAACACAGGCTCAATTGGAAATGATGTAATATCATCAAAATCAACTATTAAAAACGCAATATCGATAAAATCTAGTACTGGAACAATTGTTAAAGTTGATCCAGACGTATATACTTCATTAAAAGCCACTGGTTGGTCTGATACCCAAATGGCCACTGCGATGGCCAGTGGAAAAATGGGAATAGTACCACAAACATTAGGAAGCGGCGCAGGTGTTAATGCGGGAAAAGAAACTGGAAAAATCACATTAGATTTAAAATCATATAGACCAGATGCAGTAATCGATAAAAGCCTATTTTATGTAGAACCTACAGTTGTAAAAAATTCAAATAATATACCTACTGCAGTACCTGAATGGGCATTAGCCAAAGCCAAATTTATTGGACTTACCGAAGCCGAAACCGCCGATTTGGGTACAAAAGTACTTGAAAAGATAGCCACCGCGCCCGTTGCAAGTGTTCCAGTTGCAGATTTCGGGGAACCTGGTAGTCTTATAACCGAAGCTAAAACTGCGCTCCTACCATATGAAGAAAGAATGGTACAGGCAGGACTTGGTAAAATTGTTCCTCTAACGGCTGCCCAAAAACAAGCAGCGGAATCACAAGATACAAGTATCATAGGAAAAACCGTATCCTATCTAGGCAATTTATTCGGAAAAGTAAATAGACCAGAATACCCAAATGGATATGAGTTACAGGATACTGTAGAAGGAATACTTGCAAAGGACATGATTCTTAAACAATTAACTGCACCCGGCGTATCCCTTAGAAATATCCCGTCTGTAGGTGGAGTAACTTCATATGAGATATTTTCAGATGCAATCAAATCTGCAAGTGCATCTGATTTAGATAAAATTGCAAAAAGCAATCCGAGAGTTCTATTAGGAGCATCAACCGATACTCAATTGAGAAATAAAATCTCCCAGGAATTGGGTGATAAATTTGAACCAGTTATCCAAAGTGCCATGAGTAAAACCGAATTAGAACAATATAACCGAGACTTAAATTCAAACAATCCAGATCTTCGATTTAACATAAATACCTTTGAAAATATGGAAGATTTTGGAAATGCACATTCTATTGATGCGATTTCATTATTCTATGACGCAGTAACACTAAGTCCTGGTGCAAACCTAGTTTTAGCTGGATTAATTCCAATGAAACCAGTCACCACTACTGGAAAACTGGCTGCAAAAGCATTAGAATTAACCCGAGAAGGAAAAATATTAGAAAATGGAATAGAAGTAGGCAAAGCGTCAATAGACCCTGCAACTTCTAAAATTAAAGCAACCATCGGTAAAGAAACCTTTGATATCGAATCTGATCTTTCTAGAACCCCAAAAACCAAGACAATATCATCTGAATCCACCAAATTCGAAACACCCAAGGCTACTTTGGAAATGGGTCCTGATGGAAAAATTAAAGTTAAACAATCTACATCGACAGTTACACCAACCAAAAGCATAAGTGAAACCACTGCAGCATCACTAAAACAATTAGAAGAGTCTATTGCAAAAGATGTTGCAAAATATGGAAGTAGTCCTACAGAATACAAACCATTAACTGCAAATGATATACAACTTACAGAAGATCTCGGTCAAGGTGTATATAGAGGTGCCGATGGTCAAAAATACATCAACTATGGCAGTAAAACCAACCCTAGATTCCTTTCCGTTGCTGAAGACTATGATCCAAATGTAAAAGGAATATTGAGTGTACAAGAAGTAGATGAAACTGGGCATGCAAGTGTTGTAAAATTAACTTCGTCCGTAAATGAAGCTGATAACGTATTTCATGTATCCTGGGCGGATCCGGAATCTGGACTTAAAGGAACAGTATCAGTTAAAGCTCCTACCGCAACACTCACTGACGAAATTAAGCAAGCCGCAGCTCAATCCGACTATGAAACTAAAATAGCATCCAATGGTGCGGAACCCACTCTAGCCTCTGAAGAAGCAGAATGGGCAGCCAGGGCCGAAGATATGTATGGGGAAGGTAGCGGCGGCATGGGTGGAGAAGGCAGTGGAGGAATGGGCGGTAGTGAAGGTTATAGTGGAGGAACTACCACTGGGGCAACAGATTACTCAACCTGGACCATGAATTCGGATTGGGGAGCTGAAATCCGCAGTCTAGATGGTGGAAAAACGTGGGAAGTTAAAGATCCCGAAACCAGTGCAATAATGTCTACCAAAGAGTACGAATCACTCTTAACCACCCGTAATGAAGCCCGCAGAGCCAAATATGATGCAACCACCAATACTTACACCAAACTAACTAAAAATCCAACTACGGGATTATATGACGTAACCATGTACCAGGACTCTGCAGGGGGTTGGGTGACAAAGGCCCAGTTAGACGCAGAACGGGCCGCCATCGCACTCAACAACCCAACATTCACATATGGCGTAGACAGCTCTATGAATAATGCCAGAATCAGAACCAACGATGCTACTAAGGCAGTCCAATACATGGACCCACAGACTGGAAACTGGCTGGAAAAAGATGTCTATGTTAAGCTAATCGGATCGGCAGAAACACCCATCTGGAACCCAGAAGGATATTACTACTTTAAGAATTCTGATGGAACATTCTCAATCCTAAACCCATATACCAATGTAAGACAAACACCAGATGAATATGCTGCATACCTTGCTGCCCGAAATACACCCACCCCAACGCAAGTTTCAACCTATCAAACCCCATCAGATTATTCATCATATGTTCCAAACCTGCAGTATGCCTATGATAATTCAGTTGCTCAAGTGGCAACCAGGACTGGTGGTGCCGAACAAACCCTAAGCGCCTGGGACCAATTTGTGCAAACTTCTGACTTTGACCGAATCATAAAATCCGAATCAGACACCCAGATTCTAGTCAAAGCCAAGAACGGTGAATCTCTAACTGAAGCCGAGATATCCCGAGCACAATTCCTCAGATCTCAAATGTCACCAGAGGGCCAGGCAGCCTTCGATGCAGCTACCGGAGGAGAAACTTCAGCCAATCTCATGCCAATGAATGATTTCGAAAACATGGTAACTGGCAATAGAGATGCAATTAGCCAGATGTCGGATTCAGAAATCAAATTATCCGGTCTACCACCTGAAAAAGAAATAATCGTTCATCAAACCAAAGCTGAAGAGAACATTGGAAAATTGCTTGCTATGGATGAATACACCACCATCCCAGATGAAAGCAAAAATATCATCCAAGCCGAACTAGGATATTATGCAGGAGAACCTAGTACCATTTCAAACCTGTTAAATAAATTCAACTCTTTGAAAGGGTCCTGGACTCTCCAAGCAACCCAAACCTGGGACAAAATCGTAGAAGCCCTTAAATCAGCCAAATCTCTCATATCCGAAATGCCCACCTGGTGGACTTCGCAAAATTCAGATTATGGACTGGCTGAATTGGTACTTGGAAATAACAAGTATAGTGACATCCTAATTTCAACCCCAAAATCACCTACATCATCGACTATGGAAACTGCATTTGCCAAATCATTCAACAGTGGCGTATTTACTGCAGGAAGTGATGGTGCTCTAGCTGTCGAATATACATACAAAAAACTTCCCGGTTGGATAGTTAAATCACCAGAAGGATCAATTTCATTTATCCGAAAAAGCGATCTAATAACTACTGCAGACGAAGCAATCAACTTTGCAGTAAAACCAATCGATATGTACTTCTGGGAAAAACCAACCAATGTTCAAACTCAATTCCAAATACCAGCAGATGCAGATGGAAGCAAAGTCATATCTATCACTAAGGCTGACCCATATGCTGCTTCAGAGGCAGAATGGTCAGGTCTAACCAGTTCTGGTGGTTTAACCAGCGACATGACTCAAGAGTTCGTTAAAATCGATCTCATGACCCCCAGCGGTCTAGTTTGGAGCACAGTTCGAGAAGCAAGCAAATCCGGAGCTTTCCAGCTCGGAAAAACCGTGAACGTAATTGAACGTGATGCCATCCGAGTTGTAGGCCTGGCCGGCACAGATATCCAGGCCCTGGGTGCAGATGAATTTAGAACATTCATAGAATCCAATGCTAACGAAATACGGAACCTATCAGGCGATGATCTACCATATCTCACAAAATATTTAGATGAATCCCGATCAAACATGATCGACAATCTCAGATCATCACCAGAAGAATCAATACAAACAGAAATAATACCAGAACCTGCCGTACAAGAAATACCCCAGACTATTTCCGAAACAATATCCCCGACTACATTAGCATCTGAATATTCTGAAGCTGCAGCAAAGCTTGAAGCAACCAGATCTAATATCATCAATTCAGCAGACGAGGTAGCTAAACTTAGCGATGATTACGCTACAGCTTCAGCAAAGGCATCCGCAGATCCAAAAAACAAAGCTTTGGCTGCTGAAAAAGTAGCTGCCAAAGGAAGGCTGACTGCAGCAGAATCTAAACTTAAAGCATATAATAAAGCCCAATGGGACGATTTGGCTATCTCAAAGGCCAAAGCATCCAACATCAGAACAGGTACTGGTAAAATCAACGAATTGCTTACCGAATTAAACAATTTACCAGTTTCAGAAGGTAAAAAGGCATTTGAAAACCTAATATCCAAAGATGAAGCCCTTATCGAGACAATTCAAAACATGTCCCGATCAGAAGCAGAAGATCTAGCATCCAAAATTGCATCAAAGCTCGGCAGTGATCGCTCCCAGGCAGAAAAGATCATGGGCCTTAACTACCAGGGTGCTGCTAATCGTATTACAGATAGTACCATCACAAAGATGACAAGATCTGATCAAGAACTAATAAGCAAAGCAAAGACCAGAGCACTCAGTCAAACGGATTACCAGCAAATGGAACGTATATTTGATAATGCAAAAGCCTATGAGGGGATATCAGTAAGCTCCGATCTTGGAAGAATGAAGATCAACAGCATATTAGATTCATCTATTGCAGACAAAACATCAGAGCTTCGAAAGTTGCTATCAGATACCGATGTCAAAACTGCATTGAAAGATGAAAAATTTGCAGATGAAGCTTTCAATAAAGTTTACGATATCAATCCAGACGTTGCAACTCAATTCCAAAAGGCTGCTCAAGATGCAATTATCGCATCTGTAAAATCCGATCCAAAATTTGCAAACCTAAGTAAAGGCGCTAAAGATTTCGTAGATCAGCTTTACACCAAACGGATCTACACTATCGAAGATATGGAAAAACTAGCCGAAATTCAAGCAACATTGCCCAGAAGCACATTCAGTAGGTTCATTCGAGGAACTGTAATCGGATCTGCTGGAAAAGCAGCTAAATGGGTAGCCACTCATAAACTAAGAGCAGTAACTGGGGTAGTAGCAACTTATTTAGCAGTAAACGGTGCATTCTTCATTTACTTCGCTGCAGAAGAAGGCACCCAGTCTTTGATTCAGATGGTTGGATTCAATTCACCTATAGATCAATTTGCCAAACAGATGAATGAAACTGGTCTACCCGCAATGAATAAAATAAATGATATGCTTGCTCCATTTGATTGGGCATTGGAAAATATCCCTGGTTTTTCCATGCTGTTTCCTGCAGCTATTGGTTTCAAATGGTACATGGATTATGCAGCAAACGCACAAATAAAAGACAAACTCGGAAAAATCACCAATGCTGGTCTATGGATACCAGACGTAGGATGTACCCAAGGTCCTGGATGTTGGGGTAAAATTCGTCCAGAAAGCGAATGGCCAGCTTATTTTGCAGCCAACCCCGATAAAGTTCAATATTGGGATGCAGATTTCACTGGTAGAGTCTATGATATCCAACCGGACGGGAGTATAGGCCCAAACAATATGATCGCTCAGGGTCTTGGCATAACGGACCCAGCTTTGGCAGTTCAAGTAGGTCTGGGACATATGCAGGCAGCCGCTAACCAAGGTGCCAAAAAGATTTTAACGGACGATTTTAGTGCAGCTTACGCCCAGGTCGTAAAGGGCGGGGCAACATCTGAAATGGCATTACAAGCTTATACTAAAGCACTCACTGCTAAAGATGGAACATTACCCCCAACTGGTGCATCCCCAGGAACAGCATTAACTGGTTTAAATTCTGATCAAACGGCTACAATAGCTGTAGCTCCAACTACAATGGATGCATTGACACGATATGCAACTTTCGGAGGCACCCAGCCTGGTGATGCTCAGGTTTGGAGATCTGCATTTATTAAGCCAGATGGGAGTTTAGATGCAGCAAAACTCAAAACAGCATACCCAGACATGACAGCAGCCCAAATGAAAGCCTTATTTCCAGCAGAAGCAATCAATAAAATGGTTGCTGCGGATTTAGCTACTATAAGTGATCCCGAACAGTTAGCTAAAAAAATCAATGAGTACAAAGCCAATGGAATGGTTGACTCTGGTGCCAGAATAGAGCAATTTATGCCGGCAGCCCAAGCTGCTGCATTTACTGCTAGGCAAAATGATCCATCCAAATTTAAATTGACTGCATCCGGTAATACGGTATCTTGGATAGATGATACTGGATATCCACACACTTCAAGCATAATTCAAAGTGGAAAACTGCTAAATCCAGTAACAGGCCAATATGATATCAACCAAAAGAAGTCATCTGAGGGAGGTGCAGAATACACACTAGATACAGGAAAATATGCAGAATACATAAATAGCGGTGGAAAAGACATAACAGGTTTCTTATCAAAAGAAGATAATTGGGCATGTACTTACAACTGTTCATCTACCGGATCAAAAAGTGGCGGTAGTGGTAGCGGATATTCTTCAAAGAGCGGTGGAAGCTCATACTCCAAATCAACCGGCCAAACCGGAATCTTCATCGACACCGCAGGCCTGGGTGCTGAAGTCTATGAAAATGGTGCAAAGATAGGCGACACAGACGTAATAATTGAGGTCGAAGCAGGAGTTCATACCGTAACCATCCAAAAGTCTGGCTACAAGTCATATACGATCCCTGTACAAGTTTACGCCGGAAGCATAGCTCGTAAATCTGTCACCCTTTACCCATCCTCTGGAACCACTTTAACCAAAGCAGAGCAATTTATAAATGCAGTTGGTGGGGATAATGCGCTGAATCCAGATCATATCGTATATGCATATGCGATATCTCAATCTGACAATGCATTAGCTACTGCAGCAAAAGCTGCAGCCAGTCCTACTATAACCGGAACCTGGACATTTACAGCTATCGATGTATTAAACTTAATTACTGCATATGGAGGTGTCTAAAATGATAACCGATACTCGCAAATCCTGGCTATCCGATAATTTTTTTGCTACTGGGCGTATAAATTCAACTGCATTACTTAAAGCAATCAAATCTGATTTAGAAAATGACTCAGATGTAAATTCTAATGATATATCCTGGATGTTTTCAGTATTGGGTAGCACCTACATACCCCCTACAACAGGTATTGAAGTAACTGCTAGAATTGTAGCAATAAATAGCGGAACAAGTGTAAGTGTTCTGCTTGATTGCATATCAGGAAACGTATGTGATTACACTCCTAAAAGTATAACATTATATGGAATTGTAACAACCGAAGATAATGATGTAGATGCAGAATCATACTTAAATCTGCATTTACCAATCGGTTCAAATGTAACATTAACACCAATGGGTAATTCGTACATAATTACAAAGGGTACAGAAAATATAAATGAATCTTTAGGAACATATTTAACAAGTCTACCAATGGTAACACCAGTAACCGGATCAACTATTTCAGCCAGGGTTCTCTCAATAACAGATGGAGATACCTTTGAAGCTAATCAAATTTGTCCCGTTGGACAGCTTTGCGTAACAACTCAATTCACGGTTAGACTGGAAGGCATATCCTCATCGGAATTAAAATTTCAATCCGGAAGAACTGCTAAAACCTGGCTTGGCGAGCACATACCCCCAGGTTCTATAGTTAGATTGGTTATCAAAGGCATGGATTCTTACAACCGTCAAGTCGCCCAAGTGTATTATCCAGATGATATAAATATCAACAACACTATGATTTTGGAAGGCCAGGCTAAGACATATAATCCCGAGGCTGAATCCATAGTTGCAAAACAGGTTGGAGTCCAGATATCCAGTTGTGTATCCAACAACGCGCCTGCAACCAAACTTGCTACACTGGAAATGGTAGCACCTGTATGTAATTATGTGAAGGCACCACCTGCAGAGACATGGTTCGGGTACAAAGTCCGAAATCGTGGAAATGCTGTATGGAAAGGATGGTTGGGAGTTATCCTTCACGGAACTTCCGGTGATTTCGAATACACCGGAATGCCTCAATATCAAGTATCCGTGCCTGCAAATGGTTCAGAGGTAACATTATGGGCTAAGTTTGTTGTGCCTACTAATATCGGAAATCTTCGAACATGGGATGCTATTCTGAATAGTACTTCTTAGATATTTTTTTTTAAAATCTATATATTCCATTACGCTTATATATCCGTATATGATATCTATTACTATGACAATTAAAATAGGAGCTAAAACGTCAAAATCAACAGTACGTGTTGGCAGTACAACTAAAAAGTCTTCCCTTACCAAGATTATTCCAACTAAATCTCAATCTAGTATCATGGCTCGTAATCCTAGTTTAAAACCTTTAGCTATCAAAACCTCAGCACCAATTCCTGGAGTTAAAGCAAACCCAATTATCGTATCCACTGTAGTAAAACAAAATGCCCGTATAACAATTACTCCAAAATCAAATCTAAATACAATTAAAAATCCATCCAAAACAGTTACAGATAACTACCAGATTCAACCCAAATCGATTGTAAATAAATATAAGCTCCCTTCAAAATTAAATACACCATTAAAAACGATGAGCGTTAACAGTGATCGTCTTATAATAAATAATGGTACTCTCACATTTCCAGACTCATATATACAACAATCTATTAAGTTTGGTAAAATTGCCATACCTGCAGTTAAATTAATTAAAGACAACCCAACACTATCAACTGAAGCAATCGTAGCTGTATTATATCCAGAAATGAAGGATACTGATCAAGGATTTAAAAATGCTATTAACACTATCAATTCTAATATAAAAAACAATGATTACTCAAGTCTAAATTCCATTAAAATATGGGTATATCCCGATGGATCTTATTCGCGAGGATACGACAAAAACAATGCGGGATCTGTCAAAACCAAAACATTCAATAACTTACTATTCAAATATGGTGGATCTATGAAAGATGACGAAATTTCTTTTAAAACTCCGATTGAACTACGAAGTTTCCTAAAAGATTATGACAAACACGTAACTACATAAGTTTTTAAATAGGTTTGAAACCTATCACTTTTTAAGGCCATCCCATATGGTCAATGCTTTACTGGATCCAAAATTTTCAAACGACACCTGTCTTTTAATAACCCATCAAAACCTTTAAATAGGTTCCTAACCTATTCTTTTTCATGGCTACCCTAGAAGATCTAAACATTGTAATAAACGCCCTATCGTCCTGCAAAACCGTAGAAGAAATTGCAAATAACATAAAACTACCTATCGAAATAGTAGAGGAATGCCTAGAACATCTTAAAAAAACAGGTTACATTTCCCAAAATGACGACACAGATGAAGTTTGTCCAATTCAACAGGTAACAGATAGCGTTTGTAACTGCTGTAATAGTATCTGTGATGCCATGAAGGAATAAAATGTTTACCCTACAGTACGACACCAACGAAAAACAGTCTCTGCGCCCAGATTTCCTAAAAGACGCATCCATATATTATAAAAAGTACATATCTCCACCAACTGAAGCTAATCTACCATTTGATATACTACTCACAGGAAACGACAAAAAAGCAGGTGCCGAAGTAAAACTCGTAGAAGACCTATTTGGATCCCTGCCACCCAGGGGGAGGTTAGGTCGGCAGTGTATGGACCTGGCTGTAAACTGTGACACCGCCTACTTAGCCATTTTTGGCAGTATGGAAGATGTTCGCGATGCAATCCCTACCGTCTATATGACTGAAGATGGCCCAGTTGAAAAAACTGAAGATCAAATCATGAAAGCCGAAGAAATGCTTCTCGTAATCCTGGGTGACATAAAAGAAATCGGAGTAACCCCATTATTCCTTTCTCGGGACCCAATTTTTGCCTACCGCACTCTCATCCAGTACATGCTCCACGACATCACAGATTCACCACCACTGAACCTTTTATGCCACCCTTACAAAAACATGCATGCCATTAACGTTTTGACAAATTTACCAGGTGTTGGATGGGAGCGTGCCGAATCTATAATCAAACAATTTGGATCAGTAATCGAATTCATGGCATTTGCACAAAACTGTCATGACTCCGGAGATCTCACCCAGCTTGAAGAAATCAAAATAAACAACCGCAGGTTAGGGAAATCAGCACAGAAAATATTTGAAGCAGAAGGGATTTGGTCATGAGTGATATAATCAAATTTTACAACATGCTAAAAAGTATTGAATCTTATCCTATTGTTAAAAACGCATCCAAAATACAAAATGGATATGTACAAATTCAATCAAAACTAACGGTATTTGAAAAGCAGAAACAATTTTCCCAAGCCGCAAGAGTATGTGCAGAATCTGTTAAAAAAAGTAAAAAGGTCTAAAGAATCTGCTCTATCAATCTCCCAACTGCAGCCTTCACAGCCAGGCCTACTCCATCATTTCCAAGAGCCCCAACCTTAGCCAAAGTATCCTGAATTTCCTCTTCCGTTATTTTTCCATCTGCAAGCTTTCCACTTAGATCAGTCAACGCAGCTCCAGCCATTCCCATTCCGGCAGCAACATCTTTGCAGCTAACCGGAGAAGATCTAAAAGCCAAGTCCAGCGCAGTATTTATGCCTTTAGCAGCCAATGTTTCCAATATCGATGCCATACAATATTACATGATGTTCTACTACTTAAACGATTCCTTTATATCTTATTAAGCTAACTATCTTTCATGTCCATGAATTTAAAAAAAAACATCAAATCATCAATTATTGAATATGGCCAAAGACACGATAATTACAGCTATAGACGAATTGGAAACCGGGCAATGCAAGACGTTTTCCAGTATAGATGAACTCTTTGCAGACTTAGAAAGCGTAGTTGATTGAGTTTATAACATTCAACACTAGTATTTGAAAAACCAATTTTACATATAAAGCCAAACCCATCAAAACCTTTAAATAGGTTCCCTCTCTAATATCTTCTTCATGGAAACGATATTACCACCCATCCATGAAGTTCGATCTTTAAACTTCAACCAGGCCTGGCTTCAACTACTACGTAATTGCAGTCTCGGTAAAGAAATTGTATTCGGAGACAAATTCAACCCAAAACCAGCAAAAGATACCGTTCAAACTATCATACTAGAAGGAGATGCTATCCAACAAATCGAAAAAAAGAGCATTCATCCCGATAATCCATTCAAACTGGTAAAACAGTACTGCAACGAATTTACCTGGTCATATCTAAAAGAATATGATCTAAAACCCGAAGATGCCAAATTCGCATACATGTACTTCGATAGGCTTGCCAGGTACAACGGATTCATCAACCAGCTCCAAGCAATGAGAGACGATCTAGCCGTTCAAATAGGCACCGGAATTTCATCAAACCGTAGTCAGGCTATCACCTGGGAGCCAGAAGCAGATATGGGCAACGTCGCAAGTCCCTGTCTGCAGCGTATAAGGATTCGTCATGAAGGTGATGGAAAGGTTTCTGTTCATTTTGATTGGAGATCTCGCGATGCCTGGGGTGCCTGGCAATCCAATTTGATAGCACTGATTGACATGCTTTATCGCGAAGTAATAGACCCCAACGACTGCATAATCGTCAGAATTGTGGATAAAAATGATTCACTACATGTCTATAAACGTGATTACGATGCAGTGAGAGCATTGATAAAAAAATCATTCTTTTGGGCGTGTGATGTTCGAACGCACAACCAGGACCCTTCATCTTTTGGAGAAAGATCAAAAAACACCACAGGATCGAATCATCATTTTAAACAAGGAACTTGCCCTGGTAGCTTACGGGCTGCTGCAGGCTCGCATCTTCACTGCAGAAACTTCGGCTTTGAAAGCAAATGCAATTTTGGAGCTGGGAGATGCGCTTGTACAAATTGAGTTACTATGCTACGATCTGGGTGTACTGCCAGCAGATATCTTACGACTAGGTATTCAACATACATTTGAACGCTTCCAAGATTTTGAAGCTCGTGGTTGGGGAAAAAGATGATTGAACTTTCATTAACCTCTGGACTGGTAACTCAAATAGACGACGAGTTTGAATATCTAAATCAGTATAAATGGTATGCTAAAAAAGAAGGGCGTGCATCAAATTATCGATATTATGCAGCACGTATGATATCTATAAAAAATACACGTATGATCATTCGTATGCATCGCGTTATTATGGAAACCAAACTGGGTAGGCCACTGCTGAGAACTGAGGAAATAGATCACATCAACCACGATGGCCTAAAAAACACACTTGATAATTTGAGAATTACAACACATTCTCAAAATATCATGAATAGTCGAAAACAAGGCACACATACGTCGAGTCAATATCAAGGAGTAACTTGGAACAAAGATCGATCTAAATGGTTCGCCCAAATACGAAAAAACGGAAAACCAATTTACTTAGGTCTATTTGCTAATGAAGATGACGCTGCCCACATCGTAGATGCGGCTAAGAAAATATACCATGGAAAATACGCCCATCTAAACTTTCCGGAGATGTAACCATGAAAACCCAAACCTTAATCGACACCAGACCCGACATAGACACCTACTACTTAGAAATGGTAAAAGTAGTAGCAGCCAGGTCAACTTGCACCCACCGGCATGTAGGTGCCATGTTTGTAAAAAATGGTCATGTCATATCTGCAGGATATAATGGTGCTCCTACAGGTGAGGAACACTGCATTGATGTTGGTTGCTCTAAACCAGAACACGCGACCGGATTTGAGCGATGTCGGGCAGTCCATGCTGAAGCAAATGCGATAATCCAAGCGGCTTTACATGGCGTATCTATCGAGGGAGCAACCCTTTACTGTACTCACAGCCCATGTGTGATGTGTCAAAAACTGCTAAAAAACGCCAAGATAACCAGAATAGTATTTTCGGAGGAATATGAGTAAAGATCGACTTTTTGTACCATTAAACAAGCAATGGTATGACCTTTTTTTATCAGGAGCTAAGAAATGGGAGATTCGAGGAGTACGCCCAGGGTTCAACACTAAAACCATATGGGTTGGAAGAAAGGTAGAATTGAGAAGAGGGTACGCTGTTAAAGGGGCATTGTGGGGTATCATTACCGATGTAATCTTAACCCGTCATGTTTATGATGTTCCGAAAGAAGTTATGAAAGAAATGATCCCAGTACCATTATCTGACACTAAAACTTGGAATGAAATTGATAAATACAATTCCAAATATGGTGAATTTATTGTCTTTAAAATCTTAATGGGTGATCCTTTAAGTTCACTCCCATCCCCCATGCAAAAACACGTTTTAGAAAGTATGAGCCGAAATAAAGAAGCATTTGAGAGGCTTGCCAAATTATGAAATTCCAGATCCTCGATGCCACTTACAATTACGATTTTAACGGATTTCCCGTAATTGTACTTTTTGGCATAACAGAAAACGGCACATCTATCACAAAACGAGTTACTGGCTTTTTACCTTATTTCTACATAGACCACCCATCACCAACCCAGGCTGAGAAATATTTATCTGCATTAGGAGATTCAATTGGAATCGAGATGCGTTTCCAAGATGTCAAAAGATTTAGACCCCTTGGTTTCCAGTCGAAACCCAGGAATATGCTCAAAGTAACGGTCAAAAATCCAAAGGATACAAAGCTCTTAAACGACTTTTGCACCTCCGATGGTTACACAACTTACGAAAGTGACGTACTTTTCGCAGATCGATTCGCCATAGATCACGGGATAAGCGGGGCAGGCTGGGTGATAACTCCCGACTCTCCAACCATCTCACACGAAGACATAATTTCCGTAGATGAAAAAAAGAATGCCCCGTTAAAAACAATGGCCATCGATATAGAAACTCTCCCAAAAGACGATGGTTCATTCCCAACTGCAGACGTAAACTCCATAGTCTTAATCAGCTTGGAATTTGACCCTCAATGGCGAGGTCAAAACAACGTTGTAATGGTTGCAAAAGATATCGATTGCCCACGACCTGATGTGATCTGCTCCGACAATGAAAAGGATATGTTAAAAAAATTAGATTTCATCATAAATGAGTTTGATCCTGACATAGTTGCAGGCCATAACATAGTTGGATTCGATATACCATATATAACCGATAGAGCCAAAATCTTAGAAGTTAAGCTAAGAATGTCTCGGGATGGCAAACCAGCCTGGTGTACCAGTTTCATGGGCAAATACAAAGTATCCATTCGAGGTAGAATTGTCTTGGATACCCTGCCGGCCATCAAAGCCATGGACAAATATCGCCTAAAATCCTACAGCCTAAAAAATGTAGCAAAAGAAATCCTGCATAGTGAAAAACTTGATGTAAAACCCGGAGAGATGCGTGCTCTCTGGGAAGGTTCGGGTATCAATAAATTCATCTCATATTCCCGACGAGATTCAACGTTAGTCATGATGCTAGTTAAACAATTAGGATTCATGAATAAATACTTCGCACTTTCCAAGGCTAGTGGTGCATTTCTTCAAGTGGTTGTCAACGGCGGCCAATCTCATATGATTGAAGCCCGAATATCCAGAGCATTTAAAGAAGAACACCGTGTCATGGGAACCAAACAAGCCTTAGAAGATGACGACATTTCGGAAGCCGAAACCATTAAAGGTGCCATCGTTCTTGATCCAAAAATAGGACTTACAGAGGACGTAGTTATTCTTGACTACAAATCGCTATACCCAACCATCATGATGGCCTACAATCTCTGCTACAGCACCGAAATCCGAGATGAGCAACCCCCCGGAGACATCATAACTACCCCATGCGGTGGAAAATTTGTCAGCCAATCCACTTACATAGGCATAGTCCCTCGCATTCTCAAAACCCTGCTAGCCGAACGCCTGGCAGCCAAGACTGCAATGAAAACTGCAGCTACCCCCGAGGAGAAAGATGCCCTGGATGCCAAACAATATGCCATGAAGATCCTACTAAATTCAATTTACGGTTACTCGGGCTACACCCGAGCCAGACTATTCTCACCCATCATCACAAACTCAGTTACAGCATATGGCAGAGAAAATCTACTTAGAACTAAAAGTATCGTGAAAGAACATTCAAACTTCGAATTAGAAGAAAAGAAGTACGAACTAGAAGTAGTATCTGGAGATAGCATTGTGGGTGATAGGTGTATTACAATTCAAGAAAATGAGATTATAAAAGTAATCCCTGTAGAAGAATTATTTAATAACGCAGATGATATCGAAATACATAACGGTAAAGAATATGCTATAGTTTCAGAAATGAACGCTTTAACGCATTTGGGATGGAAGCCAATTAATTTTATTATGCGACATTTTACAACTAAAAAAATATATCGGGTAAATCAAAAATTCGGTGAATCTGTAACAACAGAAGATCATTCATTTATGGATATCGATTTAAACAAAACCAAACCAACTGAAATGCAATTTACTAAAATGTACAGATGCAATATACCAAAATCCGATAAACATATTACACAAATAGATTTATGGGAATATGTTAAAGATTACAAATTCATGAATCGATATTTCGTAAAGCATGAAAACACTATAAAACTGGGTGGTGGACAAAATACCAAAATATCAATTCAACGATTTTATAATCAGGATGAATTGCTTAAACTGGGAATTCTGTTATGTGGATATATTACAGAAGGTAGTGCATCTTTTGGATCTAAAATAGGATCTGCCATATGCGACACTGATGTAAATTGGTTACTTGAAATGGAAAATATCTACCACATGTTTATAAATAATGTAAAAACGTGTGTAATCGAATCTCAAAAGAAAATTAGATCTATCAATGGTGGAAATCCATATAAAGATGAAACTCGTAAGTTGCAAATGATGAATATGGCAAGTGCTCATTTTTTTAATGCATTATGTGGGCATGAATCTAAAAATAAAAAACTACCAGATTTTATATTTAATATGGAGTCAAAAGATCAACTGATATTGTTCAATGAATTAGTAAGAGGCGATGGATATATTAATATCAGTGGACATTTTGAATATTCAACCACATCAACCAGATTAGCTAGTGGAATATCTACACTATTATCAATATTAAATGTAAAATACAGGACAAAATTTAGAGAAGATAAGCATGAATATACAATCAGAGAATGGAGTGGAAAATCCAAAATGGCAACACATACCAATATAACAGAATGCTCGTCAAATTGTTATGTATATGATTTATCAGTGGAAGATGCACATACATTTGTAGATAGTATGGGTCAAATATTATTACACAATACCGATTCTATTTTTATATCCATTAAAGGTGGAGTTGATTTTAACATCGCCAAAAGCATTGGTAAAGAAATTGCTACAATTGCAACTGCAGGCCTCCCAGCCCCCATGGAACTCGTCTTCGAAGCGTTTGCAAAAAGACTTCTCATCGTAGCGAAAAAGCATTATGCGATGTATCGATTTGAAACCGCCGATAAAGGAATCATAAAGGCAAAAGGAATTGAAACAGTACGTCGCGATTGGTGCAACCTAACCGCTATGACTTTAACTAAATGCCTGGAACTAATTCTCATAGAAGGTAACGTAGACCTGGCATTGAATCATGCCAGGACAGCTCTACAAAATGTAAAATCATCCAATCACACAATCCTAAAAGATTTAATACTTTCCAGAACACTAACCCGTAACCCAGAAAACTATAACCAGGTACAACCCCATGCAGAACTGATGAAAAAACTAGATGCTCGCGGTATTCATAAGTATGTGCTAGGTGACAGAATACCCTTCATCATCATCAAAAGCGGCCCGAAAAGCGGAAAGCGAAAGCAACTTATGACCAGCCGCGCCGAAGATCCAGAATATGTATTGGAGCACAACCTACCCATAGATACCGAATATTACCTCCAAAAACAACTTATTCCTCCACTAACCAGGATATTTTCATGTTTTGGAATCAGTGAGATGGATCTACAGTTGAAATCTAGGCAACAGACTTTATTTACCTAAATCTTTTTATTCTTGTAAATTAACCATTTATTATGGTTATTCAATTAAATAACAAATCATCTCCAACTTCAGTCTCCCAGCTTATCGCTCGTAATCCTGGATTAAAACCAATTGCAAAGACAACGCCCACTCTCAACGTAGCCGGCGTATCTCTCTCATTCCAATCAAAACCCATAACAGTTACACCAAATCCAACCATAGTTTCTGCAGTCGCCAAACAAAATGCCCGCACAACCATCACTCCAAAAACAGGCCTAAACCCTGTCATCCCCTCCGGCAACGTCAGTATCTTTCGTGTAGCCCAGGCAGCAACAGCCGCCAAACATGGTCTAAATTATACTCAGCAACAATATTTCAACACTCTTCAATCCATAAAAGGCAAATCAGACACAATACCTTTAAAATCAGCAATTGGAATAATGGACCAAACAATATCTAACACTAAAAAATTCAGTAGTATTTCCAATCTCATGAAAAAAGAAACCGGGATACTTCCAGCCAATACCCCAACTAAAACTATAAATTTTAAAGCAACATCCTCCAAATCTGCCTTTATATCTAATCCCTCCCCCACTTTCAAAGTCTCCAACACCAAATACCAAATCAACCCATCTCTCAAATCCCAGCTAACGAAACCCGTTCCACAGTCCACATTTAAAATAACCTCTCCTAAAATCGAACCTTCCTTAGACATGAAAATCTCCGTCCAAAAGGCCAAAGAAAGCATTACGCAGTTCCAGGAAAACCCACTGAAATTGAATACGTACACGGTTAAACCTAAGACGAAGACGATGAAGATAATGAGCGTAAGCCCTATGGAATTCAATATAGATAAATGGGGTTGGGAAATAAAATCTAATAATTATAACCAGGGTACACTAATTGATAGACCATTTAAAAAAATACAAATATCATACCCACCAGATTCATATATAAATAGACCAATAGATCCATTACAATCGGGTAACACAGCTACTTATTTACGTGAAGGATATGATGAAAACACAGCAATAACTATTGAAGGGGATCAGACTGGATTAACCGAAGTAAATGCGGCTCTTAGGTGGTTAAATTCAAATCAAAATAAAGTAATAGTTAATAATAAATATAAATATGCTGAATCCGAAGAATTATCCGGACTCGGAACTTCATTCCAATGTGAACAATTTTCTATAGAATCTGCAAAAGCATTAAAAAAAGCAGGAATACAAAACGTATATATTGCAATTACCGATTCAGATCTATCCAAAAATAAAAAAGCAACAGGTCATGCCATACTTGCAATAAAGACAGGAGAAAAAAAGGATATCTCTGGTAATTTGTTTTCAATGTATGCTTTAATAGAACCACAGGCAACAGGAAAAAGGAAAGCACCCGTATTGATTGGAATGCTGGGTAGTGGGGATCCTATTAAATCTATTTTAGGATTGCCAGTAGAAGATATTATATTAATATCACCAGAATCATTTAAAGATGTATCTGGTGTATATGGACAGGCAATTTTGAAAAAACCAGAAACTGGAAGTCAACCGCAACTTATAGCTTATACCTCAATTCCTGGAAAATTATCAGAAAACGCAACTATAGATGTAAAAATAGCAAAAGATACTACAAAATCTGATAAAGAAAACACAATTAAACAATTCATGCTAGAAGGGTATGATCGTACAACTGCTGAACAATTAGCCAAATAACTTAATATCCAATGAGATCATCCAAATACATATGAAATATTGGATAATCCTATTCATATTGATAGGACTTGCAAACGGTCTATCAGAAAGTTTTCAAATAACTGGAACTATCAACGCCTGGCAAGATGGCCCGATTTCCATGAGAGCTATCGGCCAGGGTACTATGGACTACGGAGCAGAAAGATATGCCGGAGGACTATCTTCTGGTTTAAATATATCAGATGGAACCGCACGATACTCATTTAGAGCAAAAGATTATGCAGTTAGATTAAATGACTTTACAGGATCGATCATTACAGAGTCCGATGCAACCAGCACTACAGTAATAGGAAACGGCATTGGATCTATCAAAACCAAATCCTACGAAAATTCAAGCATGGGTGTTCTAGTAACCGGATTCCCAAGTGGCGAACTCGAAGGTATAGGATCCTGGGTAATAAATGCAAGCAGCACTCGCGCACAAAATACACCCAATCCTATGGATACCAATGTCACCGATGGAACTCCACACGGAAATGAAACCGTAATCAACATAAACAAAACCTCTGAGGTGTAAACATGGAATTTAAAAAGGTTCCCACAAATGAAGAATGTGAATGCACCAATTTTGGTGCCGGTTTGAGTGATGCAGACTTCGCAAGTTTCTGCAAAACACCGGAAGCTATAAAGCGTATAGTGACTGGGTGTATTACTGAGGTTGGATCCGAACCAATGTATGTGGACGGAGCATCTCAACGCTGGACTGCTAAACAATGGAAAGCCAGATTTGGATACGACCCCGCTCCTGCTTGGGAGCGAATGAGAAAATTGAAAATTGTAACTATCGGTGGTAAGTAAAAATGTACACTATCATGAATATAGCTGCCCGCGCTATAATCGCTGTGGCACCAGGCTGGGCCTGAAACGGAGCGGCAATCAACTTGCCCCGCAGGTGGCTTATCCTGCAGCCTCGATAGGGGGTTTTCCTATCATCTCTTTTTTCTAAGTTCACCCAAAAGCTATATAACTTATTGGATACACATGTGTACTGCAGGTGGTACGCATAACACGATTTATAGACCTCATAGGAAATAAACAAGCAATGAAAATCTTTGAATTTTTTGTAACCAATTCACCACAAAATTACAATAAATCACAGATATCAGAATCGATTGGCATGGGTAGAGGGACCATGTACAAAGCTTGGGATGTTCTTGAGGAGTTAGATATTCTGAAGACAATAAGCTCCGATGGAAAGAGTAGATTTTACGTTCTTAATAAGGAAAATAAAATCGTAACAACTCTATTAAAACTTTACACCATCATCGAGGACCTATGAAAGATCTTAATGAATATAATGTGTATCCATCTTATAGAATTGGCCAACGTGAAGCCATTCAAGGTATTTTGGATACTTATGAAAAAATTAGAAACAAAGAAATTATATCTAAAGTAGCTGAGTTGGCATCCCCGACAGGGAGTGGTAAATGTTTTGAAAAAAATACAGAAGTTGTAATGTATGATGGATCTATTAAAAAAGTGCAAGACATTAAAACTGGAGATACGCTAATTGGCCCAGATTCTTTACCAAGACAAGTTTTAAATTTATCATATGGGGTTGGACCATTGTATAAAATAACCCCAATACGTGGAGGGGAAGCATTCACCTGCAATGGAAATCACATATTAAATCTCATACGAACCAACGATGGAACCAATCAAGCAGGTAAAACTGTAAATATTTCAATAAATGAATATATAACAAAAAGTAAAACATTTAAGCATATTTACAAGCTATGGCATACCAATGCTATTAAATTCGAACCCAATATAAAAAATTTACCAATTCCACCATATTTATTAGGTATATGGATCGGAGATGGAACCAATGGACTTCCAGAGATAACAAACCCAGAAAACGAAATTAAGGAATATATATTTAAATATGCCAAAACCAATAATTTACATGTTAGAATAGAACATCAGAACATTGAAAAAACACAATGTCCTACATTTTACATAAGTAACGACCAACAAAAAGGAAAGGGTAGCGTATTTAGTAATTTTATTAAGGATTTAAAAACACAATACAGTACAAAAAGAATACCAATAGAATATCTTACATCAAGTATAGAAAATCGATTAGAACTCCTTGCAGGATTATTAGATTCGGATGGATATTATCATGAAAAAGGATATGAATTGATAGTAAAAGATAACAAACTATCAAAAGATATTGCATTTTTAGCAAGGTCCTTGGGAATATCCGTAACTACATCCATTAAAACAGGAACCATAAAAAAAATAAACTTTACAGGTATATATAATCAACTATACCTGTCTGGAAATCTGCTAATCACGGTTCCATGCAAAGTTAATAGAAAAAAAGCAATACTAAGAACCCAAATAAAAAATACAAACGTAACTGGATTTTCAGTAGAATTTGATAAAATCGATGAATATTATGGGTTTGAAGTATCTGGAGATCATTTATTTATGCTAAATGATTTTACAGTAACACACAATTCTTTAATGCTCACCGTAACTGGAAATGCTATGCTAGATGCTTATCCAGAAATAACCAAAGTAACCTACACTACTCCATTGCGTAATCTAGTTCAACAAATTCGCGATGATCTAAAACTAAAACTGCCCGTAGTCATGGGGCGAAGCAATTATCCATGTGCCGTATTTGAAGGCCTGGATGCCTCAGATTGCCCTTACAGATCAGCCATCCTCATGAAACGAAGACCCGTAAAATGCCGCCGATGCGAGTACATGCAGGCCAAAAATACCTTCAAAGGATCAAAATTTGGAGTTTGCACCCTCGATTTCTACATGTATAACAGGATTGAAACTGATGTGCTTATTGTAGATGAGTCGTCCGGACTTGAGGATAAGCTGCTTGAACACTTCGCGATATCACTACCCGGCCATATTCAACTCGACAACCTGGTAAACTCCATCCATGACTGGATGATAAGTCTACAGGACGAAGAAATGGCCCTGGAAGAATCCTTGGAGGGAATGAACTTCGAATCAACCAGGGCTTCACTTCAACGTGACATCCAGAATATAACCCGCAAACTCAACAAAACCACCAGGTTGGTATCAAAGTGTGGCCGGATACTAAAGATGGCCAAGGATCCTAATGACTACTTCATAGATAAGGAGAGAAATTTTAAGTTGCTTCATGGAGCATACCCATTTAATCAGATGGCCAGTAAGGTCAAATTCGTTATCATGTCTTCCGGAACCCCAACTACATCACTGCTTACTAAAAATTTTACCAGAATTGAAGCTCCTCACCCAATTCCAGTTAGCCGGAGAAAAATCTATTACACGCCTGTCGGAAAAATGAGTCGAGACAACCAAGACAAGACCATCCCATTGATGGCTGAAAGAATCATGGAAATTCATCGAGCATGCCCAAAAAATACCTTGGTGCATGCCCATAGCTTCGGGTTAGCTGAGAAGTTTAGGCCTTACATGAAACACCAATCAGTGCTCATTCAGGAGTCTGGCCTGCGCGAAGAAGCACTCAACAAATTCCTGTCATCTAAGGAATGCATCTGGTTTAGCGTGGCATATGCCCAGGGACTGAACTTGGATAAAGATCAATTCCAACGCAATATCATCGCAAAGGTTCCCTACCCAGGCTTGGGTGAATGGGTAGTAAAAAGAAATGAATCGGATATCGCAAAAATCGGAATGGATATGTGGTATCGAATGACAACGGCTGTTGATATTCAACAGGCATCCGGACGATGCACCAGAGGCCCCCAGGACTACTCAGAGACTTATATTCTAGATGCCAATTTTGGTTATTTCTTCAATCAAAATAAGCAATTCTTTGAGCAATGGTTCAAAGATGCTTTAGTGTGGATAAAAAATGATAAGAAACCTGTCAAAAGTAGGTGTAAGGTATGAAATTGGAAGTACGATGGCTTGACGGATATTTAGAAAGATTTGATGACATCATAAATTGGAGAGCTGGAGGCTCAACATTGTGGATCAAACATGCAGACGGGGTGCCAGAATGGATACCATTGATATCAGTTAGAAGATTCAAGTTTGAAAAGGAGAATCCATGAAACTAATAATTGCAGGTAGCCGGGATTTTGAAGATTATTCCCTTTTATGCGCGACAATGAGTAGATTAACTGAGTTTTATGATTCTGTAGATGAAGTGGTCTGTGGCGGTGCAAATGGAGCAGATTCACTAGGAAAACGATGGGCAGAAGAAAAATCTATTCCAGTTAAATTTATGTTGGCTGACTGGACTACACATGGTAAAGCTGCAGGGCCTATTAGAAATGCGGCCATGAGTGAATATGCAGATGCATTATTAGCATTTTGGGATGGTACATCCCCCGGAACCAAAAACATGATCAAATGTATGAAACTTGAAGGAAAACCCTATAAAGTAGTCACATACGGAGCACCAAAATGAAACTATTCTTTTGTCCAGAATGCCACGATATCGTAAAGATGGTCATAGGTGAAATGCGCTATTGCTCCTGTAAAAAATCAGGTGGTATGTATGTAGATAACGTAGTAGCAGAAATTGAAGGTAAAGCCGTACCTTTGGGAATTGATAACAATGAGTTAGTAGCAGCATATCAATTAAAATCGGGAAAGGTTCCATGCAAATTTAGTATGTTTTTTATTCCAGATTTTCCAGCAAACCACATAATTCATCAGCCACTATGTTATCATTGTAGAAACAACTCGACAGATGCACTAAATGCAATTAATCACCCGATAAACTGCAAAGACCGCGAAAATGGCAGCCAGGGCTATCAGGTTTACAGATGTCACATGTGCGGAGAGTATTGGGGCTGCAGATATCAATATGACCGAGAATCAGGTAGCGACAATCGATGGGCAGCTTTAGGTAAAGATCCAGAAAAAATTAGGAGGCATTACTGATGAAAAAAGAACGTAACATAAACGAGGAACGTAATAAGCGAGATTTAGAGGTAATCATGCCAATTTACAATAGATCTAGGATAGCATGCGCGACACCTGGGCAGACACATCTCCAAAGGTTTGAAAATGCAAATTAAGATTTATAAGACACCTAACTGCCCTAAGTGTGCGATACTTGCGGCAGCCATCTCTAATTTTGAAGCAGTAGACATGTCAACACCTGAAGCTCTAACAGAATTACGAACCCATGGCATATTCGCGATATCTGCACCCGTATTACAAGTAGATGAAGAATTTTTCACAGTGGATTATTTGTTCACAGGAGAAAGATTAAACGAAGAAAAGCTGAAAGAGATATTAGGTAGGCCTTAGCCTACCTTCCACCCAAAGCACTGGACATGCAGCCACTCTTGGCCTTAGCTCTCTCCATACCGGACATTCCACGAGTTGCAGCAGAGCACTCCTTGGAAGCCTGGCTGAAAGAAGCCTGATAAGGCTGCAGGTGAGCAGGATTGAAACCCTTTTCATACGATGCTTTCTTAAGATATGGGCGGCCATATCCCGACAAAACGAGACCAGCAGACCCCATATCCTTGATTGGTATAAAGGCCATTCTTGTATCACTCCAAAATGTACTATATACAATGTTGTATATAAACAAATTTGTAAAAAAGAAATATACGTAAATTAAAACTTAACTATCTCTTCAATATCTGGAAAATTCAAATACGCAAAGTTTCCATGATATTTAATTGCCGCTCTGTCATATGCAAAAGCAGCATCATCTTCATCTATAAATCGTCCTAAAAATATCTGCTTTCCGTAATTTTTAATTGAAACTTGCCACTTAGAACGACTTTTATCCCAATGAACACCCTTATATTTACTAGATTTATCTATTCCTTGGATTCGTTGATTACAATGATTTTCACGTACTGTAGTTAATCTTAAATTCAAACACTTGTTGTCTAAACCGTTATGATTTATATGATCACATTGTTCTCCTGCTATCATGGATCGCCCAATCATACTCTCAAGAATAACACGATGCATAAGAATCATTTTATGTACTTTTCTTGTTCCTATAACGCGACAAGCATAAAAAACTTGATTTGAAGGTCTACCATCTTTTGTAGCACTCCACTTAACCTCATTCAGATAAGCATATTTTTCATCTACTATTGCAACTTTTCCTTGTGTAAGTTCAATCTCCATCTAAACTACCTTCTCCGCAATCCACTTATTCACCGAAGACTTCGATCTCCCCAACGTCTTTGCAATCTCCGCACCAGACATCTTACCTTGATTAGCCTCAATGAAATCCATGGCTTCCTTATCATCATCGATAGGGCATTTTTTAGTAATCTTTACGATAGGACGCTTAGTTAATTCGACCAGTTTTTCCATAGCAGAGTCTTGCACTACATGAGTATCCAATATTTCAGTTTTTTCACCCATCTTCAACTTAGCCAACCTAAGAGCCTCCTTCGTAACCCCCTTCAAAATGGCATTACTGGCTGCCTCCGACAGACTTATTTCCATCTCAATTGCTTCATAAGCCAATGCCGCACGCGCAAGGTTCGAAACATCAATTCGTGTGTTTAACATAAAAGTACATAATACCTAATAGGATAAAAAGTTTTTGCTAAGAACGAATTTTCAATACGTTCCACCAATCAAGCTCACTCTCTTCAACCCCATCTGCTATTGCATCATATATGGTTAGAAATTTATGCATGCCAAACGGATCTACAGTATCTACAGGTATGTTATATTTATCCCAATCCGGACTAAAACAATCTATAAATATAAACTCTCCAGATGGTGAATTTGCCTCTATGTAAATTGTCTCATCATCATCAAGATTCACACATACCCAGGAATGAGGATCCTTCAACCAGGGGCCTCTCCAATCCATACATAATCGTGTAGAGAACCCATGATTCCTTAATATCCATTCCACATAAGCTGATCGATCACTGCAATCAAACACACCTGGAACTGCAGGCTCTACTATGCCATTGCCCAGTACCTCATATAATCCTTGTCTACTATGATCAGTAAAGGTATAATCGATATCATAATACCCAAAAGGTACGGCGGCAACATTACATATAAGGGCAAATAGTACAATTATGAATTTAAGCATACGTGTAATAATGTGCTATTAGGATAAAAGGTTTTTGATTAGTTTAATTTAGGATCGATAGGCATCTCGTTTTCTTCACATTGATTACACATCCCCATCTGCATCAACCTACCCAAACAAATACCAGCCAAAATAAATTCTCTATCTAATGTGCATATGCTCAATAATTGCTTAATCAAATCCGGATAATCCAAATCTAACTTTACCAATTCTACAAATTTAGCTTGCAACTCATTAAATCTATCAATTGGAATTTCCATAGTTTTACTAAACTCTTCAGTAGTTGCCATTTATAAACACCCCATTCCTTTTGCAGGCTCTCTCCTAGACCAGGCCCATTGTGAGATATAAACTTCAAACATTTTCTCACCGCGAACTTCAATCGGTCTAAGTTCGAGCTGAGATTTTGGAAACCAGTATGCCGTTTGATTTCCATGTTCCATTAAATGAAGAAGTACTGCACTACGGGTCTGCTTCTCCATGAAGTTCACTTTAGGACCTTTTACCTTAGATAATGTAAAATTAGGCATCAATAAAGTCTAATATTCTCATACCTATAAATATTTTCCCATTGGTTGGTAGAAATGATTATATAGAATAGTGTACACACTATGGAATATGAGATCATCAAAAATAGGAATGGGCAGAGAAACAAGCAGTACAGTCACAATAAGACTGGCTAACAAGGAAATTTCTGAAATTAATAAAATATGCAAAAAATCAGATATACCAAAATCTGTTTTCATTCGAGATGCAGTAATATCTAAAATAAACAATCAGTGAGGTACTATGATAAACTACGAAGCAATCCCAGAGTACATGCGGTCTTTAAAACAGTTTTGTTTACGGGTTTCCAAGCAACCTTTTATTAAAGGGAAAAAAGGATTTGTGTCAAGATCATGGCCGAAACATCGCGAAAATTGGCTTACTTTCGAAGAGGCTATTGCAGCATTAGAAAGAAAAGAAGTTGTAATATTCGAGGATAAACCACATGAAGTAGAAGCATTAGGCTTTCTAATGTACCGAAAAGATGAGCAAGCTCCACCAGTCCTTATCGGAGGCGACATAGATTGTTGCGTAGACCCGGAAACGGGAGAATTAAGTAAATGGGCAGACTGTTTTTTACTTAAAATATTACCATTTTATACAGAACTATCACCTTCAAAATGTGGTATTCGGTTTTTTATTCTTGGAAACATGGATCGTAATAAGCTGACAGGAGATGGCGATCAGCACGACATGACACAGGAAACAATGGATCGAATTTTTGCAGCCAAACCTGCGTCATATTCAAAATATTGTAAAGGATTGGCTGTTTTTAATACGCTAGAACTATACGAATCAGGCCGACATTTATCATTAACTGGTATGAAATTGGAAGATTATTGTTTCCCGATGGAAGATCGAACATTCCCATTACTAAAAGCAATAGCCCCATTTTTAGAAAAAGAAATTCCGGATTCAACTGCAGAAAAAAATCCGAATGCGGAATCAAGCCTCCCTACAATCCATATAATGGATGTTATAAATACCGCAGGATTTACCCAAATCGGAAATCAACTCAAAGGCCCCCATCCCACACTAGGAAGTACCACTGGTGGAAACCTCATTGTAAATCCAGATCTTAATGTATATTGCTACATGCACGACGGTCTGAATAAAGGTGGAGATGCCTGGGTGTGGCTGGCATGTGAGTGCGGAGCTGTGCCATGGGAAAATGCAAAATCAGGAGTGCTTAGAGATCGATCAGTGCTGGAAAAAACACTGCAATATGCAGTTTCAAAAGGTTTAATAAGTGAAAAGGAAGCAGAAATCGACATTGGATCAGCCGTAAGAAAGGTTGATCTCAATAGTAAATTCTGGTCAATCGGTATGTACGAACCTAACGGAACCGTTGTCAGGATAGAATCAAGCAAAACCAATGTAGATAAAAAGGTCGCTGTATGGGTTTCAGATTGTGTTACGTGGATTGACACAGAAACAAATTGTGACGATGATACTGAATTTATTTTCAAAGGCAAGGGAGCACGCGACCAAAGAGATGTAACATTTACATTACCCGCTTCCGCTTTATCTGAACCTAGAAGATTTAAAGGTGCTTTACTAAATGGGTTTGGCTCAGTTAATCGAATAGGAGATCTTGAATTTGAAGATGTGCAAAATATGACCAAGCACACAAAAAGGCTTCGAAAAATCGATACTCCTAGATGGGATGGAGATACACCCATCATTCCAGGTTATGAAGTAGATAAAAATGTAATTTTCAATATAGCATCACAGATACCCGTTAATGTTTACGACGGGGATCTAGAAACCGCAAAAGAAGCACTTAGATTATTGTTTAAAATACATAAATATTCTTGTATTTTAGTAACCACAATTTTAGGTGCGCCGGCAGTAGTCCGGTGGCACCCAGAATACAGATTTGGAGTAGGCCTGTGGGGAACCTCTGGTAACTTCAAGACCAGGACTGCCACCTATGCCATGGGGATATGGGGAGTAGGGTATCTCGGGACTCCACAGCTAATGGCTGGAGCAGGTTCAAGTACCGTAAATGGTGCCATGGATGTGTTTAAGGCAGCAGGTTTCATGCCTTGCATCTATGATGATGTAAAGATCATCGATAAAAAGAAAGATGTAACTTCATACGTGTCACTTATCCACAAAATCATGGAAGGGTATGAAAAAATCAGAAGCAAGAAAGAGGGAGGTCTTCGAGAAACAGTTAAATTTCAGAGCACACCCATCATCACCGGAGAGGTAAAACCACAGGAAGCTTCGACATCAGCCAGGATCATGGGATTAAACTGGAGCTTATCACCAGAGGAGAAAAATGAGGCATCCAAAGCAGCCAGTGAACTACAAAAAATACAATTATCACTACCAACCGTTGGATATCATTGGATTAAATTCTTACATGAAACCGAAGAGGTTCTTGGTCCTGAATTTTTAAGATATCGCGATGCTATTTCTGTAAAATTTTCAAATGCAGGATATATAAATGCTGGTAGATTGTCCAGCATTTACGCTATGTTAAAAAGTGAATGGGCATTGCTTGAAGTTTCGCCATTGGGTGATGTATTTATCGAATATAGAGATCAATTTATCAAAACTTTAGATGAAGCAATACTCGATCAGGGTGAACAGGTTTGTAGGGAAACAGAAGTAGCCAAATTTATCAGAACTATTTCATATATGGTAACAGTAGAACCCTCACTTGTTCAATCAAGGGTGTCCATTAAGGCACCCATGATGGGAAATTTAAAACCACCGATTGGAAAATGGGTCGAGGAAGGTTTATTCTTACTTCCGGAACTTGCATTGAATTTAGTTTCAAGACAAGGTGCTTTTGAACAAATGCCAGATGTAAGCAGTATGTCCCGGTCACTTCATGAAAGAAAAGCTTTGATTATCGATAACGATGGTAAGCATTTGATGATTAAACGAAGAGTAAACGGCAATGCTATACGTGGTTGGCTTATCAAAACTGACGCATTACAAGGTTTAAAAGAGCCACTGAATACGAATATACCTGCCAGTCCCCAAGAAAGTGAAAAGACGGCTATTGTGACCCACTAAAATCGCAATGCGTAGACAACCTAAAAAATGGTTGGTACAGCCGGGGAACGCCTAAAACCAATATCTAGTTCCCTTGTTGTACCCATTTTTGGCGTGTACCCTAAATTTGAGTATGCAAATCATTTAAAACCCTCCTTTTGAAATTTTAAAGCATTTTAGTTGTAGCATGGTAAGACAATTAAACTTTAAAAGTTCAATTCTAAAATGTTTTGCATATATTGCATGGGAACAGTGGGTACAGTGGGTACACCAAGACAAAATCGATAGCAACGTATAGAGAGAGAGAGAGAGAGAGATCGTTATCAATAAACCATATATATATATCCATAGTATCTACTGTATCATAGTTCCCACTACCGTTCCCATCCGTTCCCATATTCAATATATAACATTTTACGGAAATCTTTATATAAGTTAAGTTTCTAACTTAGTTAAGATGAAAGCTACGATCATAAGTTCAATTGCGGAGCTGCCAACTGTTAAAACCAAGGCAGTAATCTTAGGGTTTAGGCCCAGCATGAGTGATATTCTGAAGATTTCGGCTGCCGGAATCAAAACAATTCAAGTCAATCAGTCTGCTAACAAGACTCTATCTAAGTCATTTTATACATTAGCAGAGCAGATGAAAATTAAGATTCAAGTAGCCAATGTTCAGGGTATCAGACGAGATAAAAATGGAGATGTGGTTGAGATCGGGGTTTCTAAATGAAACTGATTGCTCAATTCGATTTTGATAAAACACCCAGCACCAACGGAGCACAAGTACAATCTGGTGATGATGAAGCATTTACGCTTAATGGCATCCCCAGACCATATACCTGTGATAAAAATGAGCTATTGGTTGTAAATAAGTTTAAAGTACTGGGTGATAAACTGGGTATGTTATCTAATATTGAAATTGTAGTTGATGGGTATCCAACTACGGTAGTTGAACCCGGTGAGTGCGTATCAGTACGACTACAAATTAAGCGTGCGTCTGAAATGCACATTCCAGTACGTGTTATAGATTATCCAATAACCGTTGAACTGGATGTAACCCAATATAAGGTTACACCAGTCTAATCTATTTTTATAACCCAAAGTTTTATTATCTCATACCTCACATTCGGTCTATGGTAATTAAACTAAGTTCCATTAATACCCGTCAACTTTCTACAGGAAAATCATCTTTTTCCGTATCAGGTAAAACGGGACCTAGTATAATGACAGCAACTCCTCCAAAGTCCAGTCTTAAAAAAGGCACGTACAAAGGATCTTCCCTTATCATTGGGGTTGGGAGTAGTTCTTTTTCATCCCAGAAACCTGCTACAAAAGCCTCACCGATGCCTACGAAAATTCTTAAATTTAAAACCGTGGATCCAAAACCAGTTAGCAAAAAACCCGGTGTATGGGACATAAAACCATTAACAATCACCCCTGCAAAATTCCCAGTAGTATCCTCTAAAAAATCAAGTAGTTCAAGTGGATCTGGAGGATCGTCTTCGTCTGGAAACTGGAAAGGGCCTGTGCCGAAGCTCGGTGGTACTCCACTAAACTCAGATGAAAAATTAAAAAAAGGATTATCTAATACAAATAAATGGCAAGTTGGTTCTGACATAAAATTAACTACTAAGTCAGTACCTACCATTTCAGCTTTAAAAAATTCAGGACCAATTAATGCCGTAGTAACACAGTCTAAGGGTGTTAAAGAAGCACCTGCCAAATGGACTCCCCCATGGGGGTTTAACAAAAAATAAAAGTTAAATCTGAATTAACTCTTCCTCATCTTCTTTTTCTGCCATTTTCATATTTCTGTATTTATTTCCAACATTTTCCACATGCAAATAAAGCTGTTCCGTGGCCAACACATCTCCGATATTATGCCTCTTAATCTCATCCAACTGATTATTCAAATACCAAGTACCAACCTGTCCACCATTGCCGTACAACAGCTCTTTAAAGCCCAACATGGCACAGAACATCTCCAGCGTGGCACTTTGTTGCTTGTTCCACTTACCACCCACCAGACGGTCATATAGGTCCACTACGTTCTTATCATACTTTGCGGTGGGTAGGATATTAATCATTGGCACCTGGTTGATCAGCCCGCGCATGACCAGATGCACAATATCGAACTCCTTCACATTAAATCCAATCCAGGGTCTAGGGTTCAATTCTGCCAAAACATCATAGGCCTGGCTGAGAACTTCGAATTCATTTTTATCACAGAAACAGAAAGTCTCTCCATCCACAACCTTTGCTGTAATGCAAATAGTCTGTGCGGTTGGCCATCTAAGGGCTGCATCTTCATCACACTCACCACAATAATCCTTTTTCTGTTTGGGGTGTAGCTCGGGGTTATGCTCGCACCGCTTACATTTAATTGACTTATAAAGATCTATCTGCGATTTCTCTGCAGGTATAGTCTCTATATCAATAACAACGGGTTCTGACATAAAAAATATGAAAGACGTTAACCTATAAAAACCTTACTGTAAATTACATAAATAAAAATCTTTTATTCGTCCCAACACAATACCGACAAGTGAAAAGCTATTTTCCATATACAGCAAAATTATTCCATAGCATACAATTCTAAATTCTTTATTATTTTTAAACAACGACTTTATTTTACATCCTGACCAATAAGCACTATCAAGGAACGCTAATTTTTTATTTATACTATCAATACCTGCTTGAAGATTCTTATCTTCGTCGCGTGCTGTTTTTAATGCATCTGCACTACATTTCATTACATCGGCTTCACTTGGAATTACAGGTTGTAAAGCAGAAAATGTACTACATGTTGCTTCAATTGGAATTAGTCTTTTGAATATCTCTTTAAAATTATTTCCATTTTCTGCTATACATTTAGCCCTTCCATCTTGGCATCGTTCCCATCCAACCATATTTGTCGATAAACTATCTACTTTGCTGTCGAGTGATGTTAGTTTTCTATCCAACGTTTCGAACATTTTCAACACTGCCTTATTATCAAAGGTGGCCAGTTCATCTTCTTGAGTCATTGAAATGATAAATCATTATTAAATGTATTTATAAATATCGTCTGTATTCAATTTAGTATCGTATCACAAACTTTAAATAAGTATAAGCCCACGTTACTGCCATGGGATTATCTGCTAAAGTAATCAAGCCCGTTTCTATTGAACTCATCGTCGGAGAGATCCTACCGCCCGAGGTCGTAGGCTGGCTGACCCGTCGCGGCGATATTATGGGCATGGTATCCAGGGAGGAGATTGAAATTGGTCGAGAATCATAAAGGCGAAATTGTTTGTCCATTTGCTAGATTGGATATTCATCAAAATATGATGATATGCAAACATCCATATTTCGGTGAATATGCGTTATGCGCCTTGGTTTTAAAAGCTTTGGGATGCCCGCAAGTTTTGGAAATGATGTCCAAATGAAAACGATTACCTTAACCGATACCCAGCATGGCTTTCTAGCTGAGTTACTAAAAAGTGTAAAACGAGCATCCACAGTAAACGGCATAAGCAACGAATCTACTATAAAACTAGATGAGTTACTGGAGATGTTGAAATGAATGTTGAAATACGTTGGCATGACGGGTATAAGAAAAGATACCCAGTAAACCCTGTAGAAAATCCCAGAATAGGCCCCGACTGGTTGTGGTTAGATAAAGGTCCCGATCATCGATTTAGATATGTCCATATCCCAGTTCGAAGTGTTCGAGAAGTCAGAACTGATGAGATATTATGAAAACGATTACCCTAACCGATACCCAGCATGGCTTTCTCTACGGCCTAATTGAATCCGTCCTGGCCATTGCCACAGTTCGAGGCCTGAAAGATCACAAAGGCATGGATGTAGTGAAAGAGCTTCTGGAGATGTTGAAATGAAAGAAAAGATGGTTATAAGTCTTGTTTGTTCATATTTGAGATTTCAGGGACATGTAAGAATGTTGAAATTGAAATTACGAGTATGGACAATAGTACATTGTGGTCAGCCATGGCCAAGAATACCAGGTTGGTTTTATCGATGATGATCAACTACGCCGGCAGAGTAGAACTGAGCACCATAGACTGGTTCGGCCATGCAGCCTACGTTATCTTTTTGAACGGCTGTCCGATGAAGTGCCCAAGATGCCACAATGCTCAAATTCGTAATTCTCAGAACCTGGTTGAATTAAACGATGTAGTAAGTGATATTCGGTATTGTGGATCACTAGTGAATCATGTAGTGATTTCTGGAGGAGAACCATTAGCTCAACCTGATACATGTAGAGATATTATTCAATATTGTCACGAATTATCCAGGAAAGTGGCAGTTGAAACGTCTGGATGTTTCCCTTTAGTTCCCGGATTTGATGCAGTATTCTTGGACATCAAAACTTCCCTAGAAAGGGGCGTATATGACTCGTACACCGGCTTTCCTGGGTCATTTGATAGTCTCATGTCTAACCTGGCCAGAATGGATCCTGTGCGAGATGAGATCAGAATCGTGCTCTTTCCAGATTCCAATTTTGATGTCGAGAGCCTGGGTGCCTTGAGGGGTTTTCCGGTGAGGATTTCAATTGGTCGTGGAATGGGTGACGGGGTGGTTAGTCAGGAGCAGTTGATGGAATTTGGGTTTAAGCTGTATGAGTATTTAGGATACTCGTCTATGACTATCGAAACCGGAAGGTTGCTTATGTCTGGAAAACATATTAAAATAGAAGATGAAGAAAAGAGGGGTATTTATGATTGAAATTACTATGCGTAACAATGAAATAGTTAAAATTAATGGTTACACGGAATCAGATATGTTTAGGGTGATTAAAAATCTTACATCTAGTGATAATCCAGATTTCTTTATAGTGGATACGTATGAAGGGGTAGCAGCATATCGTATTTCAGAAATTGTGAAAATGAAAACAGTGTAAATTGTGGTAGGCCTACTATGTTTAAACCATTAAGGAATTTATTTAAAGAATCCATTGTTGTGAAAGAGTTAATATCACAGGAAAATGTGGTTCAGTATATTAAGCAATTATGTAAGTACCATGACGAAGATAACCAAATGATCCAAAATGAAATAATTGATGTCATGGGTGGAGCTGCAGGTGTCATGGCAGTTAAACGTTATGCCAATTTATTAACTCCAATTGAGCTACTTAAATTGTCGTTAAAGGATATGGAATATTATGAAGAACAGATGCTTAAATTGTCTACAGGATGGCCTTCTTATGAGCGAAGAGATAGTAGTTTTTCATTAAGTAATTATGTGAGTTCTGCAAATAAAGCTCATAAACAAATAGAATTGATTAAATCTGCGATAGAAATTCTACAGGATGATTCAGATGACCAGAAAACGAGTGAAAGATCTACAACTCCAGAAAAAAAGGTGGAAATATGAAGATACCTGCAGCGATGGAACATCTGGCAAGACCCGGCGAAATGTCCGGAAAACTGGAGGTGTACGATTTTCCTCTACTGAGTATGGTTATGGTGAATCTGCAGAATGATCAGGCTCAGGGAGCTGGAGATTATGCAGAGCTGGGTGTAATGCCCGAGCACATGAAGCATCTGGTGGGCGATGTACAAGTTTGTCCATCGGTAAAAACACACACAGTAAGAATCAAATGTGGAAATGGGATCATAGATGAGCAGGAAAGGAGAGTGAGATCCAGTGGCCAGTGGGTGTTGTACCCGGTTATTAGTGCTCAGCAGAAGGTTACGGTTCGAGGAGGAAAGACATTTGTTAAGAAGCAGTTTTCGGGATTTGTGGAACGATATTTTAGTCCGGCTAAGGTGGTTGAGGATGAAGAGGAGGTTTTGAAGCTATGAGCATGATGGATGGTAGGGTTTTTGCGTGGGGAAAGTTTGGATTTTTAGTAGCAATGGGGTTGATTGGGTTTCAGTTTGGGTATTATGCACTGGTTGGATTTTTGCTGCTTGGGGTACTGGTTGTATCACATTTGGACAATATAGGTATGTTCGAGGATACTAAATGTTAGCTGGAGATGTGGTTAAGCTCAAGTCGGGTGGACTTGAGATGGTGGTTGAATCGGTTAATATTGATACACGCAAAATTAATTGTGTATATATGAAAGATGGGGTAATATATCGTCCTAGTTTTAATGATATGGCGTTGGTTGTTATTCGTTTACACTGTGATGTTATAATTTATTGGTTAGTAACGGCTGCGGTACTGGGATTTTGGTTGGGTCGGTGGGTATGACCTGGTAACCTGGCTGGAAGGAAAGGGCCATTAAACAGGTCCTTTTTAAGTGCAGTAGATGTGGAGATTGTTGCAGTAAATCGAAAATAATTGACATCTATCCGGAGGATATTAATCGACTGATGCATCATTTTCACTGCAATGCTACAAAAGCGACATTTGATAACTGCGCTGAGCATCCGATGGGTGGACGGCGGTTTATGTTGAATAATGTACAACCGTGTAAATTTTACAAGGGTAGGTGCAGTATTTATCATGATAGGCCGTTGGTCTGTAGGCTTGTGCCGTTTCTGGTAGGTGAATGGAATTATTGCGAGTTAGGAGATCCGCAGATCTCCGAGATGGATGATCAGGCGTTGTGGGTGGCTTTGGTTAAGATGAGTGGGTTATCGGTGACGGAATTGCAGAGATATTTGAGGTATATTGGGGCATGGGTGGAGTGAATGAACTGGGATTTATATTTTGCTACGATAATAGTGGCAGTGTGCTTGATTAATATTGGGCTGCAGTTGGCTAGGATTTGTAAGGTGTTGACGTTGATATATCGAAAGTGATTTGGAGGTTTTGAATGACAAATAAACGATATAAGATAGGGGATAAGACGTTTATGTTAGCAGGTGCACTGACTGAGAAATTTAAATGTTTAACGGGAGCACCTTTGAATCCAAGAGGAAGACAAATTAGTAAAAAGGTTGGATTGGGCAAGATAAATTGGACAAAAAAGGTTTGAGGTTTTGATGTCGGAATGGAAAGTGGTTTATTTCGAGTCTGCTGATAGGACTAAGATGTTAGAGGATCGGGTTGTGGCGAATAGTTGCGATGATGCTATGAGGAAGGCCAGTGAGAAGCATGTGCATGTCTATTTTGTGGAAAGGATGGGTGTGAAGCCATGCCTGGATCTAAAATGAAGAGATTGCATTTTAAGGTGTTATATAGGACATGTATGGGTGGCCAGGTGATGAGGGGTACGGTGTTGGCTGAGAATTATGAGAGGGCTTGTTTTGTGGCAGCTAAATCTTTTCCGATTGTTGTGGAAGTGATTGGAGGGAAAAAGGTGGAAGAGGAGGTTGAAAAGGTAGAGGGGATGGGTGATTTTTGGAAATAGTGAGATAACTATTTATTTGTATAGGGATTATGTAATTGATATGGCATCATTGTCTGGTAGAAGAGTTCAGAGGCCTACATCGCTTTCTGGTAAGGTTTCGCCGGTAAGTAATCCGGTAACGTGTCCTCCGGGGGAATCTTATCAGGTGAATGCGTGCGCTCCTGATTATAATTTGAATTGCCCGAGCGGTATGATTAGAGCGAAGACGGGAAAGTGTGTTGAGGGTGTTATTGAAGAAGTTTTTGTGTCTCCTGGGCTTCCTCCGATTTCTACATGCAAGATTACGTATGATCCGGTTACGGGAAATTCCAGTACTGTGTGTGAGGGTATTTCAGAAAATGAGTGTAAGAAGTATGCTGAAAGTATTAAGAATCAGGAGACGCAGAAAACTATTAAGGAAGCTAAGTATAAGTCAGATATAGAACAGATTAATCAAAATATTGCGAGGATAAAGGAAATGTCTGAATATAAATGCAATCCCAGTAAACTTGTACCTGTTGGGGTTAATTATAGTGGGAGTGCAACGGGTAACTAATATTTTATCTTTTTTTGGATGGGTGATTGTATGTAGTTTGATTAGTTAGATGAATTGTGTTTGTTGATATTGATTTATGGTATATGAATGGGTTTTGATGTCTTCTTTTCGATGTTGGTTGAAACGTATGGAGATTTTTTAATGTTAAAAAATATATTTTAAAATGTTTTGAATTTGATTAAATTAATTCGATTTTCTATTATAGAGTTGAGATGATGTAGATATATATGGTTTTAGTGTTGGTGGTTAAATTGTAGTGGGTAGGTGGTTAGATATGGTTTAGATGGTTGGATGGTGGTTGATGGTGACTGGGATGGTTGAGGTTTCGTTCGACCTGGGAAGGTTGGGTTTCCTTCCCTGGGGTCCCATGGCATTGTGTTTGGAGTGCTATGGTTTTACGGCGCTAAAGCGCCTTATTCGGCCTGCTTTTTTATTTTATTGTCTATATCTATACATTATTGCATAGTATTGATCATTGCTGATCATATGTGGGGTTTAGGGGGAGTTTTGCACTACCGATGCCCATATTTGGCCATTGATGCCCTTATACCGGCAATTCTGTCAAATCCCAGGTTCCGATGTCCATATTTGTCCATTACTGCCTTATTCTGTCCAATTGTGCTGATATAAGGGTCATGTGAAACTCATATCAGTCTAAACAGATATACCGGCCCATATCGCATTATCTTAATCTCGCCTCGCCCATATCGAAATTAGGCTTAACATCAATGTATCTATTCGTCTATCAATGTCCTAATTTGTCCATTAATGTCTATCTTAACTCTATTAATCATATATTAGTCCATTAACGGTTCTATTTGGTTATAGATTGATTCTTATCGGCCCAAATGCTCCGATATGGGACTTAATGCTTATTTGGGCGGATTAATGGCTATATGTGGTCATTGACTTATATGCATCAATTATTTTGGTACCATATAGTATATATCAT
>Ga0172381_10000176_pt1 | contig 77466 bp, 85 predicted proteins | sample Leawel6488metaG_FD_119754 | JGI IMG/M metagenome (GOLD analysis project Ga0172381, IMG submission 119754) | Leachate microbial communities from a municipal landfill in Southern Ontario, Canada - Leachate well 64-88 metaG | ecosystem: Engineered > Solid waste > Landfill > Unclassified | place... | reverse complement strand
TCAAAAAATCGGGATATTACGAAATGTAAATATGAATTTTTGAACCTAAAACCCTTAACCTGAGTGCATTTCAAAAAATCACACACTTTTTCCGTAAGCTCAACTAACAAAAAAATATATTTTGGATTTTTCAAACAACGTAACTAAAAAACCAAAGGGAGAAAATTATGAGAGTTCAACAGTTCAATCCGGCAACATGTGCCAAATCGCCTGCCTTCGGAATGAAGATTATTGTTCCGGAAGAAGTATCAACAGAAGTTGTGCAACAAATAAATGTCTTTTCAAAAATGAATTTTAAAAATTTTAAAAATCTTGATGTCGGGGCAAAACAAGAAAGTTGCACATCTATAATGAAAAGAATGTGGCGAATTGCACTTAGAAAAATAATAGAAAACAATAGCGATCCCCAAAGACATGTAGTCTGGGACCAAATTATTACTGTTGAAAGTGCTGATTTTTTCGGAATCACAAAAGATATGGAGGAGTTTTCTATTTTATATTCAAATAAATCAAAACTAGCTGCGGCACTTCCGAAAGTAGTATACAACAAATATCTCGAACTCAGATTATTCACAGATAAGGGAGTGTTTTATCAGGGGCAAGATAAACTTTCGAGCCTTGAAAGTGATTTCCCCGCACTTATGCAAAAAGATATAATTGAGCTAATGTCTGATAAAGAAAAATTTGAACATCTTGCGAAGAAGGCCTCAAAATTATAAAAATTACTCAATAAATCCGGAGGTAGAAATGTATGTAAGAAGCATCACAACTCTCAACAGAAGTTGTATGCCCCTTATAAGGGATAAAAAAAATAAATCTTTGTTTAATGAATGTCACCATGAAACAAACAATGGCAGAGAGATTTCGTTTGAAGGTAAAAATCTGCCTTTTTTAGGCAGGGTAAGAATTACATTAAACATTCTTTTGTCTTCCATCTTGCTGACTGCTGATAATCCGAATATACTAAAGACCTTTCTTGAACCGCAAAAGGCTGTTTCTGCAGCATCTGAAAGTAAAAAAATTCTGCTTAATAAATTAAAACAGTTATCTGAAGAAGACTTCAAAGGGATTAATCCCAAAGTAAATCTTCATATACATTCAACCTTTTCAGACAGCAAACTCCATGTTGACCAAATTATAGAGCAGGCAATAAAAAAACATAAAAAAATCATTTCAATCTCTGATCATAACACCACTGAACACTTGAAAGAAATTAAAAAATACAGAGAACTTGCCCAAAAAAACAATTTGGAAATATTAAACAGCGTAGAATTAACCACCTATCACAAAAATTCAATGATACATTTACTTGTTTACGGAGCAGATGAAACAGATTCCTGCCTAAACAGACTTTGCCTGAAGGCTCAAAATCATAAAAGATTGTCCACGATTGAAACTATCAAAAAGCTTTCAAAATACTACGTAATTGTTATTGCTCACCCTGTTGTATATACAAAAATAAATATTGCTAAACTTATAAAAAATTTAAAAAAAGCAGGGCTGGACGGAGTCGAAGTTTACTACCCTTATAAGGACATGGATAGAATGTTAAAACGGCTTCAAATCCCGTTCGGAACCAAATTTTTAAGAGATATTATCCTTGTAAGAGAAAAATCCGTAAACCCTAAGAAAATAGCTAAAAACCTTAACCTTATATCAACCGGAGGCAGCGACTCACATTCTTTAGATATTGATATTCCGTAAAATAATATTTTTAAAAATTAGCTTGGATAATAAGATAAGGGCGAATTTTCTTTAAGAAAATTCGCCCTTATCTTATTATTAAATTATTTATTGTAACAGCTATTTTTATTAATCAAGTCTTGCAGGACTTCATTTGCTTTTTTAAGCTGTTTATCGTCTTTGTTTTTAATATCTTCGTCGCTAAGTTCAACAACGATATCAGGTTCAATTCCTTTTTTATTAATATCGGTGCCGTTTGGCGTTAAATATTTTTGAATTGTGATATTCACCCCTGAATTATTCGGGAGCCTGTTAATTTCTTGAACAAGTCCTTTTCCGAAGGATTTTTCGCCGACAATTACGGCACGTTTGTTATCTTTCAAAGCTCCGCTCATAATTTCACTGGCACTTGCGGAACCTTTATTGATTAAAACAACCACAGGCTTATTTGTCAGAGCATTTCGGCTCACTCTTTGTGTTTCTTTGTAACCGTCTCTGTCAACGGTGCTTACGATTATACCCCTTGGCAAAAGCATGTTTGAAATGTATATTGCATTTGTTAAAAGCCCGCCCGGATTAGAGCGAAGGTCTATTATGAAACCCTGTTTATTTTTTGATTGCTGCAAAACATTTTCGAATTCGCCGGCTGCATTTTTGCTGATAAAGGAACTTAATCTTATGTATCCGATATCGTCATAAAGTTTTACGTTGTTGGGAATTTTTGTGGAAACTGATTTAAGTTCGATTTCCTTTCTTGCAATCGTATATTTTTTGACTTCGTTTTTTCGTTTTATCACAAGGTCGACGGTTGTGCCTTCTTCGCCGCGAATTTTATCGGCGGCTTTGTCAATGGTAATTCCTTTTGTGCTTACGCCGTTAATCTCAAGAATTTCATCTTCTGCTAAGAGTCCGGCCTTTTCGGCGGGAGAGTCTTCAATCGGAGCAATTACCATTAATTTTCCGTCCTTGGTTGCTATTTGTACCCCGATTCCCTTCAGGGAACCCTTGATTGAGCTGGTTTCCTCAGCAAAGTCTTTAGGGTCTAAAAACTTTGTATAAGGGTCGTCAAGACTTGCAATCATCGTTTCAATCGCCACATAAGCGTCTTCGTCGGTTTTAATATACCTGTCATATTTGTGACGCCATGTATTCCAATTTTGCATGTTGCTTGTCTGGTCCACGTACTTTGTGTTAATCAACCGCCAAACGTTATCGTACAAATCACTTGGCTGATACGCAAATGCCACACTGCTAAAAATAAAAGAAAAAATAATTCCCAGTATTGCAATAAACGGCATGCGTCCTTTAAAATTCTGTTTTAACTTCATCAAACTCTACTCCTCAAATCTTTTTTGCTGAGTCCTTTTCAACCCATCTCTAATATTATTACACACATAAAGACTAAGATGTAATTTTTTAAAAAATGTTTCAAAAAAAAATAAATTGTAATAAATTTTTACCAAAATAGTTTTTGAGTCATTGCGAAACAAAGGGAACCGTTGAGCCGTGCGAAACGTGTGACCCTGTTGGCGCAGGAACGAGTGAGACATGAAACCTATAAGCACACGAAAAAGTTTGCATTTCGAGGCAATCTTTCCAAAGCACGCCCATAGGATTGCTTCGGTGGGCAATTTATGCATAGCCGGAAACCCTTGTCTCGCAATGACTTGAACGCTCTTTGACATAGGTCAAAACATTTACCCCCTCGCCATGACTCGGCAGCACAAGTTGTTATAACCTAAAAGCTTTTTGAACTAATTTAATTTTTATCTTCCACGGCTTTTTCAAAAGCATCAAGTAAAATTTGGGGCATTTTTCTGTACAATTTTCCGTTATTATCAACGGTTACAACATCTACCAGTGCTTCTATAAAAATTTTTCCGCTGATTTTATCCAGAATTTTCTGTTCAAAAGTGACCGACAGAGAATTGAATTTCCGCACGGAAGTTTCAATAATCATTTCGTCACTCAATTTTGCGGGTGATTTGTACCGAACATTAATATTGACAACGGGAAGAGTTATATTCTGTGCCTGAAGTTCAATTAAGTTGTATCCCATCTGTTCGCACATCTCAATTCGGCCCATTTCAAGCCATCTTAAATAAGAACCGTGCCAGACAACGCCGTAGGCATCGGTATCCGAGTAATATACTTTTTGTTCAAGCCTGTGTTTCATAAAGTCATTTTAGCATAAAAAATGGTCAAAAACGTAAGTTTGTGTTATTATACATGACCAAGAGGTTTTTCCCCAAGTGGGTTATTATTTGAAAGGAGCATTTTATGGAATTTAATGGAAGTAAAACAGAAAAAAACTTGCGAGCAGCCTTTGCGGGCGAATCTCAGGCGAGAAACAAATATACTTACTATGCCGCTCAGGCAAAAAAAGACGGTTATGAGCAAATCTCAAAGATTTTTGAAGAAACTGCCAATAATGAAAGAGAACACGCAAAAATCTGGTTCAAATTATTGCACGAAGGAAATAAAATTCCCGACACCTTGACAAATCTTCAAGATGCGGCCGACGGAGAACATTATGAATGGACAGAGATGTATCCGACTTTCGCCAAAGAGGCAAGGGAAGAGGGCTTTGACAAAATAGCGTTCTTGTTCGAAAAAGTTGCCCACATTGAAAAAGAACACAACGAAAGATACCAAAAACTTCATGAAAATGTAAAAAACGGAACAGTTTTTGAAAAAAAAGAAAAAGTTGTTTGGATTTGTTTAAATTGCGGACACGTGTTTGAGGATGTAAAAGCGGTGGAAATTTGTCCTGTCTGCTCGCATCCGAAATCCTATTTTGCAATGAGAGTTATTGATTACTAAGCGGGGCATAAGCCACGCCGTTTAACCAAATAAAAGGAGACTAAAAATGGCAAAATATGTATGCACAGTATGCCAATGGGTATACGATGAAGAAAAAGAAGGTACAAAATTTGAGGACCTGCCTGACAATTGGACTTGTCCGATTTGCGGTGTAGAGAAAGATATGTTTGAGCTTCAAGCCTGAAAAGCCGACACCCCCCGTTGAAAAAAATTATTGAACCTGATATAATGCTGTAAGAACTCAGGTAAAAAAGCAAACAAGTCTTGCGTCATTGCGAGACATCGATTGTCGGCTCAGTCAAAAACGTCCACCGAAGCAATCTTACCGGCAATGTGTACGTTGGAAAGATTGCTTCGAAATGCAAACCTTTTTCCATGACTATAAGACTCATGTCTCGCAATGACGCGGCAGCGTAAGTTTTAAGCGTGCTTATTTCTTGACGACCCGAGGATATAATGCCTAAAAAGTAAATTTTTGTTAAGAAAATAGCAAAAAAATATATTCAGGTGTTTTAATGAAGACATCAAGATAATTTGCAAAGGGGCATGCTATGGTAATAACATTTAATCCTAAAATTAATTACTCGCAAAAAGCGTCTTTTGGCGAAGGTCAGCCAACCGGAGCCACAGCTCCGGCAGAGCAAACTGTTCAGCCTGCGGAAAAAACCAAAACAACGGCGAAGGGTTTTATAGCAAAAACCGCCTATGCCTGGGTTAATTTGGCAGAGGGAACAAAAGGGGTTATAAAAGGCTTATTTGCGGGATTTATCACTGGAACTGCCATTGCGGGAGCAGATTGGCTGGTTTCCGGGTTGAAAAATGTATTTAAACCAAATCAAAGCATAGTTCTTACCTCCAAATTCGAAAGATTTAAAAATATGTTTAAGCATCCAAAGGCACAATTGGGCAAGTATGGTAAAATTGTTGCCCCAATTTTTGCAGGTTTGGTACTTGTAGGCAACTTAATTGCCGCCAGATTAAAAGCAAATAAACGCACCGCAAATGTTGACCATATGCTATACGAAGGCCACAGGGATAAGTAATTATCAAAAGAGGGGGTAATTGGTAATTGGGAACAGAACCGTTCGAACATTCAACCGTTCGACCGTTCAACCTTTCAACTTATCGACTTATCGACCATTCAGCATTTTATGGTACAATGAAAAATGTTAATGTCAGGTTAGGGGTAAGAAATGCATACTTTAGATTTTAATTTATTAATTTTAATTCGGATGGCTGCTGCAATACTTTTCGGGTTCGGGATAGGACTTGAAAGAGAGTTGACGAACAAATATGCGGGGCTTAGGACTAACATTTTGGTTTGTCTGGGGTCGTGCGTTTTCACTATTCTTTCGATTTACGCATTTCCTCTGGCCGTTGACCAAACTCATCCTCAGGCATTCGGAGATCCGGCAAGGGTTGCGGCACAAGTACTTACAGGTATCGGTTTCATAGGCGGCGGAACTGTTCTAAGGCATGGTTCTTCGGTTACAGGACTTACTACGGCGGCGACTCTCTGGGTTGCGGCAAGTATCGGTATGGCATGCGGAACAGGAATGCTTAACCTTGCACTTGTTGCAACACTTTTTAGTATCGGTGTGCTTGTCCTGATTCGGTTGTTTGAAAAAGACGTACTTGTAACCAGCAGCAAAAACACAAAACGCCTGAAAATAACCGCCGCTTGCAATGATGAGAATGCCGAAAATATTCACAGTTACATTGTGGAAAGTTTTGACAGCATTCATGAAATTTCCAAAAGAAATGACGATAAAACAAACAATTTGACAAAGATTGTAGCAATAATAGATGTTAGCGGTAAAAAACAAATTCAATCCCTGTATAAAAAATTCCAAAATCTAAAAGGTCTGGATTCAATATCAATACAGGAAGATGAAGAATAAAATATAAAATAGCCGCTCAATTAAATTATTTCACCCAGAATTTGTCCTTTTATCTGCGTGATTTTGACTTTTTGAAGTGTCCTTTTGATTGATTCAAAATCGGCTTTGGGTTCTATCAAAACATTTATGTAATTTCGGCTGACACCCTTGAAAAATCCGGTTTTTCTGTCTAAATTTTTTTCCACTAAAACTTCCTGAACGGTATTTAAATTCTTATCCAAAAATTCGCTGTGTTTTTGTGCGGAAATTTCTTTAATAATTTTGGCTCTTCTTCCTTTTGTCTTTGAGTCGAGCTGGTTTTCAAACTTTTCGGCGGCTGTGTTTTTTCTCACCGAGTAGGGAAACGTGTGAATTTGAGTTAATTTTGATTTTTTCAGATTTTCAACAGTAATTGCAAAATCCTCTTCGCTTTCGCCCGCAAACCCCGCAATAATGTCACTTCCGACAAAGGGGTAAATGTGAGAAAAAGTTTCATGTATTTTTTCAATCAAATCCAGTGCCTGCTGCACAGAATAATGACGATTCATAGATTTTAAAGTTTTATCGCACATCGATTGAAGCGAAAGATGAAAATGCGGACAAAATTTTTCGGAGTTTTTTAAAAACTCAAGCATTTCATCGGAAATTTCAAGCGGATTTAGTGAACCGAGCCTAAACCGTGGAATGTTTGTTCTTTCTTCAATGCTTTTGAGCAAATATAGCAAATCCGCTCCCTGTTTCCTGTTTCCTGTTTCCCCCCTTTGCCATTGTCCGATATGAATTCCGGTTAAAACAATTTCCTTAAATCCTGCGTCTTCGTATATTTTTATTTGTTCCAATATAAAATCTAAATCCGCACTTCTGTTTTTGCCGCGGGCAAAAGGAATTATGCAATAAGAACAGCGATTGTCGCATCCGTCCTGAATTTTCAGGCTTGCTCTGGTTTTTTGGGTATCATGCAGCAAGACGCTGTGAAAAGAATTTAAATTACTAATTTCACCAACACAAAATTCTTCTCTTTCTCCTTTCCTCTTTCCTGTTGCCTCTGTTAAATATTTGGAAATTTCCAACTTTTCGTCATTCCCCAAAACAATATCTAAATCGGGATTTTCAAGCAGTTTTTCTTTTTCGGTTTGTGCAATACAGCCGGTTAAAATGATTTTTATATCAGGATTATCATGTTTTGCTTTTTTAATTATTTGAAAAGCTTCATTGTCGCTTTTATGCGTCACTGTGCAGGAATTTAGGATGAAAATGTCAGCATCAGAAATCCTTTGGGCCTTTTTAAACCCGTTTTTAACCAAATTTTCTTCAATTAAGCCCCCCTCTAGCTGATTTGACTTACATCCCATTGTTTTGATAAAAAAAGTATTCATAATTAGAGTTTAACAAGAAGAAAAATAGTTGTAAAGATTTATTAATCCAATTAATTATACTAGCAACTATATTTACTTTTGGGTTTTGTTATTGTATAATAGGTTAGTATCTTTAAAAGTGGAGTGGTTAAAATGCCGGTACAATCAGTAGAAAACGCTAAATTAAATGTTAATTTCAAATCAGGAATCAATATTGAAAGAGCTTCAACGTTTGTCAATATGGATGATTCCCAACTAAAATATTTATCTTATGTAAACAGTTTTGATGCAAAAGCAGAGAAAAAAAGAAATAAATCGTTTTCAAAATGGTTCTTTGCGATACCTATAGTTGACTCAATTGCAATGGGTCTTTTGGTAAACAGAGGCAAAAGAAGCAGCCTCGGCCAAAAGGCAATAGCAGAATTAAGAAATGCAAGTCTTTCAACAAGATTTAAAGCTGCCGGTAAAACAGCCATGACCTGGGGGCTTGTTTTATCACTGGTCAGCCTTTACAATATAGCTAAAAATGCGGTTGCTTCAAAATCAGAAAAGGTGAGAAATTTTGACAAAAACAATCCGTTAACATCGTTTGCTGTTGATGTTGGACTTATTTTCGGCGGCCTGACTTTTGCAGAAAGAAAATTTGCCAAACTCTCCCCAAAAACTTACTTAAAACATCCTAAGCCGTTTGTAAAACTTAACGACTTTATTGAAAAAACAAAAACATTCTTAAATGAAAGTGCTGTCAATACGAAATTTGTGCCAAAGGCATCAAAATTTGTGTCAGAAATTGACAAAACAGCACCTTCAGTAAACAGATTTGGAAGATTTGCCCTTAGAAATTCTATGTGGATACTTCTTGGTGCCGGCATATTAAAGATGGCAAGCAATGCAGGGCACGAACGCAGGAAAGTCGAAAAAAATTATCATGAGTTGAAAGCGGCACAATTTGAAGTCGCAAAACATCTGGTTAATGCTCTTGGTGTCGAAAGAGATGTTTTGGCACAAGATAAAAGAAAATTAGCGGCAGACTTAAGACATGAAATGAACAAAGCCCAACCTCCTGAAGAAGTTGAAACCCAAGAAGTTGAAGATTAGGACAAAATTTATTGACAACTGATTTTGTTTCAGGTAGGATTGTTCTTGCGAAAGAGTGTAGATGGCTTTTTTGTTGTGACAAATTAATAACAAACTGCACAAACACTTGCGGGCGTTTATCTCAGTTGGGGGTAAATGGTATCCAACAGCCGTTGCGAGCGATAGAACTCTGCCGAAAAAACGATTGAGTATCGTTTTTGAGGGGTAAATCCAAGAAAATGACAACCAAATAAGAATAATATACTTAATTTGCGGGCGTTTAGCTCAGTTGCCCGGTGAGGTTTACCTCACAAAGTTAGATAGCTTCCCGGAAGCACTCTACCAACTGGGGATTAAAATTGAATAGTATTTGCGGGCGTTTAGCTCAGTTGGTAGAGCGCTTCCCTTACAAGGAAGATGTCGGGAGTTCGAGCCTCTCAACGCCCAGTTACTTTTAACCCCTTCAGGCATTCTCAATCCTCACAAAATCCTCACAAAAAATTATTTCTTCTGCCGTGGGCCAACATTTTTAGTTGTATTATGATAATTAAATGAAATATCTACTTTTTCGCTTAATATTTTTAATGCACTTGCCCTAATTATTTACTTACCCCTTCCACTTTGTAAAAAAAAATTGTATAATATTTACATATGGTTATGTTTATTCATAAAATAAGTAAAGTAGTATCTTAAGAGTGTAAAATTTGGCTGACAATTACGAAAATTTTGATAATCTGGAAACGTCCTTCCGCAAATCTTCTGTTATACAAGAGAGGGTTAATTTGGTATCCACTCATATGTATAAGCAGTTTTTGGACTACCAGCATGCGAATATGAACACAAATGAAGCCTTTTTGCGAATGATTGACGACCTTCAGGCCGTCGTTGAAACTCTTAAGCAATCTTTTTCCTCAAGAGGGATTACTACTCAAAATATTTACCTTGAAGTTGACTCCCAGAAGGCAGTTGCAGTTATCAACATCCTCTGGCATAAAATAAGTTTTACGACCCGCTGTAATTACCAGCCTCAGGCTTTTTTCAAAGAAAATGACGCACCGCTGTTTTCCTGCAGAATTATGGCGATAAGGGGAAATTATCACGAATTGATGAAAGTTCAACATGATGATGACATGCAAATCCTTTTGGACAACGAAATCGCCTCTCTGTTCATTCCGGCTGAAAAAATACAAAATACGATTATTACGATAAGGCATTTGGCGAACCGTGAGTTTTATCTGAATCAAATGGATGCTCCGAGAGAATTCGTGCTTAAGGTCGTTGAAACAATCTGCGGCGGCGGGGTTTATCACGAAATGGGGACGAGAAAAAGTTTTAATATTTAGTTAAAGGTTGCTAAGCGGGGCGATTTTGCAAAGCAAAATCGCCCCGCTTAACCATTTATTGTGAAAATTTACTCTTTATTAACCGAAGGAAGTTGCGAGGAGACTTCGGCGAGTATTCTTGAGATATCCGCACCGCTGATGCTTACTTCCAGTATTAGTTGGCTGTTAATTAAGATAGTTTCTCTGTATTCCATTGTATTTATATCGATTACATCCAGTTCAACGAAATCATAACCGACGTATTTAAGCTTGCCGTATTCTTCTGCGGTTGCCCATCTTATGAAAACGTACTGCCGTTCAAATTGTTTTAATTTTTGAATCATTCTCATCTAATTTTACCTCTCTATGATTACATTTTAGCGAAAATTTCGCTAAAGTCAATTTTTTAAAAAAAGTTAAAGAAAACAGAAAGACATGGAGCAAAACGCTTGACATATGGGCTTGGTTGGGGTAAATTTTTTATACGAAGCCGCAATAAATATTAAAAACAAACGGGCGAGTGGTGAAATGGTAGACACGCTAGTCTTAGGAACTAGTGCCGCAAGGTATAGGAGTTCGAGTCTCCTCCCGCCCAGTTTCTTTTTTTGTAAAAAAAGAAACCAAAAAAACTTTTCACATTCTGTATCAATTATCACTAAAGCAAAACAGACACAAGTCTTTTGGCTTTTTGCTAAAGAATAACGCTGTATTCAGAGGCTTATGCTTTTTGGGGGGCTTGCCCATCGTATATAACAACATAATTTTTTTATCTATTAAAAACGGAAACAAGGTATTTAATTGATGTTCATACTAACGGTACAACAATCACAGCTCATCCGTTTGAAAGTTTAAACTAAAAATTCACGCGGCGTCAAAGTTTTAATATATAATCATTTTGTCTAATCGGAAATTAGCATTTCTTCCAATTCTTTATAACAAAATATATGTGATTATTAACATGTAGAAAGTTATATGAGGAGATGTTTTTATGTTAGTCACAATATCAAGCAACTGTACCGGCTGTGGTGCGTGTTCTGCAATTAATCCGGAAGTATTCGAAATCTATAACAATTTTGCGACGGTAAATCCCGATTATGTAGACGGCAACGAAGATGACTGTATCGATGCGGCTCTTGCCTGCCCTGTTAATGCAATAAAAATTGATGAATACTAAAGAAAAGGCCCTTGCTTTGAGCAAGGGCCTTTTTATAATCCTATCCTAAATTATTTTTAGGTTAAACCAAACTTAGGTGCTTCTTGTTGTGCCGCTTTATCTTCGGCCTTTTCTACGCCTTCCAGTTCAGCACTTAGTTGTTTCAATTGAGATTCAATACTTGATGATTGAAGAGTTATTTGTGTGTCAATATTGTTTAATTGTTTCATGTCAGATTGATTTTGAGATTCAAATACGCTGTTGCAGGCATAAGTTTTTAAATTATTATCGTATTGTGCCTGGCTGTATTCGTTCCAGAGAGCCATTTGGTCTACGCCCTCTTTCGGTTTACCGGTTTCAGAATCATAATATTTCGACATTATTGCTTGTTGGTTTTGACGCATATCATTGCTGGACATAATACTCAGCATATTTTTACCCTGAGCCATGGATTGTTGCATGTTGCCCACCTGATCGGTTATTTGTTGTTTTTTTTCGGATAGTGACATCAACTTAAAGTTAAGGTCGTTTATCTTCCTCTTTAAAAACAATTTTCGATATGCAAATATCAGAAAACCCATTTGTTTATCTCCGTGCTTTATGTCCTCGTAAATATATAAAGTATATAAATTTTCATGAATTGCCTTATTGCACGAAAAAAGGGGGGATTTTTGTTACATTTGTTAACATGAAAAAATTCCGAAATGACATGATAGCGGTCAAATCGGGCATTTTGAGTTTTTAAACAAAATTTTTAAACAATCATCCTTCTCAAGTCTTCGGGATGTGAAGAACGGGAAATTGCGTCATCCAGTGTTATCAAATTTCTTTGGTATAAATCTTTCAGAGCCATTTCAAGGGTTTGCATCCCAATGCCCTGATTCATTTGAATAGTAGAATATATTTGTGCGGCTTTTGATTCACGAATCAAGTTTGAAACGGCGGGTGTAACCAGCATTATTTCTTGAGCCATAATACGGCCCTTTTTGACCCCATCAGGCTGAACTTTAGGGAGCAAAGTTTGGGCAAAAACCGCTACAAGTGAGTTTGACAGCTGTATACGAATTTGTTGCTGTTGTCCTTCCGGAAAAACGTCAATAATACGGTCGATGGTTTGGCTGGCAGACGATGTATGAAGCGTTCCGAACACCAAGTGGCCTGTTTCAGCTGCTGTTAGTGCTAAGCTGATTGTTTCCAAATCTCTCATTTCGCCGACCAGAATAATATCAGGATCTTCACGGAGAGCTGCTCTCAGGGCATTTGCGAAGGAACGGGTATCTTGCCCCAATTCTCTCTGGTGGACTATGCTTTTTTTGGATGTATGTACAAATTCTATCGGGTCCTCAATTGTCAAAATGTGTTCACATCTGTTGGTGTTTATATAATCAATCATTGAAGCCAAAGTTGTTGATTTACCGCTGCCGGTAGGTCCTGTTACAAGAACCAGACCACGGGGTTTTTCGGCTGTTTTTCTGACGACTTCGGGTAGACCTAATTTTTCAAAGGAGGGAACAATGGATTCAATTACACGAAACGCTCCCGCATAATTCCCTTTATCTTTGTAAAAATTAACCCTAAAACGGCTCAAACCTTGTATCCCGTAGGAAAAATCCAACTCCCAGTCTTGTTCCAATCTTCTTCGCTGTTCATTTGAAAGCATAGGAAATAAAAGAGTTTCAACATCATCCGAAGACAAAGGCGGAGCATCTGTTCTCTGCAATATGCCGTCAATACGGACAATAGGCGGTAAACCGGCAGATATATGTAAATCACTGCCCTTTTGGTCTACAACATTCTCTAAAATTTCTTCTATTAACATCACAAAGTCCCCTCATGCACAATATAAATAGTATAATACAAATTCAAAAAGAATAAATTTTTTGTAACAAAGTGTTGCATTTGTTTTCAAATTTTAAACAAAACCATGACTTTTGTCTTTTTGTATCATATTATTACCTTGTGGAGGGTTAAGATGCTAGAAAAAACCACTAACGAAAAAAAAATAACTTCATCGGTCATAACACAGAGTGCTTTTTCCAATGAGGAAGATACTTTTACATCGCTTTCAACAACTGCATTGTTGGCAAAAAATGCGGTTCCCTACTCTCACAAGCGTGCAGCAGATAACTATGTTATTATAAAACGTATTTATAAATTTCAGGTTGTTCAAAGCCGTATAACCCACAGAGAACTCGGGATTTTAAAAAAATATGATTTTAATCCGCTTGAATTTTCCACCATCAAACAAGTTAATGAAGAGTTGTCTTATTTGAAAAAATGGGCCTTTTCTGCAAATGGAGTATTGTCCCAAGACGCTGATGAGATAATCCAAATCAGGGCAAAAGAATTGAAATTTATTATTGCAAGCAAATATTCTATACTTTCAGATGAAATTTATGATGGATATAAAGCGTTGGAACGTTATTTTGAAGAAATTACCAAGTTTTACAGACAATAGTGTTAAAAACTGTTACTTTTTTTACCAAAATACCGCAAAAAGGGCAATTATTTTTCTTGATGTTTTTAATACTATTGTAAAAATATGTTAGAAGGTAAAAATAGTCATGTCTGTAAAAGTTACCAACGTTCCGAATAATAACCAAAACATTGTGCTTAAAAAAAAGTCAAATGATAATGTCCAGCCTCCTTTCCGGCATTATGTCGAACGAAAAAATGTATCCAATAAGGTTAAAATCGGGGTATTTTTTACTACATTAGCAGGCGTTGCCGCGGCTATGGCGGTTACTTTTAAGAGTAAAGGAATAAAAGCAAATAATTTAAAAGATTTCTTAAAGGGATTAACCAAAATAACATATGACCCCAAAAAATTTGAAGTGGAAAAACTTGTCGGCAGACTTGCTGTAGGCTCAGTCGGAGGTGGACTTATCGGCGGAGCGATTTTTGATAAAAAAGAAAATATGAAAGCAAAATACCGTGAATCGATTATTCAGCTTATTGGCAATATCGGAACTCCTTTGTTATGCGTATCCGCAGGATGCCACTTGTTTGAAGCCCATTTTGAGCAAAAAGTCATTAAAGCCCTTAACTTAGGCGAAAAAGCGGGAAAAATACCTAAAATAGTAGTTTCCGCAGGCCTTTTAATTGCGGCGATTTTTGCGGGAAACAAAATCGGCAATGTAATAAATGAAAAAGTATTTAAGGTTAATGATAACCGTAAGCTTAAAATATCTGATATGTCCCCGCACATTGATGATGCGTGTCTGGCATTGTCATTGGTTGCGTCAGAAAGCAGTCAGGTAGTATCGAGAATTATCCCCGCTGCACTGATGGTTGCCGGAATATCGACGGGGGTCGCCAAGGAAAGACCCGAAAGATTGCAGGCAAATAAGGCTTAAGGGTTGCCAATCGGCTGATTTTTGTGTATAATCTCGTTTATGAACAGAAAAAAAATTAAACAAGCTAATAGAATTGTTATAAAATTCGGTACGAATATTTTAACGAATGATGAGGGTGAAGTATCACTTCCACGTATTTATTCGTTTATTGAAGATGTTTCCAAGCTCAAAAAAAGCGGTAAGGAAATTATTTTGGTTACTTCCGGTGCCGTGGGCCTCGGAAAAAAGAAACTCGGGTTTGAAAGTACCGATGCGGTCGCAATGAAGCAAGCTTGTGCCGCAATCGGCCAGAGCAAGCTGATGTCAATTTACGAAAGTGCATTCGACCAGTATAATTTGGTTGTAGCACAAATTCTTTTGACCGAAGACGATTTTTCTCAGCGTAAAAAATATTTGAGTTTACGAACAACTCTGAACAAGCTTCTGGAACTCAATGTTATTCCTATAATTAACCAAAATGACACTGTATCGACGATTGAGCTTGACGAATTGTACACTGATATGCAGGTTTGTTTTTCTGATAACGACAAGCTTTCAGCACTGGTTGCAAGTGAATTGGATGCGGATTTATTGGTAATACTGTCCGATATTGACGGACTTTTTGACTCAAATCCGAAGACAAACCCTGATGCAAAGATAATTTCTATTGTTGAGCAAGTTACCAAAGAAATTTTGGACTATGGCGAAGACGCTTCTGCTGGCGGGCGTGGAGGCATGAAAACCAAACTTGAAGCCGCAAGGCTTGTTACCCGATCAGGCGGAACTGTTTTGATTGCAAACGGTAAAATTCCTTCGGTTATTAGCCAAATTTTTTCCGAGAAAGAAATAGGAACAATATTTCTCCCGCACGAAGAAATGCTTTCCGGTAAACAACGCTGGATTGGGTATGCTACAAATATTTTAGGCAAAATCATAGTTAATTATGGTGCCAAAAAGGCGATAATTGAAAAAGATTCCAGCCTTCTGCCGGTTGGGCTTGTCGGGGTGATAAACGAATTCAAGAAGGGTGAAGTTGTCTCCATTTTGGACGAAAACGAGCGGGAAATCGCACGTGGAATAGTAAATTACAACTCAGACGACTGCAAAAAAATCATAGGGACCCAGTCAGAGGAAATTTCAAAAATCCTCGGATACAAAAACTACGACGCAATCATAACCCGCGATAACATAACGGTTTTAGAGTAGAATATTATTACTGAAAGACAAATGAGCAAAGATAATATGCAAAACGAGATTATTAAATTAAAACAACCGTCCGGCGAATTTTTACTGTACACATCCCCTGACGGAGAGAAAAAAATTCAGGTTAGGTTGATTGATGAAAGTGTTTGGCTGACCCAAAAGATGATGGCTGACTTGTTTCAAAAAGATGTAAGGACAATAAATGAGCATTTGAAAAATATCTTTGAAGAGGGCGAATTAATTGAAGATTCAGTTATCCGGAATTTCCGGATAACTGCTTTAGATGGTAAAAATTATAACACTAAACTTTATAACCTAGACGTGATAATTTCTGTCGGTTACAGAGTTAAGTCTATCCGTGGTACTCAGTTTAGACAATGGGCAACGCAAAGGATAAGGGAATATCTGGTTAAGGGATTTACAATAAACAAAGAGTATTTAAAGAATCCTGAAGGCAAAGATTATTTCGAAGAATTACTAAAAGAAATCCGTGAAATAAGAACAAGTGAAAAGCGTTTTTATCTTAAAGTCAGGGACATTTATGCAACAAGTATTGATTATGATGGCGGTACAGAATTAACTAAAGAATTTTTTGCAATGGTGCAAAACAAAATGCTATGGGCGGTGTCGGGGCAAACCGCTGCGGAGATTATTGCTTCAAGAGCTAATGCCGACAAACAGAATATGGGGCTTACTTCTTGGGAAAACAACCGGATACGCTCAACAGATATAACTGTTGCAAAAAACTACTTAAATCAAGAGGAACTGGATAAATTAGAAAGATTTGTTGTTATGTTTCTTGATTATGCAGAGTTGCAGGCTATTAATCGTAAAAAAATGGAAATGGCGGACTGGATTAAAAAACTTGATGCAATGCTTTCTTTAAACGAAATGGAAATACTCACCCACAAAGGCAAACTTTCTAAACAATTGGCAGATCAAAAAGCTAAATCAGAGTTCAAAAAATATGATATAAAACGAAAAGAACAAGAGGACATTGAGTCTGAGGAACAATTTATAAAAGAAGTTCAGGCAATAAAAAGACTTGAAAATAAATTTGAAGGAAAATAACATGGATTTTTTAAAAATAGCACAAAATGCAAAAGAAGCGGCTTTAAAGCTGGCGAATTTACCTTCCGAATTGAAAAATTCAGCACTTGAGGCTGTGGCTGAAGCACTTGAAGCGAATAAACAGGCAATAATTGCCGCTAACAAACAGGATTTGGCGGAGGCGGAAAAACTTGTCAATTCAGGAGAACTTTCTCAGGCTGTTTTCAACAGGCTCAAACTTGACGAAAACAAAATGCATGATATGATTGCCGGCGTCAGGGATATAATCAGTCTTAATGACCCGATAAATAAGTGTTTATTGGCCCGTGAACTCGACAGCGGACTGAATTTGTATAAAATTTCTTGTCCAATCGGGGTTCTGGGGATAATTTTTGAAGCCAGACCTGACGTGATTACCCAGATTTCAGCTTTGGCGATAAAATCCTCAAACGCAGTAATTTTAAAGGGCGGGAAAGAGGCAATTAACACAAACAAGGCGATTTTTAAAGTAATAACACAGGCATTGGAAAACCTTGCCGATTTCCCTAAAAATGCCATAAATCAAGTGTTTTCAAGAGAAGACGTAAATGCAATGCTTGAAATGGATAATTATATTGACTTAATAATCCCACGTGGCGGAAATTCGCTTGTAAAATTCATTCAAGACAATACGAAAATCCCTGTTTTAGGTCATGCAAGCGGAATTTGCCATGTTTTTGTAGATGAAAGTGCTGACTTAAAAATGGCAACAGATATTCTAATCGACGCCAAAACTCAGTATCCGAGTGCCTGCAATTCGGTTGAAACGCTTTTAATTCACAAAAATTTCAAATTTGCGAATGAATTATTGGAAGCACTCAAAAATACGCACGTAAAACTCATTTCCGCTCCTGACAGCTGGTCGTTTGAGTATTCGGACAAATTTTTGGCATATAAATTTGTTGATGAAATAAATGAAGCGATTGAACACATAAATAAGTACGGCTCAGGACATACCGATGCGATAGTTACCGATAATACGCAAAATGCGGAAAAATTTTTAAACGAGGTTGATTCGGCGGGAGTTTTTCATAATGTTTCAACAAGGTTTTCAGACGGTTACAGGTACGGTTTCGGAGCGGAAGTCGGAATTTCCACTAACAAAACCCACGCAAGGGGGCCTGTCGGGCTTGAAGGGCTTACAATTTATAAATATAAACTCTACGGAAGCGGGCAAATTGTAAAAGATTATGCTGAGGGCAAAAAACATTTTACGCACAAAAATTTAGAAACTTAGAAAATTTTTGCAACCTCTATTACAAAGCCGGAAGTGCCTACTTTCGGACTGTTCGGGATTTGATAACCGGCGTATATCGTTGTGTTTTTTGGCAGGGCATAGCTTGCACCTACGATTAAATAGCCCGCCCAATGCTCATCTCCGGAGAACCAATCGCCAATGAGGCTTAATTTTTTTGTAACGGGCTGTTCAACTGCGGCTATAAAAGCTGTTGTTTCTTGTCCAAAAACCTGTCTTGTTCCATAGCTTACCCCTGCAGTAAGTCTTGTGTTCAGTTTTGGAACACGTCCGCTCAAGTGTGCATAAGTCCAGTTTCCGACGCCGTTTCCCTCTAAGCCTATTAAAACGTCACTTCCCACTGTTAGCTTAAACTCACGTTCGGGGAATTTCTCTTTCAAACCGGGGATTGGGATTGCTGATTTAAACCCGACTCCCAGCGAAATGTTTTGGGTTGCCGGTGCCCCAACGTTAAACAGTGTGGCGTCAATTTCTGTATTATGCCCAACTCCGACTGCTGTATAAGTTGTCCCGTTAAAGAATGCACCGGGATTCCAGCCCCTAAATTGTGCTTCCTGTTGCAGAAAAAGATGTCCTTGTGGCGTCACATCAGCACTCGGAACGTTAAAAACCGTTTGCTGAGCATAACACGGAATTATACATAAAAAATACAATATTAAAATAAAAAAAAGCTTTTTAAACAATATCAATTTTATCTCCACATATTAATAATACCAAAAATATTTAAACATGCCCCTGAAATTATACTTTTTACCTAAGCACATTCTGTATTGAAAAATATGCTCTTTAATTGCTAAATATGGTAGACAGTAAAAAGGAGATAAACAATGTATAAATTTTTAAAAGTAACATCGTACGTGCTCGTAATTATAGGTGCCTTAAACTGGGGGCTGGTCGGAATGTTTAATCTGGACCTTGTTGCCAGAATGTTCGGCGACATGACATACCTGACGAGATTTGTTTATATCTTGGTAGGTTTAAGTGCAATTATTTCCGCAACAACAGTCTATGCCTGCTGCAGCAAAAAAGATTAAATTTATACCGGGTTAAGTACCTTGTATGTACTTTTCTACGTCGAATTTTGTCCTACAGCCCGCTAAACTCATATACCTGATTTTGCCTGTAACTAAACGGTTTGCAAATGGTCTGTCATGTACCCCGCCGATTGACCAGAGTATTCCGACGTATCCGTTTGGGGCCCTGCCGTCAAGTGCATACTCGTCGTTGAGATAAATCGCTGTTTTTAGTGCGTATTCAGGTGTTTTTGACCATTCCAAAATCTTTTTCGCCCAGTACATGCGTAAATATCCATGAATTCTGCCGGTTTTTAACAGATTTAGCTGAATGGCGTTCCAAAGTTCATCGTGGGTTTTGCCAAACTCAAATTCTTTTAAACTGTAAATGTATGTTCGGATATCGTGTATATGAGCCTCCAGAGTTTCTTTTGCCCAATTCGGAATTCCCGCAAGAGTTTTGTGGTTTCGGTTATAAAGGCAAAAATTATCTGAAAGTTCCTTTCTTACGATTAATTCCTCTAAAAACGCCTCTTTGTTTTCTCTTGAAGTGCCTGATTTTATAATTTCTAATGCCGCACGCTGAGAAGAAATAAACCCAAAATGCAGGTATGGCGAGAGATTTGAGGTTGCATCTTTCCTCGGGTCATTTTTAAATTCGGAGTAACCGCTCAATTTATTTTTGATAAAATTTTCCAATTTTTCCTGTGCGGGGGCGGATTTAATTTTACAATTAGTTGGAAATTCAGTCAAAAAATCGGCAATATTTGCGTATATTTTTCGCCGCAGTGTCGCTGCTGAATATTCCTGCTTATCTGAAATATACCTCGCGGGAATTATATTGTGTGAATCCACTTCAAACACGGTACAATCAACATTTTTATCCCACAAATTAACCGGATTAAAATCAACAATTAAAGCCCCCGCATTTTTTGGAATTTCTTCTGAAACCTCAAAATCAACGCAATTTTGGGCTAAATTTTTTTTCAAAAAATTTAGCCCCTCCAATAAAAAAGCTTCTTGGTGCTTGGAATAAAGCTTATCATTGAGGTAAATAACGATTTTGAAGTTTCGGCGGTGTTTTTGGGCCAATTCTTGGCCCAAAAACACCGCCCAGTTATCTTCCAGCCTGAGTTCCCTACTCATGACATAAACAATATCACCGTCGAGCATTGGCTTATTGTTGGGTTTAAAAACCCTATTGGAGTTAATTTTTTCAGGACAAATGATTTCATCGGGGATGAAATCAAGCATCAAGCCTCTTTTGACGGTTGGTTTTAACATCACAACAGTATAAACAAAAATGGAGCAAAAAACATTAGCCTGATATACCGGCTATGTGTTTGGCGACACCTTCGCCCATTGAAAAACAGCTTGGCTGGATACGCAATGCCGCTTGAGCGTAAAAATCGGCGGAGAGGCAGCGTCCCGCGACAAAAAGGTTTTTATAATCAGCTGACATTAATGCCTCAACGGGAAGCTGGTACTCTTGTTCGGTATATTCCAGAACGGATTTTCCATTGTTTGAATGAACATCAATCGGGTAATTCGAGATTAAAACCGGATTTTTAAACTTTTTACCGCTTTTTAAATCGTCAATTGTGTAAATATATTTGCCCTTAATTCGTCTTGAAACACGCACACCCAAAGCATCTGCGATATTTGAGATATAACTTTTCTCAAATCCGGGGAAGTAAATTTTGCAAAAATTTGCTAATCGAACTATGCCCTCACGTGCTTCAATCAATGCTTTTGAGATTTGCGAGTTGTCCAAAGGGTCTACATCAAAGCCCAAACAAACTCTCGGACAGTTGAAAGCCACGGAATTAGGCATATTCGGGATTGTGAATAGCTGAAAATACTTCCTGTCCTCATTTTTAAGCACTTTCCCATCCACTGCATCCTTAAACAGAGGCTCTAAGGCCCATTTAGTACCTTTTTCGCTTGTATATGCGGTAGAAAGGTGCGTTTGCCCGTCTATAACCTGCACGGACGTTACATTTCTATCCTTGTCATAGTCTAAAAGCCATTGTCCGAATGTTTCTAAGTCAACCCCTGCCATCTCAAACCTAAGTGAAACGGGCTGAAATTCATTTTTATTTTGGAGAAATCCGCACCCAGCAAGCACTCCGACTTCACAATTTCCTGTTGCATCCACAATATTACTCGCCCCGATATATACCGATAACATATTTGACGAAAGAGTAAGTCTGTTAAGTTCTTTTTTTACAATGTTTACGCCTATGACTCTAGTGTCAAAAAGCACTTCTACATTGGATTTTGCCATAAGCCTATCTAAGGCAACTTTGCACAACTCCGGATTAAACCAGCCCGGATTATCCAAATAGGTCACTTGTCCCTTCAGTGAGTGCAATTCTTTTATTAACGCATTAAAAAAATCAGTATTTATCTGCTTTTTTGAGGTATTCATAGCGGGGATTACAAGCCCTGAGGTAATTGAACCGCCAAGGTTAATATTTTTCTCGACAAGCAAAGTTTTTAAGCCTGATTTTCCGGCTGTGTAGGCGGCGGCACAGCCGGCTGTGCCGCCGCCTACTATAATTACATCATAATGACTGAGTTTAGGCATTTTTATATCCTTTCATTATATTTGAACTGCAGACCAAGCCGCTCTGTTCAAATTCTAATTTCCTATTTTTAACAATCGATAAATTATCAAGGTCTAAGTTTTCGTCTTTAAAACAAATCCCTGCCTTTGATTTTATCAAAGCCAAATCGAGTTCATCTAAAGGGTACTCTATTAGATTTTTATTTTTGGCGGCAATTGTGCCGACAGATTTTTTCGAATCAGGGTCGTAAGTTTTCCCGACATAAAATCCGTTTTCCAAAAAAGCGTTCCTGACGGCTGCTGAATTTGAGTATGTCAAAACCATCCCGTCCTCTTCAAGTTTAGCATAGAGTTCACGGAAAAAGTCTATAGTCCACAATGCGGGACACTTTGCGGGGGTAAAAGCGTCGAGAAAAATAAAATTGTACTTATTTGTTGTTGATTGAATAAAGGCTCTTGCATCATTTTCATAGAAATTCAAGTCAATTTTTGTGGTTTTAAGTATTTTTTTTGCCTTTTTATAGCTTTTCGATAGATACCGATAATATATATTATGTAAAAAGGCCGATATATTCACCTTTTTGTTATAATTATACCCCTGATTTTGATAAAATCGAGCTAAATTGAGCATAAATTTGCTAAAAAACGGAGAATATTTTTTTTGAGACAAAATTGAGTGCATAATTTTGTCCTCAAAAAACTCAGGATTGCTTTCAAGCAATTTTTCGAGCAGAATTATCGAAACTTCTTTTTTTAATCTAAATTCTTTTTTTAGCATTTTTTGAGAAATTTTAATATTTTTGATTGGCAAATAATTTAATTTATTTTTAGATAAAAATTTGAATTTTCGTTTGCTTACAATAAACGGAGAAATGTTGATTAAAATTTTATCCAAATCCACAGCATCAATTAAAAGGTTGGTACAAAATTTATTTTTGGCATTTACATGCTCATTAAGCTCATGTCCGTGTACAAAATCTTCCCCAAACTTAGGTTTAATGTTATCGGTATCTATCGCCGCGATAGAGGGGGAAGTAATGTAGGGATTTTTTTTGAATTCATTTAATTTTTTTTTGCTTTTAAAATTATTTTGAAAAATATTTTCCCAAGCATGGTTTGTAAATACATTCAGTGCGGTTTTTGTATTGTAGCCTATTCCGTAGCAAATATCGAGGATTTTTACGCTGTTATGCGTCCTGAGATACTCCTCAAGATGGGCTGGCAGGGTGAATTTCTGCCAGCTTTCGCTCAATGCCCCATCCATTGAGTGGTAAATATCGTCGTCATGAGGGCTAAAAAGCCCGACAGTGCCGTCGTTAGTGAAATATGGATACAATTCATACATATTAACATTATAAACTCCCGACGGACCGGATTACAACTATGTAACAAATTGTTACGATTTTAATTTTTCCGCAAGTTCACTAGCAAAAAATATAATTACAGGGTTTAATTATTTGTTAGGATAAAATAAACAACAGAAAGGGAACATTATTATGGGTATTCGTATAGGAAAAATTATTTCCCAGGTAAAATCGGGCATTCACACAAACAAGAAACCTCCAATACAAGAGATGAGCGTAGAAGAGACTGCTAGAGAGCTGATAAAGGTTCGAAAATTAGTTACTATTCAAGGGCTTGCGTCTCTTGCATACTGTGTCGCAGCTGCAATTTGCCTTTTTGCGGAACTTAACCAGAGTCACAATACAAGAGAAACCGTTTCTAAAGAAATTGTTAAAACTCAAGGGTATACTCCTGAACAATTGGCTAAATTTTCCAAAAGGGTTGAGTTGCCGGAAACTACCTGGACAAGACTTGCCGACTCTATAAACAAAGTGCCGATGAAACAAAAAGTTCTGGACACAATAAAAAGGGCAAAATAGAAAGTAAGTGGAAAGGCAAACAAGCCCCACGTCATTGCGGGGGTAAATGTTTTGGCCCATACCAAAGAGCGTTCACGTCATTGCGAGACATGGTTATCGGCTGGGGATGAGGCGTCCACCGAAGCAATCTTTTCAACGTAATCTTTTTGTATTAGTATTTGAAACATGGAAAAGAAATCTTACATTTATATTTTGACAAACTATGAACAAACGACCTTGTACATTGGGGTTACCAATAATTTAGTTAGAAGAACTTTTTTTCACAAAGAAAAAATCAACAAAGGATTTTCTCAAAAATATAATCTGACGAAATTGGTTTATTACGAGATTTTTTCGGATATAACACAAGCTATTGCAAGAGAAAAACAATTAAAGGGCGGTTCAAGACAGAAAAAAATAGACTTAATCAATAAGTTTAACCCAAATTGGGACGATTTGTATGAGTCGATTATCTGGTAATTTTGGTAGCGTAAGCTGGAAAGATTGCTTCGAAATGCAAACCTTTTATTGTGCCTACAAGCCTTATGTCTCGCAATGACGCGAATTGCGGTGTTTTTTACCTGCTACATATGCCTAAATTCCGGCTTGATAAGGATTTTGGACAATTTGTCCGCTCCTTTAAAGTTCCTTTTGGCTAAAATTTCGCTCGCTTTTTGTTTATCATAATCAACAAACTTGTGCATAAGTTCAAACTCGCCATTGTGAAATTCTGCCACAACATAGCAAGCTTGAGGGATTGGAGTAAACGGCCGGCCGACACTTCCGACATTTACGACGGTTTGTTTCCCACTCGTTTGATAACCGCATGGAATATGCGTATGCCCGCAGAAAATCACCTCAGCATTAACTCTGTCGAGCATTTCTTCAACTTTTTCAGTCTGCAAGTCGGGGGCTATATTTTCGTCGTTTTTCCTCGGAGAACCGTGTACCAGCAGTATTTTTACACCCTCAATCTCAAGTTCCTTCTGTTTCGGCAAATCCTTCAAAAATTCCTTCAAATTTTGCGGAATAATTTTTGCATCATCCTCAAGGGCTGCACCCATTATGGGGAAAGCTTCCCCAACTTTTGCCAAAATCTCGGGAGAGTAATTTCCGATAATTTCATCGGTATTTCCCTGAATAAGTTCTAATTTTCCCTCATCATAAAGCTTTTTAATTAATTCAATCGCCTCGACCGGTTCAGAGCCGGCCATTGCCAAATCGCCAAGGCAAAAAATCTTAGAACATTTTCCCTGCTCTATGTCATTTAAAACGGCTTCAAGTGCCTGCATATTGCCGTGAATATCCGAAATAACAGCGATTCGCATTTTCATCCCCCATGTTTTGTGCTAAAATTATTGTATGATAAACAGACGAAAATCGAAACAAATTTCCGTAGGAAATCTTAAAATCGGCGGGGATGCACCTATTTCCGTACAATCTATGTGCAACACCGACACTCGTGATGTCGAAAAAACCTTAAGACAAATCGACGAACTCACAGACGCAGGATGCGAGCTTATAAGGCTTGCGGTTCTTAATAAAGAAGCATCATCCGCAATAAAAGAAATTATAAAACGCTCAAAAATTCCGGTAGTTGCCGATATACACTTCGATTATCGGCTTGCGATTGACTGCATAAACAACGGGATAAACGCTCTTCGCCTAAATCCGGGAAACATAGGAAATCTTGAAAACATAAAAAAAGTTGCAGCTTTGGCAAAACAGCAGCAAATTCCAATTAGAATAGGAATTAACGCCGGCTCTCTGGAAAAAGAATTTGCCTCACTTGATTTGACTTTACCCCAAAAAATGGTTGAAAGTGCTAAAAAACACATAAAAATTCTTGAAAACTTAGACTTTGACCTCATCAAAGTTTCACTAAAATCTTCGGATGTTCTCACAACAATTGAAGCATATAAATTAATTGCAAAAGAAATTGAATACCCGCTCCATCTGGGCGTGACAGAAGCAGGAACTCTCAAAACAGGTTTGGTAAAATCATCCGTCGGATTGGGAAGCCTGCTATCGCAAGGAATTGGCGATACAATTCGAGTTTCTTTAACCGAAAATCCCGTAGAAGAAATTTTTGCAGGGTTTGAAATCCTTAAATCACTAAATTTAAGGCAAAAAGGAGTTAATTTTATTTCCTGTCCGACCTGCGGAAGGTGTCAAATCGATTTAATCAGTCTGGCAAAAAAAGTTGAAGAAAAGTTTAAAAATATTGATAAACCGATTACAATTGCAACAATGGGATGTCCGGTAAACGGCCCCGGCGAAGCCAAGCATGCCGATTTCGGAGTAGCCGGAGGGATAAAAGAAGGTTATATTTTTAGAAAAGGTGAAATTATAGCCAAAGTGCCGGAAGCCGAAATTTTACAGAAATTAGATGAGATTATAAAAAAATCATTTGTATAGTTTATATAAAATGTTAAGAAACTATAATATACTTGATTTATAATAAAAAATAAAGTAACATTGAAGTAGAGGTGTATATGAAAAAGTTTTTATCTATTTTATTTGTTTTATCTGTTTTTTCCGCGGCTAATTTGCCGGGTTTTGCGGCAATTACTCCGGAAGAAGCTACGTCTGAAACATACATACAAAATCATGGCCATTCGGATGAGATGTCAAGGTTAATTGACCTGCAAAATGCCCAGATTAATTGCGAGAAAACAAAATATAAAGGCAAAGACCCCGATTGGTATGCCGATAAGAAAGTTAACTTTGTCCGAAAAGTGTTTATGTACTTTGACTGCGGGCTTGATGATAACCAATTCATGCAGCATGACATTCATTACACGAATAAATATGATGACTTGTAAATTTTATATGTTGTAGGCCATAAGTTGACACAGCTCAATTATCTTTGACGGAAATACCCCTATAATTACTGTTATCAATGCACAACAGTAAAGTATAACTATTGCGGAGCTTGCTTTGTGAGGAATAACTTTGCTTGAAACTGTATCAGATTTTTCAAACATGAGCTTAACTACTCTCAAATAATAGTAAACGGACACTACTATAGTTATCATCATTATTATTAAAAATGGCAGAAAAACCAATCCTGAGCGTGCGATTGCCGAGAATAAATAAATCTTTGATATGAAACCGGCCGTAATCGGAAATCCCGCAAGCCCCAGAATGCAGGTTGCAAAACATAATGTGAAAACAGGGTTTGTATAGGCAAAATTTTTGAATTCGTAAAGATAATTAGAAAATTCTGAACTTTCAAGGATGATTACGGCTGCAAAAACCCCGATATTCATAAAAATATAAGCTATCAGATAAAATAAAACAGTTGATAAATTAAAAACAGACACCAAACTTGCCGCAAACAAGACATAAGCAGCGTTTGCACTTGAGCTGCATGCCAAAAGCCTCTTGATGTTTTTTTGTCTGATAGCAAGGCAATTTGCCCAAATTGCTGTCGCAACTGAGATTAAGACAAGTATAAATGTCAATTCAAAGCTATAACAAAGCGGAAAGACCAACAACCTTGCCAAAATACCGAACATTGCGACTTTGGGGACAATTGATAAGAACGTTACCACCGAAGTACTCGCACCTTCGTAAATATCCAAAATCCAATTGGCAAAAGGAATTAAGCCCAGTTTAAAAGATAGCCCGCAGGTTATTAATATCGCCGCCATTGAATACAATAATGTCGGGTTTTTCTCAAGGAAATACTCGTAGATGGAAGAAAAATTCAAAGAACCGGTAATCCCGTACATGTAAGAAACTCCGAACAAAAATACGGAACTTGCAACGGCACTGATAATAAGATATTTGAAGGAAGCTTCCTTTGAAAGGTTTCCTTTTTCAAATGCGATAAGGAAGAACATAGCAAAACCCAAAGTTTCCATTGCGATAAACATAGTTAAGAAATCATTCGCCGACACAAGCACCAAAGCCCCTAAAATAGCAGTCAAAATGAGTGCATTGAACTGAAATGCATTGCCCCTCCGCATTGTAATAGTCTTTTTTGTTAAAAATACTATCAAGAAGGACGAAACGAGGATTAAACCTTTGAAAAAGATGGTGTAATTATCGGACACAATAGCGTTTTTAAATCCGTAGTAGATAGGCTCAACGTGAACTCCGGTGCATAAACTTGTGGCTAAAAATATGCCCAGCACCGTCAGCCATTTTGAGAGTTTGTAGAACTTCATGTCCAAAAACATCGACAGAATTATCTGGATAAAAATAAACAAAATAATCGTTATTTCAGGAAGAGTTATATTTATGATATTGTGTAAAAATTCCATTAAATCGCCTTTTTATCCTTTCTAAATCTGTAAAAATTGCAGTATATTTGTTAAAACCGGCTGAACCAGATCGAGTATCGCCATTGGAAATATCCCGAAAAATCCCACCACCAAAGCTATTGAAAAAAGCACAACAAATTCGTGATTGGTAATGTCGCTCACTCCGCCGCTCACAGTCCATTTCTCAAAAATATTTGCAAAAAATGTTTTATGCATAAGCCTTAAAATATAAGCTACGCTTAAAATAAGAACCGAAATTGCTATAATAGAATAGATTTTTGTCGGAGCGAAATTATCGAGCGGAGAATTAAAAGTCCCCAAAAACACCAGAAATTCGCCGACAAAGCCAATTAAAAGAGGCAATCCGACAGCCGCAAGTGCTAAAATCAACCCAAAGCCCATTAATCGAGGCATTGCAGCCCCCAAACCGCCCAAATCGCTTATCTCGCGGGTTTTGGTTCTGATATAAATTATGCCGACCAGCATGAATAATCCGGCTGAAATTACTCCGTGTGCCAGCATTTGAAAAATGGCTCCGGAAAATCCGATTAAGTCTAAACTGCACAATCCCAGCAAAACAATTCCCATATTAGAAATGCTCGAATATGCCACAATTTTCTTTAAATCAGTCTGAGAATAAGCAATAAACGCAGTATAAACGATATTTATAATTGCAAAAATCATTAATACTGGGACAATCAGTTTAAATGCTTCCGGCAAAAGCTGCATGTTAAAACGTATTATCCCAAAAGCCCCCATCTTAAGCAAAATAGCCGCCAAAATCATGCTCACAGGCGTCGGTGCATCAACGTGTGCGTCCGGCAACCACGTGTGGAGCGGAACGATAGGCATTTTTACCGCAAAACCAATCAATAGCAATATCGAAATCAAAACTTGCATGAACATCGGAAATTCAGGGGAGCTTATTGAAATCGCCGAGAAATCCCCTGTCATAGCACCGTATGTTGCAAAATTGTAGAAATGCAAAAGCAAAATCCCCAACAACATTGATAAACTGCCTAAAAATGTGTATAAAACAAACTTCATAGCTGAAGCTTTGCACTTGCCCCCGCCCCATTGGCCGATTAGGAAGTACATTGGAATGAGTTCAAGTTCCCAAAACATAAAGAACAAAAACATATCTCTTGCACAAAAAACGCCCAGAACAGCCGTTTGCAGCAAGAAAATCATTGAATAATAAAATTTATGCTTTGCTCTAATATTGCTTTTGCTTGCTATAAGTGCCAGAAGGAACACAAACGAAGTTAAAATTATCATTAGCAAAGAAATGCCGTCCAGCCCAAAGGCCATTTTTAGCCCCAGAGGCTGAATCCAACTTGAAGAGCCAAACGTTATTTCTTTGTAATATGAAATTCCCTCGCTTAGAGGGTTGAAAAACACCAGAAACAAAAGCGTATACAAAAAATGCAAACTCGCAAACCCTTTTGAGAAGCGTCTTATTCTGACTTCGTTGTTCTTGAAAAACGGAGAGAAGAGCAAGCTTCCGGCAACAAGCGGTGAAAATATTAAGGCTATAATCGATAAATAATTCATCATATCTCTAGCCCCCTCCGCTCAATAAGCTGTACTGCACAATCATTGTATACGCAAACATAAGTCCGGCAAAGATAATCGCCAAAAATACAATTGAATAAGCAAGATAACTCTGGAAATTCCCCGTCTGCATCTTTGCAAACACCCACGAACAAGCCCTTACGTTAAGACCTGCAATAATTACCATTCCATCAACTAAATATTTGTCGACAAATGCACAAATTTTGGAAATCACATAATATATTTTTTCCGAAATAAAATTATATAAATTATCAATGTAAAACCGGTTATAGGAAAGCTGGTATAAAATAGGGATAGCGGGAGGTTTTACCCTCGTATTATAGAAAATCCATGCAAGCAGCAGTCCAGTCAGAGCAACGCCTATTGATATAAAGAATGGATTAACAATTTTTAGCGTTTGCGGAATAATGTTCCCGGACTGAATGAATTTTTCAAAGCCACTGTGGGTTAAACATCCTATTAAAACAGTGAACAAAGCCAAAATTAAAACTGAAAGATTTAATATAAAGTTGGATTTTTCAGGTACACAGTTGCCCTTGAATTCGCCTTCAAATACAACAAAATAAGACCTAAACATGTAAAACGCCGTCATTAAAGCTACGAGTAAAAACCCGATTGCAAAAATATAATGATTGTTTTGAAGCATTGAAGTCAAAATCATTTCTTTTGAGTAAAACCCGCTGAACAAAAGCCCTGATATGGAAAAACAGCCGATTAAATAACAAATGGCCGTAAGCGGGAGATGCTTTCTCAAGCCGCCCATAAACCTTATGTCCTGCTGATCCAAAACGCTATGGATAACTATCCCCGAACATAAAAATAACATTGACTTAAAATATGCGTGGGTTACAAGGTGAAAAAGCCCTCCGGTATAAGCCCCCGCACCAAGGGCCAAAAACATTAACCCGAGCTGAGAGTTGGTTGAATATGCCAAAATTCTTTTCAAATCGTTCTGGGTAATCGCAAAATAGGCACAAATTAGTGCCGTAATAAGCCCGATAATGGCAATAAAATTCATTATTCCGTCACTCAGGCTGTAAATCGGATAAAGTCTTGCAATTAAATAGACTCCTGCCGCAACCATCGTAGCGGAATGGATTAATGCACTGACGGGAGTGGGACCTTCCATCGCATCTGCAAGCCACGTGTGAAGCGGAAATTGTGCTGATTTGGCAAACGAACCAAACAAAAGTAAAACACAAATTATCGCAAAAATTGCGTCATTTGTATAAGAGTACAAATAAGTTCCTACATCATTAATATTAATAAATGGTACTGTCGCCAGAGAGGTCACATTTGAATATTGATACATGAAATACGAAATAGCAATGGTGCCTGCCAAAAGCCCGAAATCACCTATTCTGTTCATTATAAATGCTTTTTTTGCGGCGTCGGACGCAGAAGGCCTTTTATACCAGAATCCTATTAAAAGATAACTTGACACTCCTACAAGTTCCCAAAAAACGTAAGTCTGAAATAGATTGGAGCTTAAGACAAGTCCGAGCATTGAAAAATTAAATAAATTCAAGTACCCGAAAAATCTCGGAAAACTTTTGTCTTTTTTCATATAATTTGATGAATAAAGCTGAACTACAAAGCTGATTGTCGTAACGACCAAAAGCATTATTATAGATAAATTGTCGACGAAAACCCCGAAATTCAGAGCATAATCTGCTATTCTTAAAAATGGATAGGAGTTTTCATAGATAAAATCAGGCGTTTTAAACATATATAAGAAACTGCCGATTGCAAACACAAAGCCATATAAAGTAGAAACCAAAGTGATTAAAGTTATTACTTTTCTTGACTGCACGACGTTAAAAAATCTTCCCAGAATGATTAGAAGGAAAACCCAGAACGGGAAAAGGATTACAGTATAAATGTTATTGATAAAAAAGTCTGTCATTCTTGTGCCGTCCCGTAATCTTCAGTATTAATACTTTGTTTTGACCTGAACATTAAATAAAATATTGCCAGTGCTATCGCTATTTCTACAGCCCCGACCGATATATAAAACAGCGAAAACACAAAGCCCTGAAGCTTTACATTATCAAAGAAGCTTGCAAATGCAATGAAATTGATATTTACAGCGGTCAGCATAAATTCAACCGAAATCAAAACCTTCAACATATTTTTTGAAACGATTGCCCCGAAAAAGCCTATCATAAAAAGGATTAATGCCAAAAACAGGTAATGATAAAGTCCTATATCAAATATTAAATTTATCCAATCATTCCAGTTATTCATCGGTTTTCTCCTTTATCAGATTTAATGTCGAAATACCGACTACCACAATCAACAACAGTATAGAAAAAAGTTCAAACGCAAAAACATAATTAACAAAAAATCCTTCAGAAAGTGCGTTAAACATTTGGTATTTATTAATAAACATGGTTTGTTTTTGCATTATCCATGCCGAATTTGAATTTAGGCTCAGGGAAGTCGCAATTAAATAAATTAGCGACAAAAATAACACGCCAAGTGAAAAAAACGAAAAGAAAATCCTCGGCTGAAGCGTCAAATAAGTCTTTTTATCAAGTTTGTCGGACGTAAACATAATCGCCAACACGAACAAAATCGGAATAGCTATTCCGTAAATCGCAATTTGGATAACAGCGTTGTAATCAGCCCCGAGCATAAAATAAATTCCTGCCGCCGAAAAGAAAACGCACACCGCACACAAAAGCGAATACAAAATTCTGAGTGAAAAAATACTCAGCAAAGCAAAGAGAATTATCGCTCCTCCGAATCCGTAAAATATTAATGTTTTCAGTATATCGATTTCTATCATTCCCTCTCACTTATCACTTTTTATTATACGCTCATGACAGTTTCTTTTTAAACCATTTATGTCTAATTTTAAAGATGACTTTTTTTTGTTTGCCAATTCATAATTTTTTGTCATCTTTATGGCTCCAAATGGGCAGTATTGAACGCAATTTCCGCAAAAAATACATTTGTTTAAATCAATTGTGTAGTTTTTTGGGTAAAATTTTCCGTTCTCATCTTTTTCCTTTTCGATTTCGATTGTGCCAAAAGACGGGCAAACTCTCTGGCATGTGCCGCATGCCGTACATATTAATTTTCCGTTTTCGTCCGACAAAAGTGCGTGTTCACCTCTAAAATTATCGTTTAATTTTGCTTTCTTTTCAGGGTATTCAAGTGTTACCGGACCTTTAAACAGGTGTTTAAACACCGTTAGATGACCTAAAACAAGCGATATTAAGTATTTTATTGCTTTCATTTATCCCACCCCCTTTATAATGCATACAATCAGCAGGTTTAGAAATGAGAGCGGCAATAAAACCTTCCACGCAAAACCGGTTAACTGGTGGGATTTTAATCTTGGCAGGGTCGCACGAACCCACATCATGCAAAAAATAAGGAAGAAGGTCTTTAAAAAGAGCCAGAAAACTTGTTCAAAATACACAAGGATTTGAGAGAAAGAACTATTTCCAAAGAATTTTTCGCTTAAATAAAACCCGAGCGGTGATAAAAAGCCGCCCAAAAATATTGTGGCTAAAAATGCACACATCACGAACATCATGGCGTATTCGGCAAGAAAGAAAAATGCAAATCTCATTCCTGAATATTCAGTGTTATACCCGCTTACAAGCTCACTTTCAGCTTCGGGCAAATCGAAAGGGCAGCGGTTTAACTCGGCAATCGCACAGATAAAAACAATCAAAAATCCTAAAAAGGCGGGGAAAATAAACCACCCGCAGAAAGGATAAATGCTTACCTGAGCCAGCACGATTTGGCTTAAATTCATCGATGAAGCCAGAACCACAATGCTCAAAAGCACGAATATCAGAGGCAATTCGTAGCTTATTGCCTGTGCAACCGAACGGATTGAGCCTATTAGAGAATATTTGTTGTTACTTGCATATCCGGCCAAAAGTGTTCCAAAAATAGGAATTGCAGCTATTGTGACAAACAGCAGGGCACTTACGGAATAAGACATAAAATCAAATTCCGAACTAAACGGAATCAACCCCCAGATTACCATAACCGGAACAAAAGCAATCAGAGGTGCTATATTGAACATCAATTTTTCAGCACCTGTCGGCGTAATATTTTCTTTGCACAAAAGTTTTATCGCATCGGCAATTGTCTGAAACAATCCCCACGGGCCAACTCTGTTCGGGCCTTTCCTTTGAGTAAAAAATGCCAGAACTTTTCTTTCCATCAATACCAAAAACAAAACTACAAGGATTAAAGCGGCAGCTACTATACAAAAAGGAAGCAGCGGAAACGTAACCATGGCAATTAAATCCGGAAAGTTTCCGGGTAAAAATTTGTTCAAAAAATCAACGTATAAAAAATATAAATAATCCATTACCTGTCCACCTCCGGTAATATAACATCCAGAGAACCGAAAATCGCCATTAAATCAGGATAAAAAGCATTTTCGAGAAGCCTTGGCAGGACTTGAACAGCGTAATAAGAGCCTGTACGCCATTTTACCCGATAAGGAATTCCGGAGCCGTCTGATTTTACGTAGCAGGAACAAATTCCCCTCGGGGCTTCCACATTTGAAATAAATTCACCCTGCGGAACTTTTAATAATGGCTGTTTAACTGGTGAAAGCACTTCTCCTTCATTTGCCATAAGCCAATCAACACATTGAGAAATTATTTTCAAACACTCTCTCATTTCCTCAATTCTAACCTTGTATCGGTCAAAAGAATCGCCATTTTGTGCTGGTATCGAGTTAAAATTCAACTCTTTATAAGTCAAATATCCTTTTTTTCTTAAATCGAGGTCAATTCCGCAGGCACGCAAATTCGGGCCTGTAATAGAATACTGCAAAGCACCGTTTTTTGACATAACTCCGATATTTTTTGTCCTTGTAGCAAAAATCGGGTTGCCGGTAATTATATCTTCATAGTCCTGAATTTTTCGAGGCATAATTTTGACAAAATCAGTAATTTTTTTGAGCCAATCGACTGTAACGTCATGCCTTACACCGCCAAAAGTATAGTAGTTGTACATTAGGCGTTGCCCTGTAAGCTCTTCAAACAAAGACAAAATAACTTCCCTGTCCCTGAATGTATAAAAAAGCGGTGAAGTTGCCCCCATATCGAGCAAATATGTGCCTAACCAGAGCAAATGCGATGACAACCTGTTCATTTCCATTGTTAAAACACGAATATATTGAGAACGCTTTGAGACTTCAATTTGAGCCAAATTTTCAACAGCATTGCAAAATGCGTAAGAATCAAAAAATCCGCCGAGATAATCAACTCTGTCTACGGTAGGCAAATATTGCAGATATGTCCGGTTTTCTGCCATTTTTTCCATACCCCTGTGAAGATACCCGATGATAGGTTCGCAGGATTTGATAATTTCACCGTCTAATTCCATCACAAGTCTTAGCACTCCGTGTGTCGACGGGTGCTGCGGACCGATATTAATTTTCATTTTTTGTCTTGTTTCCATAATTTTTGTTTTGGTTGAAGGGTTGAGCAGTTGCATGGCTGAACGGTTATTATAAAAATTTATTTTCTAAACCTTTCAACCTTTCGACCTTTCAATCAGCATCTTCACTCCGTTCAAGCCTTTCATCTTTTTGTTCATAATCTTTCCTGAGCGGATGTCCCACCCAGCCTTTCGGCATCAAAAGCCGCTTCAGATTAGGATTTTTGTCAAAATTTATCCCAAATAAATCGAAAATTTCACATTCATCAAAATAAGCACTTTTGAATATTTCGACAACTGACGGAATATTGGGCGAATTTCTGCCAATCAGAACAGAAATTCGCCCACTCTGCCCTGTTTTTACCGAATGCAGATCATAAATAAGTTCAAATCTGCCATCTTCAATTCCCAAATCGATTGCAATAATTGTATTGAGTCTGTCAAAAGCGAACTGGGCGTTATTTTTCAGAAAATTCAACAAATCGCACAATTTTGAACTTTCAACACGGATTTTGTCAAAAGAATTGCCGCCTTCGTTTATTACTTCAATATTAAATTTATTCAAAACTTCAAAATTCATAAGACAACTCCTCCGGCAGTTCCCCGGATAATCCCCATTCCTGAACAATTATACCGCTGTCTTCGATTAAAATTTCATTGTCTTCGTCAATTTTTAAATCAGAAACATGGCCGGCAATGTATTTTTGCCTGTCTAAAATGGTTTCTTTCCTGATTTCTTTTTGTAATTTTATAAGGCTATCCAAAAGTGCTTCCGGTTTTGGCGGACACATCGGAAGATAAATATCAACGGGGATTATTTTATCAATTCCGTTCACGACAGAGTAGCTGTCGGTAAACATTCCGCCGCCGCAAGTGCAAACACCCATTGCAATTACGTATTTAGGCTCAGGCATTTGCTGGTACAACTTCAAAAGAGCGGGGGCCATTTTGTGAGTAATTGTTCCCGCACAAATTAATAAGTCAGCCTGCCTTGGCGTGGCTCTGAAAACTTCTGAGCCGAATCTTGCGATGTCGAAATTTGCGGCGGAAGTTTGCATCATTTCGATTCCGCAGCATGAAGTTGCAAATGTCATGGGCCATATCGAATTTGATCTTGCCCAGTTATAAATAAAATCTATACTTGAAATTATAACATTCATTGCCACCTCAAAATTTCTTTTTTTATTGCATAAATCAATGCAAATAATAAAAGAGCCACAAAAATAAATACTTCAACCATCGCAAAAATCTGTAATTGCCCGAAATTCACAGCAAAAGGGAATAAAAATATTGTTTCAACATCGAATATCAAAAACAAAATCGCATAATTGAAAAACTTTATGTCAAATTGAATTCTCGCATCAGAAAAAAGCTTCATGCCGCATTCATACGTGGCGGATTTTTCATTACTTTCGGCTTTCGGTGAGCAGATAAAACTCGCAATAAGGGCGGCTAGAGCAAACATCACAGACAATACTATGAATACCAGTAAAAAAATTAGCTCTTTCAATTTTGCACCTCTGTCAACATGCCCATGGCTCCTCCGATATATTTATTCTACACAAAATTTTGCTGGTATAATAGTAGTTGTTGTGATTTATTAAGATAATTTTTTTTATGATTAAAAAACTAATTTATATTTTAATTTTGTTTATAACTTTTTCTCATCCTGCTTCCGCACAAACGCAGAATGCCTACTTGGAGTACAGCGGATATCAATACGCTTTCAAACCCGGTGATGAGGCAAAATTTTTAAAAAATGCAAATTCTAACATTTTACTTTTTGAAAAGTCCACAGAAACAGCTGAACGAGTATTTTATTTGCAAGAAGCTATGAGATATTATTTTTTGTTGTCCAAAATAAAACCAAAATCTATTGACGCTCAGATAGGTCTGGGTCGAATCTACGACGAACTGGGACTTGATAGTTACGCAAAAAAACATTTTTTTGTGGCTCTCGATTTTAATAATAAAAACCCGAGGACCAATTATTATTTGGGCGATTTCTATTACAGGCGAAGTGACCTGCTAGAGGCACTTATGTACTATAAAAAGGCTTACGCAAACGGATATTCAAATAACTATAAACTCAATTACAAAATGGCGGTTATTTATGAAAAATTGGCGGATATTGAATCGGCGAAGAAATTTTACTCCAACACACTGAAAATAACGCCACAAAATGCGGAATTAGGAAATAAAATACGCCTGTTGGATGAATTAAATTATGACAAATCGCAGTATTACCTGTTTCGCAGATAGATTAGCGTTGGAGCCGTCACGCTCCGACTATTCTTCTATGTGCCGGTTTTATTGGTACAATATCAATCTCATAGCCCAACGGCAGCAGAATTTTGAGTAAGGTATCCACCTGTAAAGCTCTTTTGCTGTCCTTTTCCAACCTCGCGATAAAGGATTGTTTTAACCCGCTTATTTCAGCAAGCTTCTCTTGCGTTAATCCCTTTTCTTTGCGGACTTCCAGCAATTTGCCCATCAATTTAACCTTAAAGTCTATTTCGGCTTCTTCTTCGGGAGTTAAATTTAATTTTGCTTCCAACTCTTCCCAAGTTGTATTTTTATATCTCATTATTATTTTCCTTTCTTTTATAATTTTCAATTAGCCTAAATGCCTTTTCTATTTCTTTTATTGGTGTTTTTTGCGATTTTTTAACAAAATGATTCAAAATAACATATTTATTTTCGTGCCTGTAGAAGAAGAAAAATCTATCTTGTAAGGGTCTAAGTTCATATAATTCATCATAAATGTGCTTGACTGCAGGAACTCCGATTATTGTTCCATATTCTCGCAACGCTCTAAAGTATTCAGTTATTTTGTTAACTTTTATTCTTGCGTCTTTTGACTTAAGGCTTTTTTTATTAAGCTCCAATATGTACATTTCGCTTTCGCTAAAACCTTTATCATCTTTCAGAAATTCTATTTTGTACTTGTATTCCATAATCTCATTATAACTTAACGGTTATATTTTGTCAAGTAGTGCTGATTAACTTTTGCTCTTTATTAAAAATACGCCTGTTGGATGAATTAAATTATGACAAATCGCAGTATTATTTATTTAGAAAATGAATCTTACATCAGGGAAGAGGAAGAAAACGGGACATATGAACAATTTTAAGTTAAAAGTATTTCTGTTGCTCTTTATTTTATTAGGGCAGTTTTTAGTGAGTGTATCTGCACAAGAAGCCCAGTATAACTGCAATGATCAGGTAATTTTCAGCCAGAAGATTTATCCGATAACAGCAATAGACCCAACCGTTTTAACGAACACTTCGGGAAGTTTTTACCCCGGACTTCGCGGGGCAAATCAGATGATAATTTACACACCTGCATACGGATTAAGGACTAATACAAACGAATTCGGCTCTGAGGCTATTGTTAAAGGAAATATAGTAACGTCCTTAAGCGGGGCTGATTCAATAATCCCCTATGACGGTCTTGTTATAAGCGGCCACGGTTCTGCAAAGCAGTGGATAAATCAGAATATAATAGTCGGGGCAAAGGTTTACGTCAACAAAGAGGCTAAGACCTTAACAGTTTACATAACATCAGACAGTTTTTTGTACGGGGCAAAGGAAAAAATTAAAGAGTCTCAGGATATTATAAGTTACTACAAGGATAAGTCTTATATGTATGACTGCAGGAAACCTTGTCTTTACATAGACAAGGCACAAGATTATCTGACTAAAGCCGAGAAAGACCCTAAAAATGTCCAAAAATATTCATCTTTAGCCATAGAGGCTGCAAATTCGGCACTTGCAAATTCAATTCCGTTTGACAAAAATGAACTGAAGGGGGTTTGGATAAGACCTACTGAAACATCTCACGAAGCAATAATTGCATCACTCAATAAAATACACGAAGCAGGAGTTGACAATATATTTTTGGAAACCTATTTCCACGGCAAAACGATTTTCCCGAGTAAAACAATGGAAAATTACCAATTTATCCCTCAAAACGAAAAATTTCTCGGTTTTGACCCGTTAAAAGTTTGGATAGAAGAAGCCCACAAAAGAAATATAAAAGTCCATATCTGGTTTGAAACATTCTACGTCGGAAATCAGAACCCGAAAGATAATCCCAAAAGTATACTTGCCGTAAATCCAAATTGGGCGAATGTGACAAAGAGAGATTTTGATTCAACAACTCCCGTACCTTCTTTATCCGAGCATGGCGGTTATTTTATAGACCCTGCTAATCCTGACGTACAGCAATTTTTGGAAGAATTATTAACTGAAATAATATGTAATTACCATCCCGATGGCATAAATCTTGATTATGTAAGATACCCGCAATCAATGGCCGCAAAATTTCCGGGCTATGATTTATCAAACTGGGGCTACACGGAGTATGCCCGAACTGAATTCAAAACAAAATACGGGAAAGACCCGATAGATATGTCATATGACGATCCGGACTGGCAGCTTTGGGACAAATACAGACAAGATAAAGTTACATCCTTTGTTCTTCGCATAAATAAATTAACAAAACAAAATAAAATTTTACTTACGGCCGTAATTTTCCCTGACCGGCAAAAGGCTCTGGAAACGAAACAACAAGACTGGAAAACCTGGTCAATGTTGGGTTATGTGGATGGCTTCACTCCGCTGTTTTTAACCTGTGATTCCAAAACCGCCAATCTTATGATGCAGGACGTTATCAAAAATAAAAACCCGAACACAGCACTTTATGCAGGCTTATTTATAACGTTTATGGGCGGTTCAAGTGAAGATTTGTTAAAACAAATTCACGAAGCAAGAAAACTGGATGCCAAGGGCGTTATAATGTTCGATTATGCCCATCTGAACGGCAAATACACAAATGTTCTTGCCACAAGTGTCTTTGACTCAAGCCAGTCAGCAGCATTAAAAATGCTTCAGAGCAATTCAGCCAATAAACACTATAGGGAAAGAATATTCTTTAGACGCAGAGGTTATGCTTATTAATAATTTAAACCAAAATAAACTTTTAAAAATTTTTCGCAGTCTGGTGGAAATTCCGTCCCCCTCGCTTTGCGAAGATAACTTAATCAATTGGATTAAAGATTTTTGCAAAAAAAACAATGTCGCTTTTGAGTTGGATAATTACAAAAATGTTTTTCTTAAGGTTGGGGCGAAAAATCCGCAAAAACGCCCGATTTTACTGTCTGCACACATGGATGTTGTAGGCGATTTTTCGCCCGTAAATATTAAAGTTGAAGGCGATTTTATCAAAACAGACGGCAAAAGAACTCTCGGAGCGGATGATAAAGTCGGAGTGGCTTGTGCTTTGCTTTTGGCGTCTGAATTATCGCAGCAGTCAGACGAATTTACCTCTCACGGCGGGCTTGAAATTGTATTCACAAGGGATGAAGAACATGGCATGAGCGGAATTAAACACGTGGATTTTAAGAAAATTAATTCAAAATATATTCTTGTGCTTGATGCCGACAAACTCGGACAGCTTTTGACGTCAGGTGCAAGCTACACAAAAGGGGTTTTAAAGATTTCTACCACTTATGGGGGACATTCAGGACTTGATATCGGAGATAAAAACCGGCTCAACGCCGCAAAATTAATCTCAGATTTGGTTTCAAAAATCCCTCAGGGAGTTTTTTACGAGAATGAAACGGGTACAATAACTTCTATTAATTTAGGCACAATTATCGGCGGAGACATTCAAAATACTGCCGCTAAAATTGTTTCGGATAAAATTGAAAGCAATAATTATTTAGATTATTTCATTAAAAATTCTGTCACAAACGTTATAAATACACAGGCTCAGGCAAGTTACTCAGTCAGAAGTGCCGATGCCGAAAAAGAAACCGAGTTAAAACAACTAATTAAAAATGAAGTTGTGGAGTTTAATAAAAAATATAAAGGATTGGCAAAGGCCGAAATTATTTTTTCAGAACATTTGCCGCCTTTTGAAAAATCTTCCGACGATTTAATCGAAAAAATTCACGCACTTGCATGCCAAAAAGCAGGCGTCACACAAGAGATTTCATCTTTCCACGCAGGTGCGGAAACCCATGTCTATGCCCAAAACAAAAACGCCTCCGGAGAAAAGTTCTTGCCTTGTCTTGTCGGAATGGCGGATGTTTTTAATATGCATTCAAGCAGCGAAAAGGTCGACTACAAAACCATGCTGAAGGGCTACGAAGTTCTTAAACAAATGTTTATTGAGTTTAATCAGCTATGAATTCGGCCAAAATCTCGTTGCTGATTAAAAGGCCGTCAATAGTTAAAGTATAGCCTTGTCTCGTTTTAACAAAAAATTTCGAATATTTTTTAAGAATTTTTGAATATTTTTCTTCAAAATTAATCCCAAATTTTTGGTTAATCTCTTCGATATTTATTCCGGCTATTTTTCTGAGGCCCAGAAAAATAGCCTCCTCAAGAATTTGTTGTTGAGATAATTTTTCTTCTGAAATTTTTTTAAGCGGATTTCGGATATATTTTTCTAAGCCGGTTTCGTTTGTACATCTGGTATTACAAATATACCCGCTCGCCGCACAGCCAAATCCGTAATATGTGTTGTCATCCCAGTAATTCAAATTATGCCTTGATTCAAATCCCTGTTTTGCAAAATTACTTATCTCGTAATGTTTCAAACCTGCATTTTTAAGCACTTCAACAGCTTTTAAGTACATGTCAGCCTGCAAATCCAAATCAGGCAAGTCTTGAGGTATATTTTTATAAAAATAGCAGTCTTCTTCAATTTTTAATCCGTAAAGTGAAATATGCTGAACATTCAATGCAATTACTTCCCGTAAATCACTTTCAAATTTTTCCGGAGATTGAGCCGGAAGCCCGTAAATCAAATCAAGACCTATGTTTTCAAATTCGGCGTTTTTAGCATTTCTTACTGCTTCTTTTGCCTGTGCTGAATTGTGCCTTCGGCCTATTAATTTTAAAATATTATCATCAAACGACTGAGTGCCTATACTTAAACGGTTTACGCCGAGATTTCTCAATTCTTTTAAATATTCAAAATCAACGCTGTCGGGATTAACTTCGGCAGTAATTTCGGCATTATTTTCAAAAGAAAAAAGTTGTAATATTTTCTTAAATTCTTCAATCGAGAGCAAGGACGGCGTTCCGCCTCCAAAATAAAGGGTATTAAGCTTTTCTTCTTTATATTCGGCTTTAATTTGCTCAATCAAAGTGTTGATATAGTTTTCTTTCAAGTCAAGCCTGTCAAAAGAAATAAAGGAGCAGTAATTACATTTACTCTTGCAAAAAGGTATGTGAATATATGCGTTTTTAGTCAAATAATCCTCCGAACGTCATGCTGAATTTATTTCAGCATCGCAAAGCCGCTCGCTTGTGAGATATTTATTACAAAATTATCGTTTGTTCACGCTCCGGCCCGACACTTACAATAGAAATGGGGATTTCAAAAAGCTCTTCCAATCGTTTTAAGTATTTTTGAGCATTCTCCGGCAATTCATCCCAGGCTTTGGCTTTTGTTATATCAGATTTCCAGCCTTTGTGAACTTCGTATACAGGTTCCAAATACTTGTGAATAAAGACATTTGTCGGATAATCTTCATGAATTTCACCGTTTCTTGTGTCTTTGTACGCGGTACAAATTCTTATCTCGTCAAAGTCGTCAAACACGTCGATTTTTGTAATCGCCATTGATGTTAAACCGCTTACAAGTACGCCATAACGGGCGACTACAGCATCAAACCAGCCGCAGCGTCTCGGACGTCCTGTTGTGGTTCCAAACTCGTGTCCGACATTTCGGATTCTTTCGCCTGTTTCGTCCGTAAGCTCTGTAACAAAAGGGCCTTCGCCAACTCTTGTGATGTACGCCTTTGAAACACCGATTACGTCTTTTATCATAGACGGGCCGAAGCCGCTTCCGGTGCAAGCACCTCCGGCGATTGGGTTTGAACTTGTAACAAACGGGTAAGTTCCGTAATCTACGTCGAGCATAATACCCTGAGCCCCTTCAAAAAGTACCGTTTTTCCGCCTTTTTTGACCTCATTTAACATATCCTGCCAGTCAAAAGCCACGTATGGCCTGAAAATATCTGCGTATCCGGCACAAAGGTAAATTATTTCTTCCCTTGTATATTGTTTTAGCCCCAGGGTTGCCAATTCCCTATTTTTTGCTGGTAAAATTACGTCCAATTTTTCGTTTAGGGTTTCTTTAGAGTATAAATCTTCAATTTTCAGTCCAAAACGGGCAATTTTATCGGTATATGTCGGGCCGATACCTTTTTTTGTGGTGCCTATTTTACCTTTTTTTGCAGTGTCTTCAGAAAAACCGTCGACCTCAATGTGGTAAGGCATGGTAATCGATGCGAGCGGGCTTATTTTTAGGCCGTCAAGTGAAATTTTGTCTTTAATCAGAGCTTTTATTTCATTCAAAAAAGTTTCCGGATGAATTACTGTACCGGCACCGATAAAACACGTTTTCCTTTCGTACAAAATTCCGGATGGGATAAGGTGGAATTTGTAAGTTTTATCGTCCACGACAACTGTGTGACCAGCGTTACAGCCACCCTGATACCTGATGATTAAATCGGCTTTTGTTGCCAATAAATCCGTAATTTTCGCTTTTCCTTCATCGCCCCACTGGGCTCCGACTACAACCGTATTTTGCATATTATCCTTCTTTTAATTTTTCAACATCTTAATTAATTCCGGAACGACTTCAAACACATCGCCGACAATTCCGATGTCCGCTACCTGAAAAATCGGTGCTTTCGGGTCTTTGTTTATAGCAATAATCTTCTCGGAAGCGTTCATCCCGACTGTGTGCTGAATAGCACCGGAAATGGCACAGGCAATATAAAGTTTTGGCATAACGGTTTTTCCTGTCTGCCCAACCTGTATTGCATGGTCAACCCAGCCCGCATCGACCGCCGCACGGCTCGCACCGACAGCACCGCCAAGGGTCTGAGCAAGTTCTTCAAGCATCTTGAAACCTTCTGCAGATTTAAGTCCTTTTCCGCCGGCAACGATAATCTCAGATTCATCAATCCTTTTCCCGCCTATTTGAACATTTTTTATAAATTCAACAAGTTCAACTTTTTTGTCTATATTGTCAATTTCAGGTTTGATTTCGATAAACTGTGTGTCTTTTACAATCGGATTTTCTGCCTTTTTAAGCACTTTGGGTCTGACAGACGCCATCTGAGGGAAATTCTTGCACAAAATCGTCGCCATCAAATTTCCGCCAAAAGTCGGGCGGGTCGCCGCCAACATACCTTTTTCGTTAATGTCAAGTTTCGTACAATCCGCAGTAAGCCCCGTGTTTAAGTTTGAAGAAATTCTCGGTGCCAAATCCCTTCCTTGAGTCGTCGCACCAATCAAAACAATCTCCGGTTTAATCTCTTTTATTAAATCAATTGCAATTTTTGAATAATATTCGTTTGAATATTCCTTAAGCCGCTCGTCCTGAACGGTATAAACCTTATCAAAACATTTTAGCGAATCAGGTTTAAATGTATTATCAGAACTGATTAAAAGTGCATTTACCTCAACGCCCCCTAATTTTTGTGCCAAATCCTGTGCGGCATTCGCCAACTCAAGCACAACAGGTGCCAGTTCACCCTCTCTTGTTAATTCTGCATAAATTAATATCCCTTTATTTTCTTCCATAATTCCTCATATTAGCGGGCTGAAGCCAGCTTTGCCTTTCTTCTCTACTCTTTTATAATCTCAAATTCCTTCAATTTTTCTTTTAAAATCTTTGCTCCGTCTTTTGAATTTTTAGGCGTAATTACCTCACCGCCCTGTTTTTGTTCGGGCCTGAATGCCTTAGAAACATAAGTCGGTGAACCCTTCATCCCGACTTCTTCGGGAGCAAGTTTTATGTCATCCATTGAATAGGATTTAATTTTTGCACTATGAGCCTTTATAAATCCTTCTATCATTGGACGCCGAGGCTCGTAATCGCATTTAAGCATGCATAAAAGTGCCGGAAGTTTGACTTTTAAAACCTCAACTCCGTCCTCAACTTCCCTCTTGACGGTTAAAAACCCTTTTTCATATCCGATAATTTCTTTTACATAAGTCACCTGAGCTATATTCAAATGCTGGGCAATACTCGGCCCTGTTTGTGCAGTATCGCCGTCTGTGGCGAACTGGCCGCAAATAATTAAGTCCACATCTCCGATTTTTTCCCTAATCGCACTTGCAAGAGTTCTTGATGTAGCCACGGTATCGGCTCCCGCAAATTTTCTGTCAGAAACTAAAAAGCCTTCATCCACGCCCATTGAAATCGCCTTTTTAAGGATTTCTTCGGCCTGCTGAGGCCCCATCGTAAGCACCGTTATGTGAACTCCCTTAATCTTTTCTTTCAAACGGACTGCCGTTTCTATGGCATAAGTATCGAAAGGATTAATAATGCTTTCGACGCCTTCCCGCTGAATCGTATTGTTTTCCGTCCATTTTATATCCGCCGTATCCGGCACCTGTTTAATACATAATGCTATTTTCATACTTAACCCTAAGCCGTTGAGCCTACCGGCCCAAACCTACTTTTCACCTTTCACTTTTCATTTTTTACTCTGTTTTGACTGAATTTCCAATGCTGCGTTGTGTGCCATTACGTACACTGAACACATCTTGTAGTTTTTTAAATACCACGCACATCTTTCTTGAGTACAAATAACTTCGATTGAATTTCCCGCACTCATAAGCGGACAATAAGGTATATTCTTGTCTGGCATAATCTACTCCTTTACCTTTTGTTTGTATAATTTACAGTTTTCATCACGTTTTTTTCCAAATTGTTCTTCTTTATCTTTATAAATTCTGCTTCTGTTTATTATTTCATCAAAATCAATCTTATGTGCGTCAAAATCAGGTCCATCCACGCAGGCAAATTTTACTTCACCGCCTACCGTTACTCTGCAAGCCCCGCACATTCCCGTTCCGTCTACCATGATAGGATTCATGCTTGCTTCTGTATAAATTTCCTTATCTCTTGTCAAGTTTGCAACCGCCCTCATCATAGGCATAGGGCCGACTGCAATCGCATAATCCACCTTTTCTTTGGCAATAATTCTTTCTGCAACCTGTGTGACAAAACCTTTTTCGCCCAAAGTACCGTCATCAGTCGTTATAAAAAGTTCGTCACAAACATTTTTCATCTTATCCTGCCAAAAAATCAACTCTTTGTTTCTGGCACCCATAATCATATAAACTTTATTTCCTGCCTCCTTAAACGCCTTAGCTATCAAATAACAAGGGGCGGCACCATATCCTCCGGCGAGGCAAACAACCGTTCCATAGTTCTTGATATGAGTCGGCTGGCCTAAAGGCCCAACCAAATCAGCAATTTCATCCCCGACCTCAAGCTGTGCAAGCTTTTTTGTCGAATACCCCACTGCCATATAAACAATTGTCAATTCGCCTTTTTCTTTGTCGAAATCAGCTATTGTCAGAGGAACTCTCTCCCCGTCTTCATCAACTCTTAATATAATAAACTGCCCTGCTTTGGCATTTCTAACGACATAGGGGGCTTCAATAGCAAGCTCAAACTGGTTTGGACAAAGCTCCTTCTTAAATAAAATTTTGTACCCCATCTTTTCGTGTTTCTCCTTCAAACATTATTATACAATAAAAAACTGGAGATGGGTACAAATTTTAAGCTAATTTACATTTCGTTCTCTGATTCTTTAATGCCCTCGTAAACCTCTTTAACCATCTGATAAGCAAGCAGAGATTTTTTGTATTTACCTTTCAAAAAGAAAAGGCTTCCGTAAATAACTGACGTTTTTAGAAATTTGAAGGTGTATTCCCGCCGTTTTTTTAGAATAACCTGACTTATTTCGAATAAATTTTTTGTAAATTCTTCCAGTAACAAACGGAAATCGACAAGCCCCACGCTGATTTTTGCTTGGTTTCTTAACACCAGTTTGTTCCAATTATTTACGCATTTATCAAATTGGCATATCTTTAAAATTATCGCCATGACGATAATTAACTCAGCTATAAAAAATGTTACAAAAAATATTTTCATCTTTCGTACGCACCATCTGTTTTTGTATTAACATTATAATTATAAGCAGAATTATAATTATTTGGAATACACCTTGAGGACTATAAATTGGGCAAAATTAAATTTTATCTTTCAATATTGACCGCAAAAATACTTGCCATACTGATAGCCATGCTGCATCGCTCCTCAGGAACGTCTTTTGTAGGGCTTATTGTTTTAAAAATTTGTCCTGATTTTTTGTCCTACTGCTCGAAATATGTTAAAAAAGACATAATCACAATCACCGGCACAAACGGTAAAACGACCACTGCAGGCCTGATAGCCAGTGTCTTAGAAGGGAATGGCCAAAAAGTTATCCACAACGAAAAAGGTGCGAATATGCTGACCGGCATTGCAAACGCACTTGCTCTTGATATTTTGCCGTTTAGAAGGTTCGATTATTATGTTTTGGAATCAGATGAAGCCTATTTGACAAAATTGTATGACTATTTACCCTCAAATTATCTGCTCGTGACAAATTTATTTCGTGACCAGCTTGACAGATACGGCGAACTGGACACTACCGCAAGAAAAATACAGGAAGCCATTGACAAAAATTCTGAACTTAAACTTTTCTTGAACGCCGATGATCCAATGGTAGCTAATTTGGGAGAACAAAGAGCAAAAATTTATTTCGGTTTTGATAACGTCGAAATAGTTTCAAGCTCCATATCCTCACATGCTCCGGCAGAAGCCGTAACCTGCCCTGCCTGTTCGGAAGCCTTAAGATATAACAACAGATTTTATGCCCAACAGGGTCATTATTACTGTAACTGCGGGTACAGGCGTCCTCAATGTGACTACTCGGGAGATGTGAAAATTTTTGAAGATTATTCAATCCTGAAAGTGTCTTCAGGCAGGGGCGATTTCGAATTCAACATCGGACTTGTAGGATTATATAACGCTTATAATGCTCTCGCTGCAATTTCTTTAAGTCTGGAGTTGGGTTATGACCAAAACCAAATCCAAAACGCACTGAATTCTTACCAATCCATTTTTGGCAGGGCTGAAAGGCTAATTTTGCAAGGGCATCAGGTGCTTGTTCAGCTCATAAAGAACCCGACAGGAGCCAGCGAGGTGCTTAAAACAGTCGACCTATCCTCAAATATTCTGATAATGATTAACGATAATTACGCCGACGGGCGTGATGTATCTTGGCTTTGGGATGCAAATTTTGAATACTTAAAGGAAGCTAAAAACCAGATTACGGTTTCCGGCCACAGAGCGAATGATATGGCGGTAAGGCTTAAATATGCAGGCGTGGACCCATCCAAAATAACCGTCATTCCAAAAATCAGCCACGCAATCGAGCATTTGCTGACATCTCTTGATATTAATGAAAAAATAACAATTTTGCCGACCTACACAGCCCTTTTAAAAATGCAAAGGGGTAAATGGAGGTAAGTCGCATTGTCGTTCGCTTTTGCGATGCTGAAACGAGTTCAGCATGACGTGTTTACTTTTTGTGTCAACAGACCCTAGAAAACATTAGCACCTTCGGCGACAAATGTCCGATATTGAAGTGCCTGAGCAATGTGCATTTGGGAAATATTTTCAACACCTTCCAAATCGGCGACGGTTCTGGAAAGCTTTAAAATCCTGTCATAGCTTCTTCCAGACAGATTGAATTTTATAATCGCCGACTTGAGCATTTCCTTAGAACCCTCATCAATCTTGCAAAACTTTTTGATTAAATCTGAATTGAGTTCCGAATTCGTTAAAATACTAGTATTTTTATACCTTTCAACCTGAATTTGGCGGGCATTTACGACCCTTTTCCTAATCTCGCTTGAAGGTTCAGCCTCGTCTTTCATATTCAAAAGTTCTTCGGGAGTGAGCCTTGGCACTTCAATCTGCAAATCAATTCTGTCTAAAAGCGGGCCGGACAGCCTTGAGCGGTAACGCTGAATTTGGAATTCGCTGCAAGTGCAATGTTTTTGGCTGTCGCCTAAAAACCCGCAAGGACAAGGATTCATCGCACCGAGCAGCATAAAATCTGCGGGGTACTTAATCGACATTTGGGCCCTTGAAATAACAACTTCCCCATCCTCAAGCGGCTGCCTTAAGGTTTCCAGAACATTTCTTGGAAATTCCACCATTTCGTCTAAAAACAAGACCCCGCGATGTGCGAGCGTAATTTCACCGGGTTTTGGGTTTCCTCCCCCGCCGATAATTCCTACCGCAGAAGCCGAGTGATGGACAGGTCTGTAAGGTCTTTGGGTTATCAAAGGCTTATTCGAAGGCAAAAGGCCGCTTATACTGTATATTTTAGTTAATTCCAGAGCCTCTTGAAGCTCCAAAGGCGGCAATATCGACGCAAAACATTTTGCCATAAGAGTTTTGCCTGACCCCGGAGAACCCATCATTAGAAGGTTATGCCCGCCTGCCGCAGCTATCTCCAAAGCACGCTTGGCTTTTTGCTGGCCTTTGACATCCTTAAAGTCATAAATATAGTCATGTTTGGCGTTTTCGTTTAAGTATTTCTGAATATCAACAGTAATTTGAGGCAATTTAGCGTCAGAATTTTCAGAGAAATGGTTTACGACATCAACCAGATATTCAGCCCCAAAAACCTCAATTCCTTCAACCAGAGCCGCCTCTTTTGCATTGACAATCGGCACTATAACCCTCTTTATGCCGATATTTTTTAGCCCCGAAACCAACGGCAAGACGCCGTTCACTCCTCTTAACGCTCCATCAAGCGAAAGCTCGCCGAGAAAAGCCGTGCCTTTAATTTTTTCGGATTCAATAAACCCGCTTTGTGCCAAAATCCCTATGGCGATGGGCAAATCAAAGTTTGTTCCTTCTTTTTTAATATCCGCAGGAGCCAGATTTACGATTATGCGAAGCGGAGGAAACGTAAAACCGGAGTTTTTTATAGCGGAGCGAACCCTCTCTCTTGCTTCATTTACGGCAGTATCGGGAAGTCCGACAATTGAAATATAAGGCAGCGAATGTACAAAATCCACTTCCACATCAAGCTTATGGGCATTTAATCCGATTGTAGTTGCTGTTATAACTCTTGATACCATTTTTAATCCTTCTCGCTTCAATTATTTATGGTTAATTATCTTTGGTCAGCTTGACTTTCTCATAAAATATGTTATCATGAAAATGAAAGTGCCATTATTGATTGAAACTCTTGGATTATTTCAAGACCCTTTGAATGAAGGATTATGTAGATCATAAGGCACTTTTTATTTTACTTGGCTTAAATAACCATATGTTGAAGTTTTTATAGCCATTTTTTGAAGTATTAAAATTAAGATTTTTTGTGCCTATTTTTGTTGCTATGTATTGTGCAAGTTCACATTTAACTTTGCTGGCATTCTCTCTTAGATGCCTTTTATTATAATGAAAACCCAAAGCTCCTAACAAAATATCAGAAAATTGTATTAAGTTATAATTTTTTGAATTGACAGGTTCTAAAGATTTTATATTTAAACCTTTTGATAAATATTTTGGTTTTCCATATTTCAAAATCTCTTTTAAAATATCCAATCGAGTTTCCTCTTTATTATTGAAATTTCCTTTTGGTTGATGATTATTGTATTAAATTTCAAATTGAATTCAAAAAATATATCAATAAATTTTTTATAGTGCGGTAATGTCAATTTGGAAACGTTTTTCCAATTAAACTTAGCATCAATTGTCCACTTGATAGATTTTTTAAATTGGTTACATCTTTCAACGACTTCCCTATAAGTTGGTTCATCAACCCATATCCCACCTATTAACAAATATTCAGAATTTAAATTGCTTTCATCTGCAAAAATATAGTGTTTCAAATACCGACAGCCCCTACCAAAATAATCCTTCTAAAATATTATACCTCAAGGCAATGTTTTTTGTCTAAAAATTTCTTATAATGATGTTACGCAGGTGCTATTATGGTTAAAAGTCTTGAATTATTTCAAGTGCCTTCCATCAGAAGGCTTATATTGACCGTAATGCACTTGTTTTTCTACATGCTCTTTTTTGAATTATAATAGTTTATATGGAAGATATTAATAAAATTTTAGCAATAAATTTCGGCGGAATTGGCGATGAAATCCTCTTTTTGCCGACTTTAATTTCGCTTAAAAAAGAATTTCCGGATGCAAAAATTACACTCGCACTTGAGCCAAGAAGCAAGGGCATTAAGGATTTAACCGATGTTATTGATGAACTGTTTTTGGTCGATGTTAAATCCAAAAACAAATATTTTGAACTTCTAAAATTGATTTTTTTCGCACAAAAAGGAAATTTCGACATGGTCATATCGTCCGGCGGAAACCGGTTTATAAGCATTTTGCTTTTCCTGACCGGAATAAAATTCTGTTATGGCTACAATACAGGCAAATTGAGCGAAATTCTGCTTACAAAAGCCGCCCCGTTGAACAAAAATCAGTATGCGTGCGATATGTACCACGATTTAATTGCTCCAATCACCGATATAAAAACCAATTTACCCGAAATCAAGCTGAAAAGTGTTAAAAAGCAGCCCAATACCGTTTTAATTCATCCGGGTGTTAGTAAATTGAGCGTTAAAATGGGCATGATTAAAACAATTTCCTGTGAAAAATGGGCAAAAATAATTGATTTGCTTCTGGAAAACGGCAAAAAAGTAATCCTTGCAGGCGGACCCGACGACAAAGAATGTATTGAAGCTATCAAACAAAACCTTAAAAACACGGAAAGCGAAAACTTTGTTGATTATTACGGCAAAACAAAAAATCTGACTGATTTGGCGAACCTAATAGCCTCAAGTGAAAAATTTGTCTGCTCAGATTCGGCCCCGCTACACATTGCAGTCGCATTAAAGACCAAAACCTACGTAATCTTTGGGCCAACGGATGACAAAAAATTAATTCCGAATTCGCCCGATATAATTCCAATAAAAGCCGATGACAATTGCAATTTAAAACCATGCCTTTGGGAAAAACGCAAAACTACGTGTGAAACCCCTGTCTGTCTTGATATTCAGCCCGAAAAAGCGGTCGAAATAATTTTACATGGGGCGAGTGGCAAATTATCATAAATTACGTTTTTTTCTTTAAAAAACTTAATGCCTCAAATTCAGTTTTTACACTATTTTCTTCCATTTTAAAAATAAGTCTTATGAATAAACCCCGCACATCTTGAAATTATGCTATATTATTGTTATAAGTTTATTTGTAGCTTTTTTCAAAAGCCATAAACAGCAGCACACAGAAAAGAAGGATAATTATGTCATTACCAAACGTAGCATATTTTTCAATGGAAATAGCGATGGATCAGTCGCTTAGCACATATTCAGGGGGGTTGGGATTTTTAGCCGGCTCTCACATGCAATCTGCGGGGTACCTGCAAATGCCGATGGTCGGGGTCACAATGCTTTGGTCTTACGGCTATTATGACCAGCGAATTGACCACACGGGCCAGGTAGAAGTCGCTTATATTCGAAAATATTATGATTTTTTAACTGATTTGGATATTTACACAGAAGTCGAATCCTTCGGCGAAAAAATAAAAGTCAAGGCTTACAGAGTTGAACCGGCTTTGTTTGGAACATGCCCTGTATATCTTTTAACAACAGATGTTGAGGGCAACAGTGAATGGGCAAGAAGCATATCTTACAAGCTGTATGACGGAAATGAAAAAATAAGAATCGCTCAAGAAACAATCTTGGGTATCGGCGGAATAAAAATTTTGCAAGCGGTTGGGTATAATTTTGACGTTATCCACATGAACGAAGGACACTCTCTTCCAGCCGCATTTGAACTTTTAAGACAATATAACGGCGACATGGAGCAAGTGAAGAAAAGAACGGTATTTACCACACACACACCTGTTGCAGCGGGAAATGAAGTTCACTGGGTTGATACACTAATTCAAGGCGGATTTTTTGCAGGCTGTCCGAGGGAAAAAGCAGTTGCACTCGGCGGCGAGAACTTCTCTTTGACTATTGCGGCCTTGAGAATGAGCAGAATTGCGAATGCGGTTTCCCAATTGCACGGGCTTGTAGCCAATAAAATGTGGGAGTGGGTTGACGGAAGATGCCCGATTAGGGCGATAACAAACGCCGTAAACTTGCACTACTGGCAGGACCCGAGAATCGGCTCGGCTAAAAATTCTAAGGAATTATTAAAAGCAAAACGTGAAATGAAAGTCGAATTGTTTAAATACATTGCCGATACAGCAGGAAAAAGGTTTGACCCCGATGTTCTGACAATTACCTGGGCGAGAAGATTTGCCGATTACAAGCGGGCATGGCTTATATTAATGGATAAAGACAGATTGAATAAACTTTTGGACTCGAACAAAGTTCAAATAATATTCTCTGGGAAATTTCACCCTGACGACGTTATGGGACGAGAAATGTTCAACAAAATTCTAAACCGCTCTCATACACTCAAAAACGTTGTTGTTTTGCCGGGATATGAGCTTGAATTAAGTGCGAAACTTAAACGAGGTTCGGATATTTGGCTAAATACGCCATTGCGGCCGTTTGAAGCATCAGGCACTTCAGGAATGTCTGCCAACATGAACGGTGCTTTGCATCTGTCGATTTACGACGGATGGACTGTTGAAGGAACTTTTGACGGAATAAACGGATACACTATTGAATACGAAGGGCTTGATGATGAAATGCCGTGGGAAGAACGCCACTGGAAAGACCATGAATGTGTCATGAGCAAAATTGAAAATGAAATAATACCTACTTATTATGAAGACAAAGAGGAATGGGCAAGGCTTGTGCGTCAGGCAATGAGAACTGCGGAAGCTTACTTTAACTCGGATAGAATGGTTATTGAGTACTATAACAGATTGTACAAACCAATCGCCCATGACGACGCCACTTCGGGAATCGAAAAACCTGAAATGAAGATGGCCGAAACCCCAAGCTTCGACGCCTGGACGTTCTCGAATATAAAATAATAATTGGTTGAGTAATTATGCCAAACTCGGGTCTAACTTTAAAAAATCATTTAAATAATCCTTAATAGTCGCATTTTTAGGGAGTAAGCCGTTTTTGATATTATAGGCTACCATTTCTTTGGCGTATTTGCTTAATTCTCCGGAAGGAAGAAACGTATCTACAAGCTCCGGCATTTGGGAACGCAAAATTTCCGGTGTTACATCGCTTCTGATTCCCGATGCGGCAATATCCATTGCGAAACTTTTCGATTTAATCGCTGCTAAATTGGAAATTCTTGCGAAGTCCCTGATTGTCATTTCCTGTACGGATTTCTGCAGATATGAACCCACTTCCTGAATTGGTACTATTCTCATAATTTAACACCTTTCCGATTAACTGTTACGGATGAATAAAAAACCGTGAAAAAAAATTTTGCCTGTTTTTTTTAAAAAAATAAAAAAAATTTTAAAACCCAGCAATATCAAGGAAAATCACCTTTACATTTGTTAACAATAAAAATAAAATTTGGCTTTGCTTGACTTTTTGTACTATTTTGATTTCACTATTAATATGAAAAGGGAATTGTTGGAAAAATTAAAACAAAAATGTATTAATTGTGATGCTTGCAAGCTTCATTTGACACGTAATAATACCGTTTTTGCAGACGGGAACTCTGAAACTGCCAAAATTGTTTTAATCGGCGAAGCACCGGGCGAAAACGAAGATTTGCAGGGCGTTCCTTTCGTCGGCAGAGCAGGGAAGCTTTTGAATGAATTTTTAAATCAGGCAGACATTTCAAGAGAAAAAGACTTGTATATAATTAACACTCTAAAGTGCCGTCCGCCTAAAAACAGAGTGCCTTCTGATACGGAAAAAGAGGCTTGCAGGGCGTTTTTGCTGTCACAGATTAAAATTATTGACCCAAAAATTATTTTGCTCTGCGGAGCAACAGCCATGAAATCCTTTGTGGGAGCAAAAACGCCCATATCAAAAATCAGGGGTGAAATTTTCGAAATCGAGGTCGGCGGCAAAAAATATCAGGCCATGCCCATTTTTCACCCGTCTTATTTGCTAAGAAACCACTCAATACAACAAAATTCCCCGCGTGGTTTAATGCTTAAAGATTTGAAAAAAATTAAGGAATTAATTTAAAATATACTTTTCAATTCCGTCGGCGATTGATTTGGCACAATTTGTCCGGAAGTTTTCGTCAAGCAAAAGGCAATAATCATCAGGGTTTATTATGTAAGCAACTTCAATTAAAATGCTAACGCTGGAAGTCGGCCGAACCAATGCAAGACTGCCCTGTCTTACCTTATCATTTTGAGTCCCCAATTCTGCAGTCATTGAGTTTAAAACGTCATCGGCAAGGGGTTTTGCCTGATTGTGATAGTAATAAACACTTGTCCCCCTGCATTTGATGGGGTCTGCACCGTCAGGAAGGGCATTTGCATGAACGCTTATAAGAAGTGAGGCGTCTTTGTCCTTCGCAATTTTTACCCTGTCCGTAAGCGAGACATTAACGTCATCTTCCCTTGTCATAACGACTTTCGCTCCACGGTTTTCAAGTTCTTGTTTGAGATTTTTAGCAATTGCAAGGTTAATATCCTTTTCTTTATCTCCACAGCCGCCGATTGCACCGAATTCTGAACCGCCATGCCCTGCATCAACCGCAATTGTAACGTTTTTTAGCGGTTTTTCAATGTTAATTTCAGGAATTTTGCGAATTTTTAAGATAAATTTATCCCCGTCATAGTAAGCATCATAGCCGATAAGTTTTTTTGTGGGTATATTAATAGAATAAGTGCTGTCATCCTGCCCCTCAATATTAAAAAGTTGCAAAGTCAGGCCGTTTTCTTCCTTTAAAGTAAAGGGCGGCTTGCCTTCCAGTTCAAATTCGTAAATACAAAAATCCTTTTCTTCTTTTATTTTAAAACCTTTAAGCACTGTTTTCGGTGGCGTAAAATCCTTTTGTTCCGTGTCGGATTTTTTGACCCAGCCGAATAATTTTGAATTAAGATAAACCCTGTAAAAATCGCCTTTTTCTCCATTTATCAAAAGTCTGGTACCCTTTAACAAATGCGACAGGCGGTTAATTCCCGCATCAATGGGCGTCATTCTCAATGGGGTACTGTCGGCGGAAACATAAAAATTATCCAAAACAGGATATTCCAGCAAGGCCGGCGTAGTAGCGGCCGCAGCCGCAGGCTGCGGCCGCTCAATTACAAAATCCATCGAGAAATTATCGCCTAATTCTGCTGCACTTTGACGAGAAGACAGGGGATAAGATATTATCTTAAAATTATTTATCCCGACATTCAGCGGAACAACCTGAGCAAAAGCTCCGGAAGGTGAAACCTTCACTTCTGCATCGTTGATTTTTAGGGTGCCGAAGGGGTTTGCCGAGCCGATAAAAAACGTAGAATTCGCATCAATTTTGGCCGGATTTGTCTTCGGGTAGACAATCTCCAGTGCGAACCCGCTTCCTCCGCAAACAAAAAACATTAAAATCAAAAGTAAATATTTTTTCATAAAATAATTTTACCACTATTTACTTTTTAAAAAAACAAATCATTTAATTTTTGACAGATTTTTTATTCCCATTTTCATAAATATTTCTTTAAGGGCCTTGCCCAAATCTTCTGAAGTCAATTTTTCAATAAGCTTTTTCACTTTTTTGGTCTCAGACGGCCACAAATAACAGCCAAAAGCTCCATCACCCAGTTTAATAGCTTCTCCAATCGTATGTTTTCCTTTTTTAAAAACAATTTTATTGCTAAGGTCTAAAATATCCTTAAAAGGGGTGTCTTTGGGTATTCCATAACTAAATAAGGAGGCATAGGTATTTATTTTGCCGCCCTGTTTTAAATTGTAACTTCCAAACCTATAACTCATATCAGGATTTCCCGTAGGAACAACACAACCTTTTTTCATAATAATTCCTTTCATACCAACCATATGCGAAACACCATATAATAATAAAGTCAAATGAGCACTGAAAATTGCCCCTTTTTAAAAAAATCTTAACACATTTACGAATTTTATTATAATAACACTCAAAAAACAAGTTTTTTATTGTACAATTAGGTTATGAAAGCAAAAAAGACTATTCAGGAACTAAAAGGATATCCCGTCGGACTTTTTGACGAAGACGGATACTTAAAGCTGGACAGCAACGAAAGCGATTTCGGGCCTTCGCTGAAAGTTATTGAAGCTTTGCGTCAAGTTGAGCCGGCAGATGTTCAATATTACCCTTTTTACGGAAAATTATTGCAAAAATTGGCTGATTTTCATAAAGTCAATATTGAAAACATAATCTTAACAGCGGGAGCGGACGAGGCCATAAGTTCTATTTTGGGTACTTTTCTGGAACACGGTCAAACTGTTTTGACTGTCACTCCGTCTTTTCTGATGCCGAAAATTTACTCGAAAATCAACGGGATTAACTACAATGAAATTCCTTATAAACAAAAATGGCAGTTCCCGACAGAAGAGTTCATCAAAAATATCGACAGTGCAGATTTAATTCACCTGACCACGCCAAATTCGCCCACAGGCGAGGTAATTGAGCGGGATGTAATTCAAAAAATCATTAAAAAAGCAGGCGACAAGGCGATTTTAATCGATGAAACCTACGGAAATTACGCCGGAATCACAAATTTAAGCTTACTCAAAGGACGTGAAAACCTTTTTGTTGTCCGTTCCTTTTCAAAAGACTTCGCTCTGGCGGGTTTAAGGCTTGGCTACATAATTTCGGCACCCCAAAACATCAAGGATTTGCGAAAATATCTCAGCCCTTACAATGTATCAACTTTGACCGTAAAGGCCGGACTTGCGGCACTCGACGACATTGAATATTTTGAAAATATAAAAAAACGGATGGAAAAATCAAAAAAAATCCTGACCGACGGGTTAAAAAACCTCGCAGAAAACATATATCCGTCAAAAACCAATTTTTTGTGTGTAGATTTTGGCGAAAAAGCCGACTTTATCTATCAAAAATTACTTTCAAACAAAATCAAAGTCAAATATTTCGGAAGGCCAATGCTTGAAACTTGCCTTAGAATAACCGTTCCAAAACCGGAGAACGCTCAAAAGGTGCTTGATGCATTAAAAATCAGGTCAACAATCGTTTTCGATATGGACGGGGTTTTGTTTGACGCTTCAAAATCCTACAGAGTTGCAGTGCAAAAGACATTTAAACATTTTTCAGGCAAAGAAGCCGGCCTTGACGAAATTTCTGCGGCGAAAAAATTGGGCGGCCTCAATAACGACTGGGATTTAACTGAATTTTTACTGAAAAAATACGGGTTTGAAATTAATTACGACAAACTGGTTAAGGTTTTTCAGTCTTATTACGAGAAGCTTGCAGACATCGAAGAACCTCTGGTAAAGCCTGCTTTTTTCGAAAATTTGGCGAAAAATTATGATTTGGCGATATTTACAGGCCGTTTGAAGCCGGAAGCCTACTTTACGCTTGACAAGCACGGATTTACGAAGTATTTTCACCCCATAGTAACAATGGAAGACGTCGGACTTGATTGCCAAAAACCTGACTGTCTGGGGCTTAAAATAATCAAAAAAAGAATTATTACCGACAAAATTTATTATTTAGGCGATACGGTTGATGATATGATTTGTGCCGCAAGTGCCGATATTATAGGGATTGGGGTTTTACCGCCTCAGGATAAGTCAGATGAATTAAAAAAACTGTTGAAATCTAAAAAAGCCATGGTAGTATTGGATAAAACAGAGGATTTAACCGAATTTATGGCGAATTTTGAACGGAAGGAAAGGAAAAAAGAAAATGCGAAAGTCTGAAAAAATAAGAAAAACACTTGAAACAGAAGTTAAGGTTGAATTAAATCTTGACGGAACAGGCAAGCGTGAAATCAGCACTCCTATAAAATTTTTTACGCACATGCTGGAGCAGTTCGCTGCACACGGCGGATTTGACTTAAAAATTGACGTAAAATCCCACGACAAAGACAACCATCACGTAATCGAAGACGTTGCATTAACCCTTGGTGAAGCTTTTAAGGCAGCTTTGGGTGACAAAAAAGGGATAAACCGTTACGGAAGCTTCATTCTACCTATGGATGAGGCACTTTCGCTTGCGGTAGTTGATTTAAGCGGAAGAGCATTTTCGAAGACTGACATTGAGATGAAGGACGAAAAGACATCGGATTTTGAAACGATTTTACTCCCGCACTTTTTCAACAGCTTTGCACAGTCCAGCCTGTCCACAATCCATATAAAAATGCTTGACGGCACAGATCCTCACCACATAATAGAAGCTGTCTTTAAATCGTTTGCAAGAGCCTTGAGCATCGCTTGCTCCATTGATGAGGACAAAAAGGATATAATCCCTTCTACTAAAGGGCTTTTGTAAAATATCCGCCGGTTATTGTGTTTGAACCTGATCAAGTCTTACAAATTTAAAACCCTGTTTCTTGAGTTCAGGCAAATATTCAATCAACGCCTCTGCGGTGTCACCCTGAGGTTTGTTCATGTGAAAAATAGCTATATCTCCTGATTTTGCTTTTGAAAGCTTTTGTTCTATTTGAGATTTGGAGTAAGTTGCTCCCGCATCTCCCAAAAGGCTGAACCCTGCAATTTTTTGGCCCAAATCTTCCGCAATTTTAACCCCGACTTCATCACAAAATGCTGTTCCCGGACGGAAAAACTTTGGCCTGTGACCCGTTAATTTTTCTATCTTTTTAGCATTATTTTCTATCTCGTCATAAGCTTCAGCGACATTTTGTGTGCCTTGAATCTCGTGCGCTGACTTGCCGTTTACACTCAACGGCTTATGGCCCGTGCCATGGTTTTCAATCTCAAAAAGGGGATTTTGTGCGAGTTTCTTTGCAATTTCAGGGTTTTTGTCTATCCAGTGCGAATTCAAAAACAAAGTAGCAGGTATTTTATTTTTAATCAAGAAATTTATTAATTTCTCATCATATCCGCCCTTGCCGCTGCAGGCATCAAATGTCAAAGCAATCGCCTTTTCTTTTGCTTCCACTTTCGAGATAACACCGGGGACATTCTCTCCCCATTTTTGGGGAACAGCGTCCATATATTTTAAAATAATTTCAAGCTTGTAAGGATTATTTTTTAATTGCAAAGCCTTTAGATTGCATTTTGGAGGATTAGAAAACTGCACATAGTTATGTTCAAATCGGGTTGCATCCTGTTCTGCCACCCTTGTTGTAAATTTTTTGCCAATCTCAAAATCAGGTAAAGGCTTGCTTGTGGTGTCTTTTCCCTGCTTGAGCGGAGCGGCATTCTGAACATTCAAACCGCCGGTGTAATAATTATTATTTCCTATCTCTTTTATCTCAACCATAAAATACCCTTTATTAATATATAAAGTATATTTTTGCAAAAAAATTGCCTGAAAATTTATTTGCTCCGTCAATAGGTGTGTTTTTTGCTTAGTGTAACAATTTTGTAATAAAAATAGGGGGAGGGAGCAAGTTTTATTTTTAGAAGTTTTATAATTACTACAAGAAAGAAAGAATTATGTTAAATTCGGTTTCATCAATTTCTAACACAAGAATAAATCAACAAAGTTTTGGAACAGGTTGCATACAAATTCCTAACTTTGAGTTGCGTTATGAATCCCATATTAATTTTAGGGACAAATTATTAGATACAGTAAAAAAATTAGGTGGAAGGCTTACAACAACAACTTGTGTTCCTAATGGTTCTATTAGCAAATACATAGGTGATTCACTTGAGCATGAAAAAAACATTGCTGAGGTTATAAGCAATAAGTATTTTGTAAAAACCGTTGTAACTGATGATCCTGACACTATAACCGAGCAAATGGGTCAAGCATTAGGTTTACCCAAAAACCTTGTTAGGGCTACCACTGAAGAGGTGAGGCAATTTTGCGACCAATTTTTCACCCCAATGATTGAAAAATTTGCTTCAGAGCGGGGTTTAACCAAACAAAAATCGAGTAATGATTTACTAAACCTAAGTAAGAATTAGTGGCAGGATGGGCTTTAGCCCATCAATTCATCAAGCTGCACTTAATGATATGAGCGTTTTGTTTTGGAGGTTTCAAGATAACATCCGAACTTTTACTAGATGTAAAAATATGTATATTGACATTAATAATAAAGTATTTTTTGTTGTTTTTGACATATCATTAAAAATGAAAAATAAAAAGTAAGTATGATTAGGATTCTAGATGCAAAAATCTACTCAAAAAATAAATAATGAATTATTTGATAAGCATATAATGGCTATTTATAAAATAATGCCCGATTATGAACTACCTATATACCATTATACATCTCCCAAAGCTTGTATTAAAATATTAGAAACTAAAAAATTGCGGTTTACCCATATTGATTATCTAAATGATGCTTCAGAAGTTAAATATACATACGAACTATTATTGGATTGTATTGCTATGTTAAAAAAGTCAGATGGGGAAAGTTCATTTTATAATATTATTTCTGATGATGCTAAGTTATTTTGTTGTGAAGACGAAAGTTATAGGTATGGGTCAACCTTAAAAGTAAATAATTTTAGTTATTTTATAGCTTCTTTTTCTCTTGATATGGATAATTTAAGTTTATGGAATTATTACACAAAAAACTCAGACATGTTGGGTTATAATATTGAATTTGAAAGTGGTATCAGCTTATTAAAGAAAAATAAATATATACATACTTTTGCTGGAGGACATGTAATTTATGATATTCATATTCAAAAAAGCCTTATACTTAAAGCATTAAAAGACTATAAAAAATATTATGACAAAACAAAAGTAAAAAGTACAAAACTAAGTTTTTGTAAAGGATTTATGAGAACTATACAAATATTCACTTTATACTTTAAGCATCCAGCATTTACAAATGAAAATGAATTTCGAATAATTATAGCTTACAACACAAATGCGGATAAGAACAACTTTTTATTTAGAGAACAAAATGGCATTTTCATCCCATATATTGAACTTGAATTTGAAACTAAAAATGTTTGTTCTGTAACAATATATCCTTCTCAAAAACAATCCATTGCAGCTTCAGGTTTGCAAAAATTATTAAACTTAAATGATTATCTAGACACAGAAATTAAAATATCTAAAATTCCTTTAAGATTTTAAATATTTTAGATGATTTCCTTGAGTTTTCCATTCTTCCAAATTCTTTTACATGTTGTTCATCTTTAAAATAATCTTCAACTAATGGTAAAAAAGCTTTAGCAATTTTTCTTTGTTCTTCTTCATTAATTAATTCTAAATCAAAATTAATAAAAAGCTTAAAAATGTATAATATTATTGGATAATAGCCTGATTTTAGTTTTTGTAATTTGATACAAAATATTTAACCATCCGAACTCTGTAAAAGCAAGTAAATTGTAAATTCTCACATAGTTTGAGCTGAAGTCAATATTTGTAGGTTGGGCTTTCAGCCCAACATTAATATTTTGTTGGGGTAGAAACCCCAACCTACGGAATCATTTCCGACCTTAAATATTGATTTTTATATGTCATTGCGAGCGAAGCGAAGCAATCTAAGAATTGGTGGAAAAGGTTTTAGCCGTAATTAACATAAAAAATAGCATTATGTTAAATTATTGCTTAACAATGCTATAAAATAAGCAATTTTTACACTAGAATTGTTTTAATATATATAGGTTAAATTTTCTAAAGGTTAGAAGGTTAGTTTTATGAGTGAAATTTCAAATCAAGACAGTATCATACACAAGCCGATGGGTGCTATTCCTTTTTCGGCAATGGTTGGATTAGGCATCGGAGCAACTTATACTGGCTATAATATAGCCTCTCAAATATCCACCATTCATAGTCCCGAACGCTTAGCAAAACTTGAAAGTAAGGCAGATAAATTTATCAAAGAAGGTAAAGGTTCTGGTGAAGTCTTAAATAAAATTTTAGAAAAAAATAAAGCAGGAAAAGTTGCTTGGGAACATTTGGGTAAAAATGCTTTATTGTGGGCAGGGGTAGGTTTTTTAGGTAGTCTTATTTTGGGATTAAATGCAATAACTACGTTGTTACCTCAAAAAAATAAGGGCAACATTTAACAGATTATCATTTTAAGAGAGTTAATTCAAACTGCATAATTCGTTCATTGGCTTGGAAGGTTTATGTTTATTGATTATACAAAACAAAGTTTTGTGAGGAGTTCTCACCTCTCTTGCTTCATAACAAAACAACCAATAACAAAAGTTATCGGTTGTTTTGTTGGTGGAGGATAGGAGATTCGAACTCCTGACCCTCTGCGTGCAAAGCAGATGCTCTACCAGCTGAGCCAATCCCCCACGTTTTCAAATTCTGTTTTCAGGCCAGCTGGTAGAGCTTTTAAATTCTACTTCGAACAACCGAAGGTTGTTCTGGGGCAGCTGAGCCAATCCCCCACGTTTCTTGTTAATTCAGGTTTCAAAAGGGTTCAAAAACCAGACGTACCATTAATTATACTCGCTAATTTTTTTTTGTAAATACTTTCTATAAAAATTTTGTTAAAATTTCCTCAATTTCCTCTAACCGGTTTTTATCGTTTTTATACCACCAACCAATTAATGCCTCAAACGCCGTTGCCATCCGATAATCAGCCTGATTGGATTTTCTCGCAATCGGAACCGGCAAATTCCGGCTTCTTCGAACCATCTCAAGCTCATCAACCGTTAAAACACCCTGAATTTGCATCAAAAGGCCACACTGAAACTTTGCATTAACTTTCTCCGTCGTAATTTTGTGCAACTCATTAGCATTTTGGGTCCTCAAAATTGTTATTTCCCTCACAAAAAGTTCCCAAACGGCATCACCCAAATATGCGTAATTTCTCAAATTTATTTCGTCCATTTTTCCATATTAGCATGAATAAATAAAAACTTTAGGCATAAATAAGCTAAAGTAACGCAAATAAACATTTTCTATCCCCCCCTCGAAATCAAAGATTTCGGTCCCCCCTCAAGGAGGGGACAAAACGCGATGCCTAATCGTAATTTTTGCAAAACCCTTACACATCAGTCTGTTTTACTTTAGTGGTACCGAGTTGCAATCAACCTATAACCTTCACGTCATGCTGAATTTATTTCAGCATCGCATGGTCGTTCGCTTTTGCGATCCTGAAACAAGTTCAGGATGACGTATATTGATTGCAACTCGATGCGAAAGACTAATATTCCTAAAGTCTTTTTTGCCTACTTTTTCTACAGAAAAAGTAGGTTGATTTTTATTTTTTTCGAAGTAAAATCAAGATGTTCTAGAATAAGTTTTAAAAAAGTTAGGAGAATTTTATTATGAAAAAACAAATTCTTACATTGACGATGTGTCTGGCTTTGACTGCGACCTCCGCACTTGCAGCCGGAACAAATGCTGTGACACAAAAGGCAGTTTCGCAGGTTAAAACAGCGGCTACAACTACCGTTAAACCGGCCCCTGCTCCGAGCGTAGCCAAACCTGAGCCACCAAAGATGATGACCAGAGAAGAGGCTAAAAAACATTTTGAAGAAAGAAGAGCTCAAGAGCGAGAACGCATGTACAACGCTTTAAAACTCTCTGCCGAGCAAAAAGCAAAGGCCGAAGCTCTTGATGCAAAAACAAAACAGGACGTCGAACCTTTAATTAAAAAAGCTCAGCTTGAAGGTAAAAAACTCAGAGAGTTAAAGGCAAAGAAAGCCTCCTCATTTGAAACTTGGAAACAAGAATATACTTATAAGGCAGCAAAGAATGACGTAAAGAAGTATTTTGATTCGTCAAGGAAATCTTTTGAAGCCATCTTGACCAAAGAACAAAGGGCAAAATATCAGGAAATGGATAGATTCAGAAAGGCACACAGACCGGGAGGTCCTAAGGGAATGGGACATAGACCTCAAGGACCCGGACCTGAACATATGGGACCGCCTCCTGAAGATAAAAAATAGTTAAGATAATTTGATTTTAATATTTTGCGGCGGATTTTTTCTTTGAAAAAATCCGCCGCAAAATATTTCATCCATCCAATAACGTAAAGTTTTCAAAAACTAATGCAAAAAAATATAATTTTTGGTATTATAATAATACGGCAATCAAAGTGGAACGGAATTATGAATATTTTTAAAACTTTCGAAATATTTTTAAGGGAACCGCTGAGCATCCTGAAGGAAAGGTTCATTCAGATTGTGAACATTAATTCCGGCATGGTTACTCAAGCGAGTGTCAATGTGGATTTGCTTGAGCAAAAAACTCAGATAACAGTGGTAAACAGCGAAAAAATGTATAACTTGCTGCAAACTGTTTTATATAAAAGAAAAGTACGGGCGGTGCAGCAATTGCCTCCACCGCGGCAACAGGGTCAAATTGTAATCGGGCAGTTGCTTAAACGAATGTAAAAAAGCTAATTAAGTGTAATGGTATAAAATAGAAAATGAAAAAGTTAAGTGCAAAATTTATAATAAGTGCCGAAAAGTTAAGTCAATGCCCCGATTTCAGGTTGAATGAATTTCCGCTTTTGGGCCGTTCCAATGTTGGCAAATCCTCTTTTATCAATGCACTTGCCAATAACAATAAAATAGCAAAAACATCTAATACTCCGGGCAAGACCCGACTGATTAATTTCTTTAATTTTTCGGATAAGTTTATTATTGCCGACTTGCCGGGTTATGGCTATGCAAAGATTTCCAAAGAGGCTCAGGCGAAATGGCAAAAACATTTGGAAGAATATTTGCTCAATCGCCCGCAGATAAAATCTTTAATCCAATTTATTGACGCCCGTCATGCTATCCAGAAAAATGATTACCAGATGCACGAATGGGTTTTGGCTAATAAAATGCCTGTATTTACAGTGGTTACGAAAATCGACCACATACCTAAAACCAAGGTGCAAAGCGTTTTAAACAACATTCAGAAAGAATTTTCCGGAGTGGTTTTGCCATTCAGTGCCATTGACAAAAAGTATTGCGAGCGGGTTCTCGATTATATTTTGGAGCTTTGTGGCTAATATTCATATAAATAGAGGATTGAAACCGCCTGAAAATCTCTTAGAATGTTAATGGGATAGATAGGGGGATTTGTATATGGCAGTTAATGCGTTAAAAATCGGCGACTTCGCTGAAGGAGAATTTTATCCGCAAAACAACGGAGAGATTTCCGATTCCATAACACAGAATTGGACAGAACAAGCACTTGAGTGTTACAGACTTAATTGCAATTGTGCAAACTGTTCTATTTCGAAAGGGAGTTATTCTTTTGCCTGCCAAATGCCGAAGGTTTTGGATGTTTTAATCAAATCACTGGGCAGACCTGATGAAAAAGCAAGGCTCGAACTTATAAAAGGCTAATAAAGATGACAATAGGCACAATGGGTCTCTGAAAAATTTGTCACGCACGGGGCGGTTGTTTTGCAAATATCCATGACATGCGGGCATCTTGTGTGAAATTTGCATCCGGCAGGTAATTCTGTCGGTGAAGGCAAGTCGCCTTTTAGAATGATTTTGTTTTTTTTGTTTCCCGGATTTGCACTTAAAAGTGCCTCTGTGTAAGGGTGTTTGGGCGTGTTGAAAATTTCTTCGCCGGTTCCGAGTTCAACGATTTCGCCCAGATACATAATTCCGACTCTGTCAGACAGGTACCTTATTACGCTCAAGTCGTGCGAAATAAACAAAAATGTCAGATTAAACTTTCCCTTCAGGTCGTTCAATAAATTAATTATTTGGGCCTGAATACTCACATCCAAAGCACTTACCGGCTCATCCGCAACAATAAATTGCGGACTTAAAATCAGAGAACGGGCGATTGCAATTCTCTGTCTTTGTCCGCCTGAAAACTCGTGAGGATAGAGCGATAAGACACTCTCATCCAAACCGACTTGCTTAATCGTGTCAGTGATAATTTTATCAAGTTCCTTTTTATTTAAGGATTTCAGACTATCGAGTTCTTTGTTTACGATTAAAGGTTCTTTTAAAATATCGTAAACTTTCATCTTGGGGTTAAGACTTGAATATGGATTTTGAAAAATTATTTGTGCATGTTGGCGGAATTTTCTGAGCTCTTTTTTATTCATCTTTAAAACACTCTGTTTTCCGTTTCCTGTTCCCTGTTCACTTATAAAGATTTCACCGGATTTTACGTCAACCAGACGCAAAATTGCCTTTGCCAGAGTCGATTTACCACAGCCAGATTCGCCTGCGATTGAAAAAATTTCGCCCTGTTTTATATCCAAAGACAGGTTGTTTACGGCAAAAACAGTTTTCTGTTCATTCAAAGCACTTTGTGTTTTATACTCGATAAAGAGATTTTTTATTTCGATTAAATTTGGAGAATTCATAGCTTATTATTTGCTCAAATCATTCAAAAAATCAATAAGCGGGTTATTAGATTTCCCGTCGTCCTTCTAGAGCTCTGGCAAGGGTAATTTCATCGGCATATTCCAAATCAGCACCCACTGGAAGCCCAAACGCTATTCTGGTAATTTTTATGCCGAAAGGTTTGATTAGTTTATTCAAATAAAGGCTTGTTGCTTCGCCTTCGACAGATGGATTCAGTGCCAGAATAACTTCTTTAACTTCATCCGTTGTAAGGCGGTGCAAAAGTTCTTTTATCCTGATATCTTCTGCCCCAATACCGTCAATAGGCGAAATAAGACCCTGTAATACGTGGTAAAGTCCGAAAAATTCGTTAGTTTTTTCAACTGCGATTAAATCTTTTGTTTCAGCCACAACACAAATCATTGAACGGTCGCGGGAGGTTGATTGGCATATCTCGCAAGGGTTTGTGGATGACATATTAAAGCAAATGTCGCACGCAAAAGTATTTTCCTTAGCTTCAATAATACTTTGGGCAAATTTTTCAACTTCATGTTTAGGCATTTTTAAAAGATGAAATGCCATCCTCTGGGCTGATTTTGGGCCTACGGAAGGAAATTTTTGAAACTGTTCGATTAATGCTGCTATCGACTTTGGATAAATCATTAAAACAATCCCGGAATATTAAGTCCACCGGTTAACGATTTCATTTTGGATTCCATCTCATCGGTTGCTTTTTTGCTCGCCTGTAAAATCGCTGTTGAAATAACATCTTCAAGCATTTCGACGGTGTCGGCATCAACAGATGAGGGGTTTTCAGGGTTAATTGCCTCAGCAGTTAATTTTATCGACTTAAATTTCCCTTGTCCGTCGCAAACCACTTTAACCGCACCGCCTGCGGATTCGCCGGTAATCTCCGTTTTAGCAAGCTCATCTTGAGCATCTTTTAATCTTTTTTGCAGATCCTGTGCCTGCTTCATCATTTTCATCATATCCATGTTGTTCGCTCCTTATTAATATTTGATTTTACTTTGCAAAAGTTGCCTAATCTCTAATTCAATCGTATAATAATTATATGCAAAATAAACCACAAATACAAACATATTTACAACAAAGTTTACGAAACGGAAGACTTATTCGCTGGACAGAAAGTTGCATGCCGCTGAAGTTTTACGTCGCACCTTTTAGATTTTATTCAAAAATCGGAGAGGACTACAAATACCGTGAAATGGTATTAAGGGCTCTTGATACCTGGCAAAAAGCAAGCGGAGGCAAAATTTCGTTTGTGGTGGTTCCGGCTCTGTTAAATTCCCAGATAAATCTGGACTGGAAAAGGGTTGACAGACAAGCGTTGGGCCATTGCTATTTTAATCTTGATACCCGGAACCGATTTTATTCAGCCGAAGTTCAAATCGGGATTTCGGATGGACTTATTCATCAGGATTATATGCCCGAAGGCGAGGTTTACCACACAATATTGCACGAAATAGGCCATGCCCTCGGATTGGGGCACAGCAATTTTGAAGATGACATAATGTTCTCGCCGCACAGGTATGGAGTCGTAAATCTTTCTAAACATGACAAATCAACCCTTCAATGGCTGTACAAATTTCCTTCAAACATAACACCTGCTGAAATTGCGGCTAAGTACGGGCTGCACACCTCCGAAATTGATGAAATTGCAGCAAATTTGATAGAAAGAAACGCCCCGAGTGAGTTTGAAAAGGTTAAAAACAGCTTGAAGGTACCGCAAAAGGATTTGCTTAAGGAGCAGGAAAACATAGCAAACCTGAAAAAATATAATATTGCATTACAAAACGTAAAAATATCAGAAGATATTAGAAAAATTTTCGTAAATCAACCCCAAAAACGAAAATAAATCGACAAAAAAATTGGACATGTCATTTTTGTTGTATAATACGATAAACAATAGAGGAGTATAAATTAATGACTATACAAGCTTGGTTTGAAAAACGCAAACAAGCCCAGGAGCAAAGAAAAGCCCTTGAGGCTAAAATAGAAGATGACGGACTTCCGGGGCTTTGGACAAAATGCGTTCATTGCGAAGCTCAAATTCCTAAAAAAGACCTGGAAGATAACGATATGGTTTGTCCTTTGTGTGATTACCATTTCAGGATAAACGCAAGAACACGAATTACCCAGCTTTTTGACGAAAACAGTTTTGAAGAAATGTTCTCCGGCGTAAAACCGGCGGACCCTCTCGAGTTCTTCGATACCGAATCCTACAAAGAACGGATTAAAAAGGCAAAAGACAAAACAGGCCTTGATGAGGCTGTAATTACGGGAATAGGCAAAATTAACGGGAATAAAGTAGCAACTGCAGTTATGGACTTTGAGTACATGGGCGGTTCAATGGGAAGTGTCGTTGGGGAAAAAGTAACAAAGATTATGGAAGAGGCAGTTAAGAAAAAAATTCCTATGCTTGCAATCACGTCATCCGGCGGAGCAAGAATGCAGGAAGGAGCGTTAAGCTTAATGCAGATGGCTAAAACGTCCTGTGCCTGTGCCAAAATGGACGAAGCGGGACTTTTGTATATCTGTCTTTTGACCGAACCTACATTCGGCGGCGTAACCGCAAGTTTTGGTACACTGGGCGATATAATAGTTGCTGAACAAGGTGCGAGAATAGGGTTTGCCGGACGCAGAGTAATTGAACAGACAATCAGACAAAAACTCCCTTCAGACTTTCAAACCGCAGAATATTTGTTAAAATACGGACAAATTGACGTAATCTCAAAAAGAAAAAACATGAAGGAAACTCTTACGAAAATACTTGAAATGCATAAATAGGAAACGGGAAAGAGGGAAGAGGAAAGTGATTTTAAATTTCTGTTCTTTCATCCCTGTTTCCCAAATAGGGATGAGGAAATAATTATGGCAGCAACATTAGAATTTGAAAAACCTATAATGGAAATACAGGAAAAAATAGAAGAACTAAAAAAAATAAGTTTGGAGTCAGGCATGGATTTAAAAAAAGAAATAAAAACATTTGAAAAGCAGGCAAAGGATTATAAAAAAGAACTTTATGCCAATTTGAAACCGGCACAAAAGCTGCTTATTGCAAGACACCCTAATCGGCCAAATTTCTTTGATTATGTCAATTTAATAACCGAAGATTTCATTGAACTTCACGGGGACAGAGCCGGCATGGATGACAGAGCAATAATCGGCGGAATTGCAAAAATCAACGGCAAGGCCGTTATGCTGGTTGGAACTCAAAAAGGCAAATCTACAAAGGAAAATTTGGAATACAATTTTGGAATGCCTCAACCACAAGGATACAGGAAGGCACTGAGATTATTCAACCACGCAAATAAATTTGGCATTCCGATTGTAACCTTAATTGACACTCCGGGGGCATATCCGGGGATTACAGCGGAAGAAACAGGACAAGGGATTGCAATTGCGGTCAATTTACGTGAAATGTCTAAATTGGGCGTTCCGATTATTGCAGTTATAACAGGCGAAGGCTGTTCCGGAGGTGCATTAGGACTTGGCGTCGCTGACAGGGTTTTAATTCTTGAACATGCCTACTACACGGTAATTACACCCGAGGGTTGTGCTTCAATACTCTGGCGTGACGCAGCTTTGGCTAATACAGCCGCAGAAGCACTCAAAATTACAGGCTCTGATTTGATGCAATTCAACATTGTAGATGAAATAATCAAAGAACCTTTAGGCGGAGCCCACTGTAATTATGAAAAAATTGGTGCGGAACTTAAAAAATCCATCATAAATTCTCTTGAAAAGCTGTCAAAATTTTCACCAAAAGAACTAAAAGAAAACAGATACAAAAAGTACAGAAATTTAGGCATTGTCGAAGAATAAATGAAAAAAGAATGGATAATAAATAAATGTGAAAAATCAGCTTCGGCACCGCTTGTCGAAAGACTTTTGGCGACCCGTGGGATTACAAAACCCGACGAAATTAAGGAGTTTTTGAACCCGCTTGAAACAAAACTCACTCAGCCGAATGTTTTTTTAGATATGCCCAAAGCTCTTGAAAGGCTTACCAAGGCAGTTGACGGACAGGAAAATATTTTGATTTACGGCGATTTCGATGCCGACGGGGTGACCTCAACCGCTCTTTTATTAAGAACTTTCAGAGAATTAGGTGCGAAGGTTGACTATTTTATTCCCGATAGAGAAAAAGACGGCCATGGGCTTAACGTTAAGGCTTTGGTGAAGTTAATGGCATCCAAAAAGCCTAAAGTGATTATCACGTGTGACTGCGGAGTAAGTGACATTGAGCAGGTACAATTTATTAACAGTTTCAAAATTGACGTAATAATAACGGACCACCACGAGGCACCGAAAGAACTTCCGGCTGCGTTAGCCATAATCAATCCGAAGGCTCAAAACGCTCTAGATGAAAAGCTTTCGGCTAAAGAAATCGAATATTTGGCATCACTTGCAGGTGTCGGAGTAGCTTTCAAGCTGGCTCAAGCTCTTTTGGAACATTATCAAAAAATGGAATTTATTTACGATATAATGCCTTACGTCACTGTCGGCACGGTATCAGATGTAGTGCCTTTAATAGGTGAAAACAGGTACTTTGTCGCAAAGGGTTTGCAGTTAATCTCAAGCGGAAAGCATTGGGGGCTAAAGAAGCTTCTGGAAAGTGCAGGCTACACTTTAGAACAGGGAATCACATCTGAGCAGATTGCATTTGGCGTTGCACCGAGAATTAATGCCTCAGGCCGGTTAGATACAATTGAAGATGCACTGAAAGTGCTTGTGTCCGAAAACAATCAAGAAATTGAAATGTCGATTATTTCGCTGAATAATTTTAACAAGGTCAGACAAGAACTTTGTGAGAAGATTTTTCTGGAAGCCGAAGAAATGCTCAAAAGTCAGGGTAATCAAGATAATGCTATAATTCTTTTTAACCCGAAATGGCATCTGGGAATTATCGGAATTGTTGCTTCAAAATTAGTCGAAAAATACTACAAACCAACATTCTTGATGACATTTAGCGAAGAAACAAAGCAGATTAGGTGTTCCTCCCGGGGGATAAATGAGGTAAATATTTATGATGTGCTATCGGCAAATGGGGAATTGTTTGACGGGTTTGGCGGTCATGCTATGGCCGGCGGGCTTTCGTTTGATGCCGAAAAAATAAGTTTTGAGGAAGTAAAAAAGGCACTCAATAAAACTATTGACGAAATTTTGGGGGAGAAAAAACTTTCTCCCGTTCTAAACGTTGATTTACAGCTTGAACCGAATGAAGTTGACGGAAATTTAATCTCTGATATTGAGCGTTTACAGCCGTTCGGGGCGGCAAATCCCAATCCGGTTTTTGTTTTAAACAATCTTACCTTGCTTCAAAAAAAATTAATGGGGTCAAATAAAAATCATCTTAAACTGGTGGCTGAGGACACTCAACACAACACCTACGACTGCATTTGGTGGTCAAAGGGTGACATTTCCCTCACCTCCGGCGACAGGTTGGACATTGCATTTTGTCCGCAAACAAATACTTTTAACGGTGCCACGACAATTCAATTGATATTGCAGGATGTACACGCCGATAATTTAGAAGACGAGGATGCCCACTTTGTTAAAAATCCTTCTGAGATAAGGGTTTACGACCACCGTAAAAAAACCGACATTTTTTCAAGCGTAGAAGATTATGTTAAAACATCCAATTTAAACATTGCAATCTTTGCCGAAGAAAAAACGGCTCTGGATAGACTAAAGCCTTATAAAGCTTTGACCGAAAGGGTTTTTAACCGCTACAATCCGCAAAAATCTGATGCGGTTATGTTCTTTGATTATCCGGCAAGTCCCGAAATTTTTGATGAAATTATACAAAAAACTTCACCCAAGTTCTTGCATTTCATGAACTATGAAGTAAGAAATTTAGATGAAAAAGAATTTTTAAAAATCTTCTTCGGTATGCTTAAATTCGCTTATAACAACAAAAACGGGGTTTTTGATTTACAGAGAAGTGCCGCGTTTTTGGCTCAAACAAAAGAAGCTGTCATTGAATTGCTTAAAGTTTTTGAAGAAAGCGAAATTATCAAAGGGACAAATGGAGGCACAAATAGTTATAAAATTGAATTTTTATCTAACGGAGAGATTTCAAAAGCTCTGCATACAAATTCTTACAAGGAGTTTTTGAATGAAATTAAGGCTTCGCAAGAATACAAAAATTCGCTTTTAGAGGCTGAGTTAAATCTTTTTTAGGACTCTTTCAAGTTTTTTGAGCTTTTTAAAATCCGTTCCGATACCGCACAAAAGCATTGTGGATTTTTCGTTTGTTTTTTCATCTTCAATGCCGTTTTTAAATAGATATTCAGACAGCTCAAATCCGCTTAATCCGTGAACTTTCACAAGAATTTTTGTAGGGTCACTGCCAGCATAAAATTCACAATTCGGTACGTTTTTTTTCAAGTTTTCAATATTTTTGATTAATTCTAAGATTTTTTTTCTGCCTTTTGGGCTATTCAAAAACTTTATGTTTTTTTCAATACTTGCAAGCAAAGGATAAGACGGGCTTGTTGTTGAAATCATATTAAGGGCGGATTTTGTATCCAATTCGGCATTGCAATGTAAAAGTGCAGTCGGATTTAGCCCTCCTGCAGTTTTATGTAAGGATTGAATAACAAAATCCGCCCCCAAAGAAATCGCAGACTCGGGAAGCTTATCACAAAACGGATACATTGCCCCGTGAGCTTCGTCCACGATTAAATAGCATCCGTGTTTTTTGCAAATCTCTTTTATTTTTTTGATATCAGAAACCACACCGTCATAGGTTGGCGAAGTTACGATTACAGCCTTTATTTTTTCACATTTTAACTGTTCTTCGATTTTTTCGATATCAATGCCAAGGTAAATCCCCCAAGTTTCATCTTTTTCAACTTCATAAGAAACGGGGATTGCACCTGCGAGTTTAACGGCATTTTTGTGGCAGGAGTGCGCATTATCCCAAATCAAAACCTTTTCGCCGGTTTTAACACAGGCCAAAACAGCCGCAATAATTCCGCTTGTGGAACCGTTGGTTAAAAAATAAGTGGATTTTGTTCCATAAATTTTGCCCGCATATTCTTGTGCCAAATTCAAAGCCTGCAGTGGATTATAAGCATCAGTTTCAGAAATATCATACTTATAAAATTGCCGAAATTTAGAAAATATGAAAAACTTCTGTGCGTGAGAGGGCGTTGTAAAAAAATCAATTTTTGATTTCTTTTTTAAAATATTTATTAAACTCATTTGCTCTCTGCCATTTGTGATTCAAACTCTTTTATCTCCTTAATTGATTCAGGGACTATCGCCTTAAAAGCCTGCACAACAACCGGATCAAATTGGCGGCCCGATTGTTCTTCTATACGCCTCATGGCCTCTTCATGCGACAAGCCTTCTCTGTAAGAACGGTTTGAAACCATACTGTCATAAGCATCGGCTATCGATATTATCTTAGCATTTAACGGGATTTCGTCCCCTTTTAGTCCATAAGGGTAGCCGCTTCCGTCAAATCGTTCATGGTGGTATTTAATAATTTCCACAACACCCTTAAGCTGTTTTATGTCTTCCAAAATTTTCACCCCGTGGTTTACGTGCTTTTTAATGCTCTCAAACTCTTCAGGGGCAAGCACTCCGGTCTTGCTCAAAATATCTTCCGAGACCCCTATCATTCCGATATCGTGCAAAAGTCCGGCCAACTCAAGTTTGCTCATTTCTTCCATCGGCAGATTAAAATATTTTACCATTTTTAAGGCGAAAAAGGTAACTCTGCGGCTTTTTCCGAGTGTAAAAGAATCTTTGGCGTCCAATGCTTCTATAATGGCGTTAATCGTTCCCGAAAAGAGTTCTTTCAAATCATAAATAAGCCTGTCATTTTCTTTTTTCAGCTGATAATATTCGGCTGCAGATTTCACTATTATAAGCAATTCGGCGGGGTCCCACGGCTTTTTAACATAACTGTAAATTTTGCCGTAGTTAATCGCATCAATAAGTATTTCGGAATCCGAGTAGGCAGTTACCAGCAGCCTTACACATTGAGGATTTATATCACAACTCCTCTTTAAAAATTCGACCCCATCCATTTCTGCCATTTTGTGGTCGGAAATTATTATCTCTACGTAATTTTCCCTTAACAATTTTAGAGCCTCAATAGGCGAAGTTGTTTTGATAACGTCAAAATCCTGTTTTAAAGTCCTATACAAAAGTGCCAGATTATCTTCTTCATCATCAACCAATAAAAGTTTATATTTTTTTTCAGTCATAATTTAGTTCCTAACTCTTTTTCATTTTTATAGGCAATTGAATTCTAAATTTGGTTCCTTTGCCTTCAACACTATCAACAACTATTGTTCCGTTATGTCTTTGTACAACTTTTTCACTAATTGACATTCCCAGCCCTGTCCCAGCCCCAACGGGCTTTGTCGTATAGAAAGGGTCAAATATTTTTTCGAGTTGTTCCTTGGCCATTCCGCAGCCAGTATCCTCAAATTCTATTATAACACCCTTTTCTGTTTTTTGTAACCTTATAAAGATAGTACCCTTATCCTTGATTGCATAGCAGGCATTATCCAAAATATTCATGAATACCTGATTAAGCTGCCCGCCATAGCCTTCCACGATTGGAATATTTTCTTCATATTCCTTGACTATTTCAATTTTATTTTTAATTTTGTTGTTCAGAATATTTAAAGTCGTATCAATTTCTTTTATAAGGTCTATATCGTTAATAACCATTTCGTCAAATCTTGAAAAGTTTTTCAAATCCAGAATAATATTTTTAGTCCGCTCGGTTCCTTCCTGACAGCTTTTCAGGAGCATCGGCAAATCTTCTTTTATAAAATCGAGTTCTGCTTTGTCCTTTAATTCTTTCAGCTCTTGCCGTTTTTCTCCACTCAAATCACTTTCGAAAGATTCATACAAAGTTATAATTTCGATTAAGGCGTTTGAATATTTTTTCAGGTGAATTATATTTCCGTGAACAAAGTTTATCGGATTGTTTATTTCGTGGGTAATTCCGGCAACCAATTCCCCCAGAGAACGCATTTTTTCACTGTGAACCATCATAGCTTGAGTGCTTTTTAATTCAGTGTTGGCATCCTCAAGTTCTTTTGTTCTTTCCTGAACTTTATTTTCCAATTCGGTGTACAACATCTGAAGATTTTCCGCCATCTGATTGTAGGTTTCTATCAGGGTGTTTATTTCCAAATATTTTGTTGATTCAAACCTATAATTAAAATTCCCTTCCGATAATTCTTTAGTGCCTTTAACAAGCTCGAGTAAAGGATTTATGATGAATTTCGTCATATAGTAAGAAGCAATCAAGCCAAATGTTAAAAAAGCCAGCACCAAACGCTGCAAGCTGTCTTGAAATATTGAAAGCTGTGTGTAGAGGTTATCTTGAATTATAAATGAACTAAAAATTTTATTAACAAAGAATAAAGCATAAATGGCTATCCCCAGAGTTGCTGTTGTAACAAGAATGCTTATTGTTAAACCGATTGCCGTACCTATTTTTATAGATTTACCGATTTTTATTCCCAAAATTATTTGTCCTTTTTATACTAATCAGAATATTTTAAACGCCGGCACCTTTTTATTTGTTTGCATTTTCTATATTTTTTCTCATGCAGAACTGTACCAAAGTCATTTTATCAATATTTGCCATCTTTTTAAATCGTCCCGATAAGGTATAAGATTTGTCTTCGTTTTTTTCAATTCTTATCAATTGGAGTTTGCATTTTATGTTTTGCCCGTTTAGCAGCGGTATAGACAAATCGTACTCAATGTCTATGTTTAAATGTTCGTCTGTTTTAAACTTTATACCGCCTGCGGATAGGTCGATTAGTGCTATTTTATAGATATTTTTCCCGGATTTGCAATTTATATTTTTAGCCAATTTTATTCTTGTAAATGCTCTTCTTTGCAAAAATCTATGTTTTCCGGGGATTGAGACAGTTATAATATTCCCGTCAATATCAGTGGCAGAGGAAACAAAATACAACATTCCATTTTTAGTTTGGGAATAAAATTCCATCAATTTGTTGGGCAAAATCCCATCGGGTTCATGAAAAACTTCCAGCAAAAACTTTCCGTCCTGCACCTCAATGACCCTACCCTTGTTTGAATTTTTAAAATTTTGCGGAACAATGTTCATCACCTGTTCTTTTTCTAAAAGTTCGCTCATCTTTCCTTCTTTCTCCGTTTATTTCATGGAATTTATGCTATAAATCAATTATTAACAACATCATACCAAAAGTTTTGACTTAGGACGAATTCTTAACTAAACTTTAGAAATGATTAACAAAGTTAGTAAAAATATGTTATAATCATAAATAATATATAAAATAAGAATGGTGTTTAAAATTTAAGTTGGAGGCAATATGTTGAGTCAAAAAAACTTTAAAAAAGCGGAAGTCACGATGGAAGTTGTCTTATCAATCGCACTAAGCATAATT
>Ga0172381_10000175_pt1 | contig 77606 bp, 77 predicted proteins | sample Leawel6488metaG_FD_119754 | JGI IMG/M metagenome (GOLD analysis project Ga0172381, IMG submission 119754) | Leachate microbial communities from a municipal landfill in Southern Ontario, Canada - Leachate well 64-88 metaG | ecosystem: Engineered > Solid waste > Landfill > Unclassified | place... | reverse complement strand
TTGAGCCATGCGAAATCAAGCTTTGCTTAATTGAGCCATGCGAAATCAAGCTTTGCTTAATTGAGCCATGCGAAATCAAGCTTTGCTTTATACCCCGCGCGTTTCCGCCGCTATTGCGGCGGCGCACCTCCCGTAATCGGGAGGAAGCGGGGGAATGAAGATTTTCCTCCCCGCATCCTGCGGGGGGACGCCTGAAGCGAAGCGAAAGGCGGTTCAACGAAGATACCCCGTCGCGTAAGTCCGGGGGAGTTTCATTTACGGGGTAATGCGACCGCGTTTTTAATATTCTCCACGCTTTCGGGATTGGCTAATGTCGATAAATCCCCCAGCTCTTCCTCAGTAAATACTTTGCGCAGGATGCGCCGCATAATCTTTCCCGAACGGGTTTTGGGAAGATCTTTTACCACCAAAACATCTTTGGGGGTCGCGATCGGCCCAATTTCCTCGCGAATCGCAGCAATCACCCTTTCCTTTAAGCCCGCCGCATCCGCACCCGCTTTGGGAACTGCGAATACGATCGGTACCTCGCCTTTTATTTCATCGGCCACGCCGACAACCGCGCACTCGGCCAAACCCGCCGCCTTGCAAGCCGCGCTTTCCATTTCCCCGGTGGTCAGGCGATGGCCAGCAACTTTTATCTGGTCATCGGCCCGGCCAACGACCCGCAAAAGACCGTTTTTGTCGCGATAGCCAAGGTCACCGGAAAAATAAACCTTTTGGCCGGGATATTGCATCCAATAATTATCCAAAAATTTTTGCTCATTACCCCAAACCCCGCGCAATAAACTCGGCGCGAATGGCGCTACAATCACCACGCTGCCTTCCTGGCCCGGTTTGCACAACTTGCCGTCTTCGTCCAACACCCGGACGCGGATTCCAGGCAGCGGCAATCCGGTATGCGCCGGCTTGAACGGCCCGATTCCGGGCAAAGATGTGGCGACGATGCCGCCCGTCTCGGTCTGCCACCAGGTATCCAATATGGGGCACTTTTCCTTGCCAACTTCCCTATAGAACCACGTCCAGGCCTTTTCGCTGATCGGTTCGCCCACCGAACCCAGCACCTGCAATGTATTCAATTTATATGGCTTAAGGATTTCGACCCCGTTTTTCATGAACATCCGAATCGCCGTCGGGGCGGTATAAAACACCGATACGCCGTATTTGTCGATCACCTGCGCCCAGCGGTCCGGATTCGGCCAATCCGGCAACCCCTCAAACTGGATAAAGGTCGCACCATTCAAAAGCGGGCCATAGCATGAATAAGTATGGCCGGTCACCCAGCCGATGTCGGCCGTGGACCAAAAAATGTCGCGCTCATCAAGGTCAAAGATCCAGCGGTCGGTAGCGTACGCCTGGACCATATAACCGCCGCAGGTATGCAGGCAACCCTTGGGTTTGCCCGTCGAGCCGCTGGTGTAAAGGATAAACAAAGGATCCTCGGCATCCATGACCTCAGGCAAACATTCATCGCTTTCTTTAGCGGTAATGTCGGAATACCAAACATCGCGCGCCTGGGTCCAGGGAATTTCATTGTCCGCGCGTTTTACCACCACCACCTTTTTGACGGAGGTATCCAAAATTCCCTCTTCGGCCTGGGCCTTAAGGTTTATGATCTTGCCGCGCCGGAAATAACCGTCAACCGTGATCAAGACTTCAGGCTTGGCATCTTCCAGGCGGACGCGCAACGCCGCCGCAGAAAACGCGGAAAACACCACCAGATGCACCGCCCCGATGCGGGCGCAGGCAAGGATCGCCACGACCACCTCCGGGATCATCGGCAAATAAATCCCGACCCGGTCGCCTTTTTTAACTCCCATCCGCTTGAGCGCGTTGGCAAAACGGTTCACTTCGCGATAAAGATCGTAATAGGTCATCACCCGGCCCGGCTTGGTGGCATCGTCCGGTTCCCAGATCAGCGCCACCTTATTCTTGCGCTCGGCTAGGTTGCGATCCAGGCAATTTTCAGAAATATTCAGCTTGCCGCCGGAAAACCAGCTGATATGCGGCGGCGTGTCGGCATAGGCCTTTTTCCATGGCTTGCGCCAATAAAGCTCCTTGGCGACTCCCTCCCAAAACTTGACCGGATTTTTCTCGGCCAGTGCGTAAACATTCTTGGTTTTCAGCCACGCCCGTTTTTTGGCGGCAGCATCCGGATAATACAATTGGCCATTTTTTTTCATTTGTCGTTATTGGTTTATTCGGCAAACGCCTGGCAGAAACTTATATTGAGTGCTTTATATTTTGTTGCCTATAAATTCCGCAAATTCCGTCAGGCGAGTGGCATAGCCCCATTCATTGTCGTACCACGCCACCACCTTAACCATATTGCCGTTGGCCATCGTCAAACCGGAATCAACAATCGAAGAATAGCTGCTGCCGATAAAGTCCGAAGAAACCAGCGGTTCTTTCTCAAACCACATAATTCCCTTAAGTGGCTTTTTGGCGGCGGCTTTTTCCAGCGTGGAATTAACCTCAGCAACCGATGTCTCGCGGCCCAGTTCGCAAACCAAATCCACCACCGAAACCGTGGGGACCGGTACGCGCAACGCGATACCATCCAATTTACCCAAAACCTCGGGAATCACCTTGCCAATCGTCTTGGCCGCGCCGGTGCTGGTGGGAATTATATTCACTCCTGCGGCCCGCGCCCGCCGCAGGTCTTTGTGCGGCAAATCCAGTATTTTTTGGTCGTTGGTATACGCATGCACCGTAGTCATAAAACCTTTGACGATGCCAAAATTGTCGCTTAAAACTTTAACCAGCGGCGCCAGGCAGTTAGTGGTACACGACCCCATATCCATCACATCGGTCTTGACCGGATTGTATTGGTCGGCATTTATTCCCAAAAGAAAAGACGGGACTTTGTCGCTGTCTTTTGACGGCGCCGAAATGATCACTTTTTTGGCCCCCGCGATCAAATGCTTGGCGGCGTCATCGTATTTGGTAAAACGGCCCGTACATTCCAAAACCACATCCACCCCGAGACGCTTCCAAGGAAGGTCCACGGGTTCGGCTTCCGCAAAAACCGCGATCCGGCTGGAACCCTTTTTAGTCTTGACGATTATCTCCTTATCGGTTACTTCGATCTCCTTGCCGTAGCGTCCGTAAACGGAGTCGTATTTCAACAGGTGGGCAATCGCCTTGGGATCGGTAAGGTCATTTATCGCTACCAAATCCAATTCAGGATACGAATCTAGGATCTGGCGAAAAACATGGCGGCCGATCCTCCCCAAGCCATTTATCGCGATTTTTATCATAATTATTGATTTGTTTACCTTTATCAAAACTGACGCAAGGGAATGCATCAGTTTTGTTTTGATAAACTATTTAAGCCTTAAAGCTCCGTCTATCTGCTCTTTGTCAAATCCAACAATTATCTGCCCGTCGATGTTTATCACCGGAACGCCGAGCTGGCCGGAAACTTGCATCATCTCCTCCCGCTCTTTTTCATCGGAGGAAACATCCACATCTTTAAAATCGACATTCTTCGATTTTAGGTAATCCTTTAAAGTAACGCAATACGGGCAAAATGGCGTAGAATATATCTTTATCATAATTCGGAGTTAGCGATTAAGCGTTCCGGGACCCGGCAAAACTAGTTTGCGCAACCACCCGATTGCGCCGCGGCATCTTCGGTGCCCGCACCAAAATTCGATTTGGGCGTCGCCTCGGATAAAACCGTCGAGCATTCCTCCGGTTGCTGGTTGAACGCCGCGCAAACCACCTGTTTTAGACCTTCCGCCGAACGACTCGCCATCATATTCGAAGCATTGACATCGTTAATGACGACCGTCGGGGAACCGGCAACCTTATACTGAACATTCAAGGCATCATTTACCTCAAATTTCGGATAAGTACCGCTTAACCAACTGTCTTTGTTGTCAAAATTGGCAGTCACCTTAAATTCCGTATCCGCCGCAACGACGCACGCACTTAATTTTGTCTTATCCACCGCCGCCTTAGTCAAGCATCCGGCGTAATCCGCAACCCCGTCGGCTCCGGGCGTACTCGTGGTAAAACATTCCAAATAGGCGGCCATTTTATCGGTCTGCTCCTTCTGAATGCAATATTGGCGCAAATTTTCATCCAACTCCTTTTTGCCGTGCATCGCGTAATTTACGAAATAAATCCCCATTGTGGCCTTGTCTTTAAGCAAGTTATAAACCGGCAGATATGCCTTCTGCATCTGCAATCCGTAAGGACAATAGCTCATTATAAAAACTTTCACATCGGGTTTGTCGGTTTTGGTAACCTGAGTCGGGGTTTCGGTGGTTTCCGCGGCCGCATCCGCGCCGCTGATATCGATCACCTGCGGGAAGAAAAACTTGCCGCTCTTGGTCACATAAGCGTCGTAATCCTGGCCCTCAACTGTCAATTTGAATGCGTAAAGCCCATCCTGCGTTTTTACATCCTTGTATGTTGCCGTCACTCCCGGCGCAAGCATGTTCGCGTTAACGTAAGCAATCGCCTTCTTCGTGGCCTCATCCGCGGTCAGCGGCCGGTATTTTGAAGGAAGTAGAAAATAAGCGGCGGCAGCCAAAGCTGCAAACACAAACAATCCCACTACCGGTATCAGAACCTGTTTCGTAATTTTTACCATACTTTTTTGGTATTAGTTTTTTCCCCGCGATCAATCCGCGTTGTTTATTATTATGAATGTTACCACAAACCAAATTGCCTGTAAACGTAATTATTTTCCTCATTTTTTGGCGGGTTTTTTGCTTTTTTTCTGGCATGTCGCCGCCGCCAAATTCAAATCTTTAACCAAACTTTCCATATCAATTCCGTACATGGCGCAAATTTGGCCGATGTTTAAATTTTGCATTTCCAATTTTGCCATCGGACATCCCAGGCACGGAACATCATACTTAACCAAAACATCCTCCGCCCCAGAAAATTCCAAAACCTCTTCCAAAGTCGATTTATCCGTGAATTGCATAATATTTGTTACATCCTCTTGGACGCTTTTCTTTCAACTGCCACGTAAACCACCAAAGCTCCCAATACCGCCGTTATTAGTTGCGGCCAACCCATAGCCGATACCAAAGCCAGAGAGACCTTGCCCTGGGTAATCGCGCCCAAAACAATACTTGCACTACCCGCCAGCAAGACAAACTTAACTCCGCTGGCAACCATCGCCGCCAGCCAATAATTGGTTTTACCAAGTACGGAAAAAATTCCCGCCAACGCGATATTTGCCGCCATAATGTAGGGCACCATGGGTGCCATCACCAGTGGCAAAGTTCCCACCACCAAAGCAACCAGACTCGGAACTACGGCCACCGCCGTGGCAGCGCGAAAACCCGCCAGCATTACGGCCGCAAACAATGCCGCGTTCACGATCGTTCCCGTGACCAATTGCGAATGCAATAATGGCGCCAACGTTGCCGCTCCGACCAAAACCGCCGTCAACACCAACTCGCGGCTTAACGCCGCAACTTTTATGTTAGCCATTTTTTTAATCTATTAATGTATTGCTGTTAAAGAAAAGACTGCCCATTACCACAATATAAAAAACCAATTCGCTGACCGATAAGAAAATCGACGCGCGCGCCACGCCTACATTAGCTTTAGCTCCCCGAAACGCAAGAATTGCCCCGATAAGCGGGAAAATCCAACCCCCGGCCGCCACAATCCCAAAAATTGCGCCGCCGATGGGAACAAACAGCCAGTCGAGCAATTCAACATTCAACCACGAAACCAAATACGAAACCGTCACCGAAACGGCCAGAATGAACGGCACCGCCGCCCCGAACCAAATCGAAACGATCGCGTTGTCCAACCCCTGGGGCCGCCGAAAAATGTTTTTAACGTTTAGCATTTATTTTCGATCTGCGATTTTCCTTTTTGCGCGTAGCTCGTATGAAGGATCGCGTGGACCTTGTGTTCGTCGCCTTTGAAATATTCGTCGTAAACTTCCTTGACCGCCGGGCTTTCGTGCGCCAAACGCATCTTTTTAGCACAGTCGTCGGAATACAATCCCGCCGCCCGCTTCCGGCGGATATCGTCATTTACCGGCAAGGGCTGGCCGCCGCCGCCGATGCATCCGCCCGGGCAGGCCATGATCTCGATATAATCGTAGGCTTTCGGGTCGCGCGCCAAATCATCAAGGATAATTTTAGCATTTTCCATTCCATTGGCAATTCCCACTTTCAGCGTCAGACCGTTGATCTCCACAACGGCTTTTTTTAACCCCACGATACCGCGGACATTTTCGCAATCCACTTTCTCCAGATTTTTGCCGGTAATCAGCCAATAGGCGGTACGCGTCGCCGCTTCGGTGACACCGCCAGTCGCGCCAAAAATCACGCCCGCGCCGGTATAAACCCCGAACGGGTCGTCCGCCGCCTCACTGGCAATATCCCTAAGATTTATCCGGTTTTTCTGCAACAAACGGCCCAATTCGCGCGTGGTCAACACATAATCGATCGGGTCCAAGCCATTGATCTTTTCCTCGGGCTTGGAAACATCATATTTTTTGGCCGTACATGGCATTACCGACACCACGACAATGTTTTTCGGGTCGATTTTCATCTTCTCGGCCCAATAGGTCTTAATTAGCGAGCCCAGCATGTTCTGGGGCGATTTTACGGTCGTAATATTGGGAATAAGATCGGGCCGGAAGAATTCCAGATAGCGCATCCATCCCGGGCAGCAGGAAGTAAACATCGGCAAGGGCTTTTTCTCGGTCACGCGCCAGACCAATTCCTTGGCTTCCTCGACCGTCGTCAAATCGGCGGCCATGGTTGTGTCAAAAACTTTGTCGAATCCCAGCTTGCGCATTCCGGCCACAAGCTCCCCGGTAATGTTCTTGCCGTATTCGATGCCAAACATCTCACCAATACTAGAACGGATGGACGGCGCAAACTGGATGACCAATGTTTTATCTTTTTTATCTTTCAATAAGGCATCCAATTCATCCACCGGGCTTTCGGCGTCAAGCGCGCCGACCGGGCAGTGCACGATACACTGGCCGCAATAAATACAGTCCTTTTTTGCATCGCAAGACGGATTGATCTTGATATCCTTGCCCCGACCGTCAATTTCCAGGAACCCATCGGTTTTCATCTCTTTGTCCGTGCCGCGCCGGGAACCGGTCTGGCGGGCGCACATATCCACGCAGTTGCGGCATTCGATACACTTGGAGCGGTCCAAAATAATCGGCCCAAATTTAACAATATCGGGCTCGGGCTTGCGCAACACATTTGCCGCAAGGTTAGCCTTAAATTCAACCGCGTATTTCAACAACGCGCACTTGCCCTGCCAGATGCATTGCGGGCAATTGCGGCGATGTTCGCCTAAAATCAACTCCAGATTGGTTTTACGCAACGCCATGATCGCCTCGCCCCCGGTTTTAACTTTCATCCCTTCTTTAATCTTGGTCGAACAAGCGGTTTGGGGGGCAGGAATTCCCTCGATTTCCACCAGACACAACCGGCAATTGGCTTTTACGCACAAATCCGGATGGTAGCACAACGCCGGAATCTCGATCCCGGCGGCCTTGGCCGCCTCCAAAACCGATTGCCCCTCAACCGCCTCGATCTCCTTGCCGTCAATTAATATTTTCATATTTTTATTTTTTGCTGATGCCTTTATCCTCTTTCAATCCAAATAATCTAGAACTCGGTCCATAATTCATTCATACTATAATTTGCTAAATAAAAAAAGACTGCCAAAATCGTTTTTAGCACAAGCGATAACCTAAAACCCCCGGTCCTTTCGACTCGAGGGTTTTATAAACAACCCTTCCAGATAGAAATTAGCTCCAAAAACTAACGCGACAAATCAAACTTGCCCTTCTTTCCATCATCCATCACTTTCTTATGCGCACCTTCAATATCTTTTTTTGTTTCACTCGTCGATACGGCGTTCCTGCTGGCATCATACCAACCCGAATTATGGTTATGCTGTTTTTGCAATAATGCATCCCCTTCATTTATGCCAACATAAACTTTTTGATGGTTGGCATAAGCAACCTGGTCCGGATCGTCAGTGGTAACGATCACCCAATATTCCGCCGGAGCATACTCGGGATGGCTTTCCGAAAGATTAGTTGGCCATTTATCGGTAAAAACTTTCATCGGCTCACTCTTAAAAACCTTAAATTCCTCTTTTTTTTCGGCCCCGGTCTCCTTGTCGTAAACGGTAACGCCCTCAAAACATTTGGCCGACTCCGTAATGGCTTTATTTTTATATCCCATTTTGCTTACCAAACCGGCCGCCCGATCGTAGATCGCCGCCATCACCAATTTCAATTCTCCGGGCTTGACTTGTTCCCCGTACGAGACTTTTAATTCTTCGGTCCACCTTGCTACCAGTTCATTCTCCCGGCTCCATTCCGGACTGGTTGCCGCATCGGCGATATCGCTCACGTCGCGCAGCATCATGCCGATCAAATCGTCCCGCAATTTATCATTAAAATTCTTCTCTCCAAGCGCCACCTCAAAAGCGTCTTTTGCCGCGCTAATGGTTAATTCTTTCTTGAAAATATTAACCAAAAGACCATTCGCCTTTTTTAAATCCTCGACTTTTTTATTGCCCTTGATTGCCGCAATCACCTCTGCCTGCCTTGCGTCCGGGCCCGTAACCACATTTGGAGTACACAGAGGAACTGCTTCATTATCCGCGTCCAATTCATCTACCTTTTTTTCGGGATTTTCGGATATCATTTTTTTCGGAAACAGACATATTATGAACAATAATTCTGTTTCTTTATTAATTATTACAATTTTAAACCTTTTTCCAATTATACGCTACGGGCAAAATAGACAAGACAACTCATTTTATCAATTTTCTTAGACCGCTCGCACATCCAGCAAATCGTATTTTTTTGTCTACTACTGATTCCAGGCAGATATTTTTAAAAAAATATCCAGCATCACTTTTTAATCCACATACTTTTGAGCCAATTTTCCCATTGATTTTGCCCCCTCGTCCAGGGCATTACTTTTAACCCCCGCCTCCTTAAGATTATAAGCGGTATAACCATATACATCCGCCAGCATTTGGGCGCATTCCCTCTTGGAGCATCCCGAATCTTGTGCCCATTCTCCGATCATGTTTTCTTCCCATGCCGTACTTGGATCCAACGAATGCTCAGCAATAGCCGCAGAATATTTTTTGAACTCATCAACAATTTTTCGTTGGTTACCATACGCCCGACCTTCGGCCCGCGAAAACGCCTTCATAAGCGCCTCGGTTAAATTCTCTCCGGTCAATTCGCTTCCCTTTTCCCCGCGGCCAAACTTAGCCGCAAGCTTAGCCAACCTTGGCTTATTTTTTTCTTTCTCTTCGGCTCTGCGTCTTAGTACCGCATCGGTTCGCTCTTTTATACTATTTAGCGCCGCCGCCGCCTCTTCAGGGTTTATTTCCAAATTAGGCGCATCTGTTATCGCCTCAACCTTAACACTACGCTCCTCGGCACCTTCGCACAGACCCGATCTTTTTTCAGCCATATTTTTTTGATTAGATAACTGCCAACCTTATTTAAGTTAATCGTTATTAAATCAATAAACAATTACTCGAATACCCGGATTTATCGTTTAGAACTTTAGTTTTTCAAACATACTACTATACGCGTTAGCCGCGCCCTTGCCAAAAGGGCAAAAACTGGCGGCTTTCATTAACTCCACGATTTCCTTGGCTTTGGCGGTATCCACCTTTTCCCGGGAGAATAATTCCTTTAAGCGGTAAACCCCTTCGCGGCAGGGGACGCATTTGCCGCAGTTTTCGTTGATGAAAAATTCCGCCCATTCCAAACCCAGCTTGCGAGGATCGGTTTTCGCCAAATCATGCACCACAATGCAACCCGCGCCTGCCAGTGGATTATCCAATTCGTTTTCCAGTAAAATCGTGCCACTGGCCCCGCCCCCGGCTTGAACAAAAAACGGATCTTTAGGCAAGTTCTGCGAATATTCCAAAACCTGGCGGATCGGCATATCCTGCGCAAATTCATAAACCCCGGGATTGGCCGCGTCACCCGAGATTGAATAGAAACGCGTATTTTTGTATTCGCCGCGCGTAATCTTGGCCGCAAAATAAAATGTTTCCAGGTTATTTATCAGGGTAGGACATCCAAAAAGTCCTACCTGCGGCGGAAACGGCGGCTTCATCCGCGGCTCGACCGGCTTTCCCTCGATCGATTCCAAAAGCGCGGTTTCCTCGCCCCCCAAATATCCGCCCGGTTCCCGAATAATTTCGATCGGGCGATTGGCGATAATTTGCGCCATTTTGTCTTTTAACCCATCATAATAATCCTTGCGCAAATAAAGATACCCTTGAACCGCGCCCACCTCCTTGATGGCAAGCTCCATGCCCTCGATCACCAGTTGCGGCCAGTTTTCCAGGATGTAACCATCCTTAAAAACCGCCGGCTCGCCTTCGGACACGTTACAAACCACATATTTTTTCGCACCGGCAGCGTCTTTGACCATCTGCCATTTCTGCCACACTGGGAACCCCGCACCCCCGCGGCCCCGCAGATTCGCTTGTTTTAAATCTTCGATTATATTCATTTGTTTATATATACATTAAGAGTTTTTTAATTTTAGCATCCAAACCGGCAGTTGGAAACTCCCTAAATAAGCGCCTAGAGGCCAACTTCATCATCCTCGGCGTCAAATTGGTCATCGCCTTTGCGGCGCATAGAAATAAAAATTGCGATCCCGATACCACTTACAAGCAATGCGACGATACCAATGACAAACCAATTCGGGCCGGCGGGCGTTGTTTGGGAAACCGAAACGCAATCCGGGTCCGCGGCCGCGCCTGTCCCGGAACAATCAGGGTCGCAAATACAATCCAAAACCGCGTCGCATTTGTTGTTGCGAATGCCTTCGGCCACTTTTACGCATTCATCAGTCTTTGCGGTCCCGCCCCCGGGGTCTTTAAATTGGAATGTTATTGGGGCAAACAGTTCTTTTGTCTGGTCGGCGTTATCTTGGCATCTCACGTAATATTGGTAATTTCCGTAATCTCCCAAACTGACAATGGCGATATGCTGCTGCCCGTCATTGGTAGTAAACAGCTCCGCGGCCGATTCCAAATCTGATTCATTTGCCGAATAAAAACAGCTGGAGGGATTTTTCGTCGAAACCTCCAGGGCGATTTCCTTTTGATATATGGTCCCGAACGGACGAATATTGGAAATTGGGGAAACTTCCTGGTCGGCGGCAACGTAAGTAAAACTTATCTTTGCCGAAGTTTTATTTGCGTTTCCGGCCGCGTCCTTGCAACGCACATAAAAAGTATATTTTCCGGCGGCCGGCACCTGGACTGACCTCCGATGGACCGTTCCGCTGCCGTCCACAGCCAATCCGTTTTTCATTGAGTTATACCCGGTATCAACCATATCAAACCGGCAAACCGCCTTTTCATTGGTAGCCAGGGCAACTTGCACGGTTGCCGCATCAACTTGGCCCGAGGGTGAAAGGCTTGATTCGGAAATTTCCGGCGCCGCCGTGTCAGCCGCCGCCCGGGGGTTATCCGGCACCGTCCGGGTCTCTGCTACCGGGGCGTACTGGAACGATATTTTGCTTGATACCAAATTGGCGCTGCCCGCCGTATTGCGGCAACGCACGTAGAAATTGTAGACGCCGGGAGCGCTAAGGCTTGCCGAGACGGAATGGCGAATGCCGTCGGACGTATTAAACTTCGATGCCATTTGGTCGAAGCTTACATCGTAATAACTGTAACGGCATTCCGCAATCTCATTGGTAGCCAGCGACAACGCCGCGGCGGAACCGGTAACTTTCCCGGAAGGAGATAAATAGTAAATGATCGGCGGCGTAGCCACATCGGCCCGGCAGGCGCCATTTTTACAAATATTTCCGGTATCATCGCAATTCTTCAAGTCGATCCAGCCAGCAACCTCGAGACATTGACTCTTGTCGCATCCGCGGGCAATGATTTTTTGTTGGACCATGTTGCGGCTGCACTGGTATTCCGAAAGATACTCGTCGAGGCCGCAATCTGCAAACCGTTCGCCCTGGATTCCGCAGGAATCAAACCAATAAACGTCATAATCAACACACCTTTTCTCGTAACGGGGGGCGCAATCACCCGCGGTCACGCATTTGCCGTCGGCACAAACCTTGCCAAAACCGCAAGAATCATCTCCGGAACAAAAATCCGCGGCGGCCGCATACGGCAACCCTTGTTCCAATCCCAACCCTCCGGACAGGCTTATTGACAACAAAAAGGCGGCCGCAATAACCGGCCAACAGCTACTTTTTGATGTAAAACAATTTCCGAGCATATTTGTAACCCGCAAAAAATTATTTAGCCTCGACCTTGCCCGCTACTACCGCCTGCCAGGTATAGGGATCAATTTCTACGATATCGCCGCGGCGGATCGAGCGCGACAATAGGGAATTGGCAATCGCATTTTCCACGTTATTCTGAACCGCGCGCCGCAATTCGCGGCCGCCAAATACCGGGTCAAACCCAATCTGCACCAATTTTTCCACAAGAGCATCTCCCACGCGAAAATCGATCCCCTTCAATGCCAGTCCGTTCTGGATATCCTTGAGCATCAATCCGGCCACCAGCCTCATTTCGCGACTACCCAGCGGCCGGTAAAGCGCCACCGCATCAAAGCGGTTCAAAAATTCCGGGTTGAATACGCCGCGGTGCAGCAAATTATCAATAAAAATCCGTTTGAATTCCCCCCCCAGCCGGCTGCCTTTTTCCACCGCTTCTTTGATATACTCGGCCCCGGCGTTAGACGTCGCAATAATGATCGTATTCTTAAAATCAACCGCGCGGCCGGTGCCGTCGCTTAACATTCCCTCGTCAAAAACGCTCAAAAAGATATTCAACACCTGCGGAATCGCCTTTTCGATCTCGTCGATCAAAATGATCGAATTGGGATTTTCGATCACCTGCGTGGTCAGCAAGCCCGGGGAATCGAGGCTGCCGATAATTTTTTCGATCGATCCCACGGTTTGGTATTCGGCCATATTGAGCCGAATCATGTTATTGACCGACCCAAAATAAACGCGGGCCAACTGCTTGGCAGTTTCAGTCTTGCCGCAGCCCGTGGGCCCCAAAAACAGGAAATTGCCGATCGTGCGCTTACGCTCTTTAATGTCGACATGGGCGCGCCGCAAGGCATTGGCAAGCTCCTTAACCGCTTCTTCCTGATCAACGAGACCCTCATGAATACGGTCTTCGAGCTTTAACAAGACATTCGCCAGCGGATCGTCCGCTTCGGTTTCGACAGTTTTGCGTTCATGATAAGCTTTGCGTTCGTCCCCAACCAACAATTCCCATTTTTCGCAATCGAATTCACAGACATCCCCGGATTTTACCCGGCCCGAAAGCACGGCCCGCGCCACGGCATTTTCGATCTTATCCTGCACAGCCCGGCGCATCGCCCGGCCGCCAAAAGCGGGATCAAAACCCAGCTGGCCCAGCTTTTGCATCAATTCCTCGGTCAATACCAGCTCAATGCGTTTTTCGCGCAAACCATCCTTAATATCCTTTATCATAAGCGCGGCCACCTGTTGCATCTCTGGGGCAGTTAGCGGCCGATAAAGTACGGCGGCATCAAAGCGGTTCAAAAATTCCGGTTTGAAAATGTTGCGGCGCATCAAATTGTCCAGGAAGGTATCTTTGAAATTATGCATACTGCTGCCCCGATCCACCGCCTCCTTGATATATTCGGCCCCGGCGTTTGAGGTCGCGATAATGATCGTATGCCGAAAATCAACATTCCGGCCGTACCCGTCGGTGAGTTCACCTTCGTCAAAAACACTCAAAAAGATATTCAGCAATCCCGGATCGGCTTTTTCGATCTCGTCGATCAACACCAGCGAGAACGGGTTCTCCCGCACCGCTGTGGTCAAAACTCCGGGATTTGCCGGGCTGCCAATCAGCTTTTCGATCGATTCCACGGTTTGGTATTCGGCCATATTGAGCCGGATCATGCTTTTGACCGATCCGAAATATACCCGCGCCAACTGCTTGGCGGTTTCGGTCTTGCCAACGCCCGTGGGCCCCAGAAACAGGAAATTGCCAATCGTGCGCTTGCGTTTTTTGATCTCCGCCCGGGCGCGCCGCAAAGCATTGGCCAGCTCCTCGACGGCCTCCTTTTGATTTATCAACCCCTCATGGATACGATCCTCAAGGTTAAGCAGGATCTCTTTTTCCTTGGATCCGGCCGCCCCCGCCGGGACGTCATATTTATGTGAAAAGAATGTGTCCACCTCACCCGGCATGACTGATCTTGATTTCCCGGAATGGCTGAGTTTATTGGCCACCAGTTCGTCCAAAAGATTGACCGCTTTGGCCGGAAATGCCTGGTCTCCCAGAAAATAGTCACAAAGTTTAACAATCTCTTTTAATGTGATTATCGGGATGAACAACCCGCTTTTCCTTTCCCGCCGCAAACTCTCCTCTTTTAAAACCCGGATCGCGTCCTCCATTGACGGCGGCGCCACCTCGATCTTGCAGAAAAGTGAAGCGGCTTCGCCCGCCCGTTCAATCGAACGGTGCAAACCCTCATAGGTAGTAATCCCGATCACCCTGAAACCCGGTATCTTCAAAAACCGGCTGATCACGCCGCTAATATCCACGGCGGCCAGTTTTTCCGCCCCAAACTGCTGACCGATATAATTATGGACCTGGGGGATTATCAAAACCACATTTTCCGCCTTGACCGCCTCCGTAAATATTTTTTCCAAAACCGCGGAAAGCGACGCGCGGTCGGGATGGTTGCCGATCAGCGCCACCATATCCAACTCCATAATCCGCATCATCTTTAAGTCGCCAAAACTCGTCTCGCTGGCCATCCGATTGGCAAAATTATAAACAATACTTTTCCGGCCACTGCCAATCTCGCCCACCAACAAAACTCCGTTGCCATTTTGTTTGCTCAACGCATCTTCCAACTCCTCGATTTCTTTTTGGTGTAAAATTACCCCTCCCTGGCGCAAGGGATTGTAATATGACAAATCATGCGAAAAAAGATCCAAAGTAACCGTATAGCCGCCCACCAAGTCCGTAACCGGGCTGGACGCCAAAACCTGCTGCAAATTATCGACTTCCCAATAACGACCACGCCACTTACGGTAGCTTTCCACGCGCATCTGCCACACCACAGTCGATTCGATATCCTCTTCCAGGAGCTGATTTTTATCCAAAACTTTCCGGAAACTGGGTTCGACATCCATCAACGCCAAAAAAAGCATAAAGATCGAAACTTTTTTCTCGCCGTGGCCGGAAGCCAAACGCACCGCGCCCGCCAATACCGACTCAATAAGATTTTTGTTTTCCTGCTCCAAAACCGCCTTCGCGGCGGGGGAATTATCCGCCAATCGCGCTTTAAGCGCCGCCAGCACCGTTTTCTCAAAATCAAGCCGCTCAATACACAAGCGCCGGAAAGTAAAACCCAGGCGGCGGGTTTTGGTGATATTCAACAACAACATTGCCGGAAAAGGCGCCCCGGTTTGTCTTAGGGTCGACTTGACGATTTTGGCCGCCTCGAAATCCAAATATTCCAGGTAATTGGCGTTGGCATCAAATCCTGATTCAAGGGTTTTACCCATCCGCATCAATCGCTGGTGTACAAACCCCAGGATCAAATCGGAAATCATAACCAAAGAAAGCGCAACTAGGGCCAAACCCAACAGCAAATCGCTATTTCCGGCCGCGGCCGCGTTCCAAGCGGCCGCCGTCCCGGTCATTTTTATCGGCAACAGTGCCACCGTCTTGGGAACAGCCCAAAATATGGCCGCAAACGGAAAGACCGCCCGGCTCAACTGGCGCACCAGCGAAACCGCGTCCATCGGGATCATCCAAACATAATCAACCCCGCGGAATATCGACGATTTTTGTGAATTGTAAGGCATCGCAAGTTTTCAAAAAAAATATTAAACAATCAACGCAAAACCCCGCAGCATGAAATAAAATATGGCCGGAATATAAGCCAGCCAACCAAGGAAAACCGCCGGCCCGGCTAATAAAACCAAAAGTTCGACCGTACCGCCGATAATTATGAAAAAAAGCCGGACGACTGCCCCGATCGTACTAGAAATCACATTACTGAACCACGCAAAAACCACATCGCCAATTTCAAAGGCGCGCTTCTCCCGCGCAAAAGTCAACCCCTTCCAAGGCGCGAAAAAATCGCGGATAAGATCGGCCAGCGCAAAGTAGTTGGCAAAAAACCAAAGATAACTACCCCAAATCTTTTTGATCTTTTGAGGAATCTCAAAAAAATACCATACGATAAATTGTTCGATCATATTATGGGCCTGTTGCCAAATTAGCTTCAGAACGAAATTTTCAGTTTTCGAGCGAGAAAAGCGAAACGTGAGGAAGCATATTTAATCTGAATCTGTTGACGAGCGTTAAGTTTTTCGCAGCCGAAAAATGGAAATTGCAGTTGAAGCTAATCTGGCAACAGACCCATTATGGCAATATCGCCGCCACTTTTACCAGATTGGCCGGAAGATAAGCAACCAGCGGCGAGTTGACCGCCAGCATCCCGTAAGCCGTCACAAAACCAAGAAACAAAATTCCCGCAGCCATAACCGCAATATCCGCGGCCGCGGAGCGAACCAAGGTCGCGCGCAACGCCAGCAAAAGAAGGAAGGGCGGTAAAAAATAAATTATTTTGCCCCAAAAATCAATCGGCAACGCCCCGGTTAAATTCAACATTATCCAAACAGAAACAAATGACCAAAAGAAAATCCAAAATACCCGCCGCCGGCGGTATTGCCTTATCTCGAGCGGAGTTTCCCCCGACAAGATTTTTTGCCGGGCATATTCAAATTCCAGTTCGGTTTCCGACATCGTATTAAATTATTTTACCAAATATGCACCAATTAAACAAAAAGGCCAGAGACCTGATCCCTGACCTGCCACAACCCTGCCGGTATTCGCTTCCGGAGCCGCCGCGTCACCAATACTAGCGTTCATTCGCATTACCGATGGCGTCGATACATTTCCCTCCAGTTTGCTATTGGCAATATCGGAATCGGTCGGCAATCTTTCATCTTTTTCCGTGCATCCGGCCGCCAGCAATACCAAACTTATCAAAAGAACGATAAATAAACAGTTTTTAAACGCGAACATACGCAACACCTCGCTACAAATCATTTAACATAATTGCTATTTTTTTCAAATTAAAAACCGCCATCTTTAAAGACGCGGTTTCCAATTTAAATTCCGATAAAAAATTTCGCTATTCCCCGGAAAATTTAACCCCCGCGATCTTGGCCACTTCAAAGGTCAGGGCGCGTAAATCGCTTTTGCCAAGTTTGTGGATATCGTCATGTCCTACCGCCCCGGCCATCATTTTGGTTTCCTCGGTGCAGTGCCGGATATAGCTGGCCACATTATTGGCCGCGACCTCCACATCCATATTTTTGGCAAGTTCGGGATCCTGGGTGGCAATACCCTTGGGACATTTACCCAAATAGCACAAATTGCACCCCACACACCCCAACGCGCCCAGCATTGCCGAACCCATAAATACCGCGTCGGCGCCCAGCGCCAAAGCTTTGGCCACATCGCCGCCGGTATAAAATCCGCCAGCAATAAGTAACTCCTGCTTTGCGCCCGCCTCATCCAAAACCCGGCGCGCTACAATTAATGCCGGCAAAGCCGGGATACCCATTTCGTCCAGCATCACCTCGGGCGCCGCGCCCGTTCCACCCCAGCCGCCATCGATGGCAATGATGTCGGGACCGGCTTCCAGCGCCAATCCAACATCGCTTGCCACGTCGCCGGCCGCCAATTTGATAATTATCGGCACGCCGCCCGACAACTGACGTAGCCAATCCACTTTATTTTTGAGATCTTCAATCTTTTTAATATCGGTATGGTAAGCCGGGGAGTGCACGTCAACCCCCAATTCGACCCGCCGCACCGCCGCAATCTCCGGGGTAACCTTTTCTTTTTGCAACAACCCGCCCTGGCCGCCTTTGGCCCCTTGGCCGATCTTGATTTCGATAATATCCGCCTTTTTTAAAATTTCTTCGTCGATGCCAAATCTCCCCGTACTGTATTGGATCACCAATTTCTCGGCAAACTCCCGCTCTTCGGGCAGCATTCCGCCTTCGCCGGTATTTGCCGCGGTCCCCGCCAAAGACGACCCCTTAGCCAAGGCAATCTTTGCATTCTTGGAAAGCGCCCCAAAAGACATGGCCGCGATGAGGATCGCCCCATCAATCCGGACCGGCTTTTTGCTGTTCTTCCCCAGAATGGTCTTGGACGAAATGTTTTCCTTAAAATAATCGACCGGGCGCTTTGCCAGTTGTGCCGGCACAAAAACCAGATCGTCAAAGCCGTTTTTTATTTCTTTGGCCGAACGGCCGCCGCGCACCGGAACTTTCGCGATCCGGTCTTGCACTTTTTTTGTCCACGGAACCATTTTTGTAATCCGGCGGCCGCGAATAATGCCCTTTCGGATAAAGCACTCCGCCGCACCCCCGAAAAATTATCAAACTTTAACTAAAACCAAAAACGGGATACCCCCTCCATAACTTCGATGCTGCCAAACGCATCCCTATGCCAGTTTAATGTTAAAAGTATAACCAGCCGCCAACCGTTGTCAAACCGGATCAAAAAACTATTCTTGACAACAATTTACCGCCCGATATAATAAAAGTGATCTACCCACAACTGTTCCGAAGTAAGCGCAATGGGTAGGATTCCTCAAAAGTTGGGGCGAGCCCAAGCACTAGCTTCAGCAAGCGAAGATGATGTCGCAAGCGCGACGGATAACCGTGAGTACTAGGTAATGACCCCTTTGCGAGTCAAGTAGGCGGGCGAGCCGATGCTGTAAGGGCGTAGTTGGACCAACGTGGTCCGCAGTCCGCATCATATCGGGAAGCTCTGTCTGCATCAGACATCTTCCCTCCTAATCTATTTTCAAAAGACACTTTGCCCTCGGGAAAGTGTCTTTTTGTTCCAGCGACCGACAAAAAGCATAGTTGACCAAACCTCGGTGCCCGGTTATTATAATATTGATGGAACGCCTCGTATGCTGATTGTTGCCAATGTCCGGCCGGATAAGCCGGATGGTACAAGATGATAACAGCGAGCGACCAGAGGACGAGCGGGCGCATAAGCTTTTAGCGAAGCGAAAAATACGGCGTTGCGAAATCAAAGCGGTATTATAATGCGTACGTGTTGATCTCCTAAAAAAATGCGGGCAAGCGGCTTAACGCTATAAAGCCCACATCCAGGATCCGTTGTGGTCCGCAGTCCGCGTCATATCGGGAAGCTCTGTCTGCATCAGACATCTTCCCTTCTTCTTCAATTTTGAAACAAAAAACACCGCTTAATGGTGTTTTTTGTTTCAAATCCCGATTCCAACTAAAATGGGACACGAATGTCCCATAAGCGCAATACCAAAACCGCATTACGCCATACTTCGGCACGCGGCCGTCAAACGGTCGCCCGGATGAATTATATCGCGGCAGAGCCAGCCAAACCGAGTGTCGCTGTCATGCAGGGCTAAGGCGGAACTTAGCCAAGATCTCCCATTGCCATGCATCTCAAACAAAAGGCTCACCAAACCGAATTGTCTTCCGCGGGATGATTTCGCCATCTCCGCCCCGATACTAATATTAATATCACATTAAAATCAATCCAACAAACGGCTCAAAAAATTAAAAACAGCCCCGCTTTGGCGGGACTGTTTTGCCGATTATTGGATTAGGCTTCCTTTCTCTCGATTACGCCATGGGGGCAAACGCTCTCGCCGCCACACGCTTCAACTTTGTCGGAATCGACCACCCGGGCCTTGTCGTCAGTATCCCGTTCCATGCCGCCCGGACAATTGACAGTGCAAATAAAACATCCCAAACATTTGTCTTTATTGACCTCGTATTTTGCCATGTGTTTTTGATTAATATGCCCTCAGCATAACAAACTAAATACAAAAGTAAAGTTACTTATTTGGCGGTTTGGCCTTGGTTTTTAACCTTATCGATCTTGGCCTCGATTTCTTTTGGATCGCCCAGATAATAATGCCTTATCGGTTTGATATCTTCATCGAGCTCATAAACCAGGGGCACTCCCGTGGGAATATTCAAATCGGAAATTTCTTCGTCGGAAATATTATCCAAATATTTTACGATCGCACGCAAACTGTTGCCGTGCGCCGAAACTAAAACAATTTTACCGCTTTTTATTGCGGGAATAATCTCCGAATTCCAATAACCCACCGCGCGGACATAAGTATCCGCCAGCGACTCGGTCCGGGGCAACTTATCTTTAGGCACCGTTTTAAAAATCTCCTGGGTGTTCTGCTTGGCATAGGCCGCGTCATCCATTTCCGGGGGCCGTACCGAATAACTCCGGCGCCAAATATGGAGTTGCCCGGCACCATACTTTTGGGCCATTCCCACCTTGTTCAATCCCTGCAAACTGCCGTAATGCCGCTCGTTCAATTGCCAGGCATATTTGGTTTCGATATCCCGCAATCCCATCCCGGCCAAAACCAAATCCGTGGTTGCAATCGCCCGTTTTAATACCGAAGTAAAAACCAAATTGAAATTATACCCTTCTTTTTTCAGGGTTTGACCCGCCTGCGCGGCCTCCTTAACTCCCAGTTCCGACAGCTCAACATCGGTCCACCCGGTAAACCGGTTTTCCCTGTTCCAAACGCTTTCCCCGTGCCGCAATAAAACAATTTTATACATAATCTCGGCCTAGTTATATCCCAGAAGACTCTTAACGACAAATTCCATTAAATGAATTACGCCACAGGGTATCTTCGTTGAACTGCCCTTAGCTTTGCTTCAGGCGTCAATAAAATACCATTGTTAAAATCGCGAATCATAACTTTAATTCTTCTTCAATTCTTACTAACCGGTTGTATTTGGCCAGGCGTTCACCCCGGGCCGGCGCCCCGCTCTTGATGAATTCGGCGCCAATTCCCACCGCGAAATCCGCAATAAAATCATCATTGGTCTCGCCCGAGCGGTGCGACACCACAATCTTCCAGCCAAACGACTTGGCCAAGCGCGCCGCCTCCATCCCTTCGGACACCGACCCGATCTGATTGATCTTTAAAATCATCGCGTTGCACGCGTTTTTCTCCCGGGCCTCCTTGATACGGCCCGGGTTGGTCACCAGCAAGTCATCGCCGATCACCAGTACGCCTTCCGGTTTAAACGCCGTCCAGGCACCCCAGTCATCCTCGGCAAAAGGATCTTCAAAACCAATAATGGGGAATTGCGCGGCTAATTTTTTATAGTAATCCGCCAACTGGGCCGCGCCAAATTCACCCAGGTGCATTTTATAGGTGCCATTATCAAAAAACTGCGTCGAAGCCACATCCATTATAATTTTGGTATTATCTTTGGCATTCCCTGAAGAAGAAATGGCCTCCATGATCAAACTTAACGCCTCTTCGGGGGTTTTTAGCGAAGGCGCAAAACCGCCTTCATCGCCCAAATTGGTGGCCGGTTTGCCGAATTTTTTCCCCAAAATTGATTTTAACCGGTGATAGACCTCGGAAGCCGTCCGCAAATTTTCGGAAAATTTTTCAAATTGCGGTACGACCATAAATTCCTGCACGTCCAGCTCATTACCCGCGTGCGCGCCGCCATTAATGATATTAAAACCGGCTTTTGGCAATCCCGGTTTTTCGTTCTGCGCCAAATCCGCGACGTGCCGCCAAACAAAATCCTTGCCCGCGCCCGCCTTGGCCACCGCCATCGACACGCTGCAAATCGCGTTGGCACCCAACTTCGATTTATTTTGAGTGCCATCCAATCCGATCATCAGGTCATCGATCTTCTTTTGATCCCGGGCGTCGGTTCCGACAATCTTGGAAGCAATAACGTCATTGACGGCGCCTACGGCGGTAAGCACCCCAGCACCGCCAAAGCGATTGGCATCGCCGTCGCGGAGCTCGCAAGCTTCATGGGCACCAGTCGACGCGCCCGAAGGCACCGCGCCGATAAATCTTCCGGCCGCGGTTAAAATTTCGGTCTCCACCGTGGGATTGCCCCGCGAATCCAGGATCTGGCGCGCCTTTACCGACTTGATCTTGTTATTTGAATTTTCAAACATAGGAATCAACAACTTTTAACTTTGCGCTTTGCGCTGTAAAAAATATATTTCCCAAAATGTGTTCCCCGCCCAGGCGGGGCCAAAGGAGTGCCCCTGAAGATTACTTCCGCTTCGCCATGGAATCCTCGAAATCTGTAACTCCCCGAGGACTAACCTCGGGGAGTTACAGATTTTAAACTTCCCAGATAATCGTTAGCCGCCATCGCCGCCTTGGCGCCTTCACCGGCCGCAACCACAATTTGCTTAAATTTAACGTCGCTCACATCGCCGGCGACAAACAGCCCCGGAGTCTTGGTTTGGTGCGTCAAATGGTCAAACTTCATTTCATTTCGCTCGTTTAATTCGACCAAACCGCCCACAAATTCCGATGCCGGTTCGCTGCCCGCCTTGATAAAAATACCTTCCACCGGAAGCGCAATTTCCTTGTTTTCCGCGTCCTGGTAAACCAAGCCGCTTACAAAGTTTTTGCCTTCTACCCGCAAAACCTTGGCATTGGTGACCACCGTAACCTTGCCGGTACTTAGAACAAGCTCGGTATTTGTTTGGTCGGCAAACACTTTCGGACCCCGCTCGAGGATAAAAATTTCCGACGCGAATTTCGCCAAAAATACCGCCGCCTCGAATGCCGAATTGCCGCCGCCAATAACCGCCACGCGCCGCCTCGCAAAAAGCGGCCCATCGCAAGTGGCGCAATAACCGACTCCCCGGCCAATAAATTCCTTTTCGCCGGAGACATTCAACATCCTGGGTGAAGAACCAGTTGCTAAAATTACTGACCGTGCCTCAAAGGTCTCCTTTTCGGTTTTAACAAAAAATCCGCCCGAAATTGCTTCCAACTTAACCGCTTCGCCAATAACGACCGGCACGGCCAATAATTTCAAATGATCCCGGAATTTTGCGATAAGGTCTAACGCCGAGATACAGCCCATGCCTGGATAATTCTCGATGGCAACTTCCTTTTTGGCCATTTGGCCGCCAAACTCCTTGGTAATCAGAGCGTAATCCATCTTTTGCCGCGCCGCGTAAATCGCCGCCGACATTCCCGCCGGCCCGCCGCCAATAATTATTAGATCCTTCATATTCTTTAGTATTCGTATTTGGGCAAAACGTTGTGGATGTCGTCGATCAAATCCATGGCGGTCACGCTTTCCCCGCGCCGCGACGACGCCAGGTCGCCTGCCGCCCCGTTGATATAGGCCGCCGCGCAAGCCGCCTCAAATATGCCCGTGCCCCGCGCCAAAAGCGCGCCGGTAATCCCGGCCATGGTATCACCCGTCCCGCCCTTGGTCATCAAGGCGTTACCGGTAACATTTGTCGCCACATTGACGCCGTCCGAAATGATATCGGTCTTGCCCTTTAGCATAATACCCACACCCATGCTGGCGGCCTGGCTCAAAACCAATTCGGCCAGCTCCTCTTCGGAATGACCGTCCACCTTATTGCCAGTCAGATCGCAAAATTCTTTCGCGTGGGGCGTAAAAAGAAGATTTTTCCCCTTAAGCAATTCCACGTTTTGCGCCAGCGGCCGGATCGCGTCGGCATCAATGACTGCGGGAACCCCATTCAAGCCCTGGACAAATTCGCGCACCGCTTCCATGGTATCCTGCGAACGGCCAATGCCGCCGCCGATCACCACCGCGCATTTTCCTTCCGAAAAAACTTTTATCGATTCCACCGCCTCCAAAAGCACGCAAACATTATCTCGCGACAAACGCGGCCCATCCAAGGGCGCCGTCGCCAGCATGGGCGAAAAGGTCGCAATAATATCACTGGCGCGGCGCGGCGCGACGATCCGCACCATGTCCGCCCCCACAGCAAACGCCGCCAATGCCGACATCGCCGGCGCGCCGGAGTAATACTCCGAACCGCCCACGATCAAAAGATAGCCAAAATCGTATTTCCGGCTGTCTTCCGGCCTTTTGACATAGATTTTGTCCAAAACTTCCTTAGTAATTGGAACTATGGCCATAATTTATTGATTAATTTTTTAAAATTTGTAAATCTAAAATCCGGTTTACTTCTTTTGTTTCCGCAAAAAGGCCGGGACGTCCCATTCCTTTTCCTTTTCCAACATCTGCTTTTCTTCCAGCTCGATCTCTTTTTTCACCTGCAGCGCGTTGCGCCGGATCGGCGTTTCGAATTGCGCCGCAATGCTTTGCTGACTCTGGTAAACATTTTCCGCGATCAGATTATCCAATTCGGATTTCTCGGGCACCACCGCCGCCGGCTCTTCCCTTTTAACCGCCTGAACCGCAACGGGCGCGGTCTTTTTTACAACCGCCGCCGGCTCTTTTTTTATTTCGATCCTGGTTTTGTCCTTAACGGTTTTTTTAGGCTTTACGACCGTTTTCTTGGGTTTGGCAACGGGACCGGGTCCGGCTTTTTGTACCGGTTTGGTTTTTTTAGCCGCCGCCGGAACCGGCTTGGGCGGCACCGGAATTTTATCGGCTTGCAGTGCCGGCTTGGGTACCACGACAACTTCCTTGGCTGTTTCGGCCGGATCGCCGTAGATACAGCCGGTCGCCAAAACCGTGATTTTGACCGTTCCGTCGGGCGCGCCCTCATGGCCAACCCCAAAAATGATCCGCGCGTCCTTGTGGATCCGTCCAGAAACGCTGGTCAGGATCTTATTCACTTCCAAAAGTTTGAGGTCTTTTTTAGCCACGATATTAAGAAGCAAACCGCGCGCCTTATCGATAGTGTAAGGATATAGCGGCGAACTGAAAACCTGCTCAAACGATTCCAGGCTGGCCTCTTCCCCCTTTTTAAATGACACCGTGTTTAAAAACGCCATCTTACCGTTGCCCGCCAAGATGGCGCGCAGATCGGCAAAATCGATGTTGATCAACCCGGTATCATAGATCGTCTCGACCAACCCCTCAAGGCTGTCGGAAAGCATCGTATTGATATAAGACAATGTCTTGGAAAACGGCGTTGATTTGGGTACCACCTCAAAAACGCGTTCATTGGGAAGCACGGTCATCGCATTCATGTAGGGCTTCAACTTCTCCAGGGCGTTTTTGGCAATATCGTTTTTCTTTGATCCTTCAAATACGAACGGCAAAGTAAAAATACCATAAGTCAAGTTGCCCAGGCTCTTGGAAATCTGCGCAAATACGGGCGCGGCTCCCGAACCGGTACCACCACCCAGCGACGCCACAATGATCACCAAATCCTGGTCTTCCACCAGCTGTTTTATCTGCTCGCGTTCGGCAAGCGCCGCTTCTTCGGCAAGGTGCGGATCCATCCCGGTGCCCAACCCATGGGTCATATTCTCGCCAAACTGGAATACCGTCACATTTTTGGGCGCGTGGAGCAATGCCTGAAAATCTGTATTAGCAATGCAAAATGACGACTTTTTGACTTTGTCGGCAATCTCCGAAACGATATTCCCGCCGCCGCCGCCAATGCCAATAATGCGGATCTTAGTTTTTTTGATTTCAAATTCCGGTTCCGTCGCCTCGGGCTTGGATTCAGTTTTTACCGCGGCCGGCTTTGGCTGAACCTCTTTTGCGGCAATGGGCTTGGGCGCCGCGGCTGGCTTGGGATATAAAGATTTTTCGTTAATAATCTTGGCCCGGATGCCGGAAGCGATTTTTACCAACGGCTTGCGTACGGCAACGTCGGAAAGCTTGTCAATTTCCTTGGCAATCGTTTTCTTTTCCTTTTTTCCTTTTTTTGCTGGTTTCATGGTTTTGCCTCTAATACTGTTCATTTAGAATAACACAAAGCCGTTTTAGCCCCAAACAAGCCATTTTTAAAATATATTATTCGCTTTGGCGCATCCTATTGTCCTAGCCATCGATCACGGCCCCGCCCAAAAGTTCCTTGCCCTTATAAAATACCGCCGATTGGCCCGGGGTTACCGCGAATTGAGGTTTGGCAAATTCGATCTTCAAGCCGCGCGCTTTTTCCAAAATTGCTGTCGCTTCCTTGCTTCGATAGCGAACTTTGGCCTTAACTTTTATTGGTAATTCGGGCGTGCCCCCCGCAATCCATTTTGCGTCGCGAAGCCCGGCCCTAATTTTACCCAGATCCTTGGCGTTATCCGTAACTACCAACCGGTTTTTTCTAAAATCTTTTTTTACCACAAAAAACGGCCCACCCGATAATTTAATACCCTTGCGCTGGCCAATGGTGTAAAACCATAATCCTTCGTGGCGGCCGATCGCATTACCGGCAATATCCACGATATCTCCCGGAACCTTGCCGCAATACCGGCACAGAAAACTTTCCATGTCGCCGGCGGCAAAGCACACTTCTTGGGATTCCGGAGTGGCCGCCGACGGCAAGTGCCACTTTTTGGCAAGATTCCGGACTTCGCTTTTCTCAAAACAACCCACCGGAAAAATTATCCGGGTCAGTTGTTTTTGACCTAGGCGCCACAAAAAATATGACTGGTCCTTATTAATGTCGGCACCCTTCAATAAATGGTAAACCCCGTCCCGCGTTTTTTTGATCTGTGAGTAATGGCCCGTAGCCACAAAATCCGCGCCCATTGCCAACGCTTTCTCAATTAAAAGACCGAATTTTATCTCCTGGTTGCAAACCACGCACGGATTGGGCGTCAATCCTTTTTTGATATCGGCGATAAACCGGTCGACAACTATTTTTTTAAATTCATCTTTGACATCCAAAACATAAAATGGAATTCCCAATTGTGACGCGGTTTCACGCGCCCGCGATTCCGATTCATCGGAACAGCACCGGTTTTCGGGCAAACAAACGCCGGTCGCGACCGGCTCGGTCCAAAATTTCATGAACACGCCGATAACGTCAAAACCGGCCTTTTTCAATAATGCCGCCGAAACCGCGCTATCCACGCCGCCCGACATCGCGCACACCACCCTAGTTTTTTTCTCATATATTGACATTTTTAAATAAATATGCTATAATTGCTAAATGGACGAGAAAAACTCCGTGATAATTATGGGACTGGCCGTAATTATCTTTATACAAGTATGCTGTTTGTTTTGTCCAGAAAACGGGTTTTATACTCTGGCCACGCACAAACTGTGCACATTCTATGAGACAGCCAAGTTAGTTAACATATTAACACTGGCTACATGTGCGCTATTAATTACCTTTATCGTCAAGATAAAGGTAACAGTAACACAAAAAGACGAAAAAGAGGCATAAACTCTTGAGTAGTCTTCTTTTTTTATACAACCCATTCCCCGATTTAACAACCAGCCGCATTAAAGTAAAATCCGCAAGATCCAATCTCGCGGATTTTACTTTTAAATTCCCGAACAAATATCAACTATTTCTCCACCGTAACGCTTTCGATCACCGGCGGCGTGAGCGGGCAATCGCGCGAATCAACCGGCAAGGCCGCGATCTTATCCACCACGTCCAAACCTTCGGTCACCTGGCCAAAAATTACGTAAGATTTTGGCAAGGGCGTATCCTTGTGCATGATGAAAAACTGACTGCCGTTGGTGTTCGGACCGGAATTGGCCATCGCCAGCGTCCCCCGGGTATATTCGCCCGTAAACGGCTCGTCAGCAAATTGATAGCCCGGACCACCGGTTCCCCAGCGCGCCTTCGTCGAATCTTCCTTGGTCAACGGGTCGCCCCCCTGGATCATAAAATCGCTGATCACGCGATGAAACTTGATGCCATTGTAAAAACCCGATTCGGAAAGCTTAACAAAGTTTCCCGCGGTTTGCGGCACTTGGTCGCCGTAAAGCCGGACCTTGATATCACCCAAGCTTGTCTTAATGGTTGCATTCATGACTTTTTTATAGTTATTGTCGGCCGCCGGCGCGGTAGATACCGGACCTTGAAGCGCGGCCTCCGGCGCCGATGAAGTTTGGGCTGGCACTTGCGCCGCCGGTTTTTCCGATGAGCTTGCGGAATTGATATTAGCCGTTAAAGCAGCTTTGCCGGACGCGGTATCCGAATTCGACTTACCATTAACCATAACGGCTACCACGGCCACCGCGGCAATAATTGCCGCCAACGCGGTCAAATTTTTTTTATCCATACGATTTTTTATTTAATAATTTCGCAGCAATATTGCATCGGCGCCCCGCATGCAAAAGCTCTCCCGCGGAAGCGGGAGAGCTTTTTGATTGCGAACTATTGTTCGTCGCCGAAACCGTTGCTCCGGTTGAAATCGCGCCTCGGGCGAGGTTCCATCGGGCGGGCTTCACTGACAGTGATGCGGCGTCCCTCGAAATCCTTGCCGTTGAACATCTCGATCGCTTTGGCAGCATCGTCTTCGGTGTCGAATTCCACGAAGCCAAAACCCTTCGAGCGGCCGGACATCTTATCGGTGATCACAATCGCCGAGATGACGTTACCGGCGGCCGAGAATCCCTGCTGTAAGCCATCCTGAGTGGTGCTATAAGGCAAACCACCAACGTATAATTTCTTGTTCATTGAATTGAAATAATTTTGGTAGGGGCGACCACTCGCCGGCTGAACTTAAACTTGAAATTTAAGAAAACCACAGAGTTCACCTACGCAAGCACTATGCTTGCAACTGCATTATAGCATTAATCATGCAGAATGCAACATACAGATATCCCCAACCGGATTATGCGCGACAAAACCCGACTTTCGTAAAGTTGCGGCGAAATGAGACCACTTCCTTTTTGACCGCCTCCGAATCCTTTTTATCCAGGACAACATCTTTTATAAACCGGGCGATTTGCTTCATTTCGGCCTCTTTCATGCCAAAACGGGTCATTTCCTGCACCCCGATGCGAATACCACGCGGATTCTTCACGCTTTGGCCTTCGCCGGGGATAATATTCTTATTCAAGATAATATTGGCCTGTTCCAGGGCCACCGACGCTTCGTGGCCCGCGCCGGGCAAGCCACAATCGACCAGCACCTGGTGCGATTGGGTGAACCCCAGGTCTTTAGCCAGGACGTTAAATCCCAAATTGCACAATTCGGCCCCCAATGCTTGCGCGTTTTTAACTATTTGCGCCGCGTAATCTTTCCCGAATTCCTGCATCTCGCGCAACGCGCCATATAACGCCGGCATCCGGTGCAGATGATGGTTTGAGGAAAATTGCGGAAAAACCGCCAGCTGGATCTTCTTTTGAGTCGCTTCGTCGATATTGCCCATGATCATGCCGCCTTGCGGCCCGGGAAAAGTTTTGTGGGTCGACGTGGTAATAAGATCGGCACCTTCTTTTAACGGATCCTGGAAAATACCGGCCGATATCAGCCCTAGGACATGGGCCGCGTCATAAATTATTTTGGCCCCTACCTTGTCGCAGGCTTCGCGCAATTCCTTGACCGGTTGCGGGAACAGGATCACCGAACCGCCAATCACGATGAACCGGGGTTTGGTTTCCAAAATTTTGGCGCACGACTGCTCGGCGTTCATCGTACAATCGTTATTGTAGACCAGCGCGCCCACCTCTAGCCCCAAAGTCCCGGCCGCGCCCGGTTTTTCGTGCGAAACGTGCGAACCGTGCTCGATACCCAAAGACAGGATTTTGTCACCCCGCTGCGAAATCGCCGCAAACGCCGCATAATTTGCAATCGTCCCCGAAAGCGGCCGGATGTCGCAAAAATTCGCGCCAAATTGTTTTTTCATCTCCTGCTGAGTCAGATCCTCGATCTGGTCTACGTATTGCAAACCGCGATAATAACGTTTAAATGGCACGCCTTCGGCATAGCGATGCATCAGGTCGCTCACGTAAAGCTTTTCACAAGTCGGCGACATCACATTTTCCGAGGCAATGAGATTGATGCATTCGCCGCGCCATTTATTGTGTTGCTCCACCAGGGAAATCATTTTTTCCATATCTTTTTTGGCCTGCGACCGCCGGCGGTCGGCCGACAAGTCCAAGAATTAGTGTGTTCTGATTATAGCGTGCGGCAAACTAAAACAAAAGAGAGGCTTGCCGCCTCCCTTGACACGTAAAAAATGCCCAATAATGATAATTTTATAATTTTACAATTGCGAACCTTAAAAACATATTGGCAAGCTTTTGCCAAAAAAATATTTTCCCGGCGCCCGGGAATGAGATTTATTTATCAATGAATTTCAATGCTTCGGAGATTCCAAAAAATTGGGCGCAGAACTAACCGCTGGCTCCGGTAATCCGAAACCATTACATCAGTGTAGCGATAATATCGGAAATTTCAAGTGCAAAGTTATCCACAGGCCAATCGCAATTGATTATATATTTCCCATTTGAAGTTTCGCCTCCCGTGGTACAAACCCACGGGCGTCGACCAAAGGATGTTTCCTTTGGAATCCTCATCCATCGGTTCCCCGGGCAAGCCCGGGGTCTACCTCTGGATAAATTATTTTTCCGATACATTATTTTCCAAACAAAAATGACTAAAATAGTCCTTTTGGGCACAATCGTAAAACCGCGCTAGGCGCCGCGCCAACTTTTTTACCGGGCCAAAAAACACGGCGCGGCCATCGACGGAATCCATAATATCGGATAAATATAATTTACGCAGCTCTTTTTGGGAAGCGGTACGGGATTGGCGAAGCGGAAATGATCAAGGTCGTTTACGCTTCGCCCGTCCGGTACCGAACCCAAAAAAAATAAATGTCGGTTCGCTGGTCCAGCTAGTGCCAAATCTAATCTCCTCGAACATTCTCGCGACAATCCGGAGGTGTGGTCGGACGGTAATTTTCACCAACCATTTATTTTTCTTTTTTAAACCTCAACGGACCGCCCCTCGGGCGGTCCGCTTACATAACATCGCACATATAAGCGTAAATTACAGCAAGTCTCGGGGTAATAGCCAGATATAGATCCCCAGGACAAATGATGCCGCCGACATCGTTGAAAACAGCCAGGTATAGCCAACCTGTTGGATCACGATCCCGCTCACAAGCGCCGCCACGCCAACCGCAATGCTGGCCATTCCCTCCCACTGGCCCCATTCGGCAATCGAACCCTCGCGGCTTGTATGGGAACTGTAGATCGCATCAAATGCCGGAGTACTCAACGCCGTCCCGATACCCCACAACACCTGGGTAAAAATCAGCTGCGCAATATTACCCATCCCCATAAACGCGTAACTTAAAAATACCAAACCGCGGATAAAATATCCGATCGCCATCAACAACTCCTGTTCTTTTACCCGCATTTCCCATTGGCTAAACAGAAAAGTCAGCAACCCGGCCACGATCGCGTACACCGCCCAGGAAAATCCGGCGATCGCCAGGTTCCCGCCGATACTTTGCACAAATACCGCGTAAAACGGCGCAAACATTGACACAATAAAAACCATTATCGTATTTACCGAAATCAAAATCCGCAAACTTTTATTCAATTTTCGCGACGGAAATAAACTGGCCGCCAAAGTAGATAGACTCATTTTTTACCGGCAAAGCAATTAATTATCGGACCCACATTATTAATGATACCCCCAAACATCGCGCCTTCCAATATCAAAAACGGTTATAAATAAAAAAGAGGCGTTGGGAAACGCCACGAGCCTATTTTTTGGGCTCAAGTTCAAATTGCTCGGAAAAGGACAGTCGCTTAAGCGCGGCCTCGGTATCGATCGCCATTATCGCTTGGGCGATTTCCGAGTCAAATGCCTTTCCTGCGATTAACAAAAGGTTTTTACTTGTTTCCGACAACCGATAAGTATTCTTCCCACCGTTCTTCCCGCCTTCGAGCAGCCCATATAACACCAGGACGTTTAAAGTCTCCGTAAGAGAACCGGGTTTTACTGCCCCCTCGAATCTGCCATTAGTAAAGATAGTCTGAACCGTGGAGCTTCCGTTATCCCTTGCCTTGAGGGTCGCCATTGCCCTATCGGCGGTACTGCCGGGGCCAACCCATTCGTCAAATCCGATCAGCAGACGCAGAGCGCTCGCCATGCCGGCCGAAGTGATCGTATGGAATCCGGTTGTTTTTGTCGGGCTATCTTCCGGCAAAAACCGGATAGAACAGCCTCTTGGATAGGCGAGTATTTTTTTAAGCAGCACCAGCGCCGCCGCGGTCTCCTCGCCGATCACGACTCTTGCGCCGTTATTCTCCTTTTTATTACTAGCCAAAGCAATCCACCTCCTTATTTGCAATTGCTTTTGTTAAAAAATACATTAATAATCCATTAATGTCAATAATAACATCCGCCAGATTTTCCCCGCGGCGAAACGCCCTCCGCCGTTCATGGAAAATTGGGTTGTTAATGAAAAATTAATTGTTTTAACCTATACTTTCAATTAAAGAGAAAAGATCTAAAATTCATGAAAATCCTTATCATCGAGGACGAAGAGAACCTGGCCAAGATCGTTAAACTCGGATTGACCCGCGAAGGTTACGCCGTGGACTATGTTTTGGACGGTGACCAAGGCCAGCGACGCATCGAAATGCACAACCAGGATTACGACCTGGTGATCGCCGACCTGACCCTGCCCAAAAAAAGTGGCTTGGAAGTCTGCCGCGAAGTGCGGCAATTAAACATTTCCCTGCCCATCCTGGTTTTGACCGCGCGCGATTCCCTGGAAGACAAAGTGACTTTGCTGGACGCCGGCGCCGACGATTACTTGGTAAAACCGTTTCATTTTAACGAATTACTCGCGCGCATCCGCGCCCTCACCCGGCGCCCCAAGCCGGTAATCGCCACCGAATTAAAAGTAAATGACCTGGTTTTGGTGCCCTCGACCAAAAGCGCTTCCCGAGCCGGCAAGCAAATGAAACTAACTCTAAAGGAATTCCGGCTGATGGAGTATTTCATGCGCCATCCCGACCAGGTTCTGGAACGCGAAGATATTTTGCAAAACATTTGGGATTTCGATTTCGATTCGATGAGTAACATCGTCGATGTCTATATCAACCGCCTCCGCTCCAAGATTGACAAGAACCGGCCGCGCAAACTGTTGGAAACCATCCGCGGCGTCGGGTACCGCCTCAAATCAAAATAATAGAAACCACCGGCTTCCTGGCCGATGGTTTTAGTAATAAGCTTATTTTAATCGCAGTTTGCAAACAAAAAGGGAGCTAATAATACCGCTCCCACCATTCCGGATCAATACTTACAATAAGCGCTATCGCCACAATTACCAAACCCAAAAATACGTTTTTGGCGAGAATTAACCGCTCCGGAGTCTGAACCGCGACCATAAAAATCAAGCATGCTGTCAATACTGCGGCCGCAAATATGTCTACCGCCCGATCTTGCGAATGCACTACCAGCTTCATGGCAAAAAGTCTAAGTTGTAATTGCGCAATTGTCAATAATCAAAAAAATTTAACCGCAACGGATGCCATCGGCTTCATAAACGCAAGGACTAAGAATCAAAGGTAATTTTTCTCCTTTTCATGCCGGATACCGGGATCGATATCGAAAACGTCGATCCTTGGTTTTGCTTTGTCTGCGCCCAAATGCGCCCGCCGCTCTGCTCGACCACAGTCTTGGCCATCGACAACCCCAGGCCGTAACCGCTAGCCTCGCCCACATTACTGGCGCGAAACATTTTATTGAACAACAGGTGAAGTTGTTTTTTTGGTACGCCCACGCCGTTATCGGAGATCGCGAAGATCACGTCCGATTCGTCCTTTTTTACGGATAACAATACGCTTCCTCCGGCCGGAGTATATTTCAGCGCATTAGTCAATAAGTTTTCCAGCACCATGCTCATTACTTTGCGGTCGATACAGAGATGGTTCACATCGGCGGCAACCTCGCTTTTCAGGTCAATTTTTTTGGCCGCCGCCAGCGGCCTGATCGGTAAAATAATTTCGCGCACAAATTCCGAAAGCCCCACCGGATGGGGATCGATCTCGAGACGGCCCAATTCAATACGGGAAGCATTCAGGAAAAGATCGATCAGGGACGCCATCTGATGGGTAATCTTGAAAATTTCGGAGACTTGCTTGCGGGCCTCGGCGTCAACATTGCCAATGGCACCATTTAATATCATCTGGGCGCTTAAACTGATCGTGGCCAGCGGCGTACGCAATTGATGCGACGCCATTGAAATGAACTCCTTTTTGGCGCGCTCCATCGCTTTGGCCTCAGTGCGGTCGCGCTCGATGGCGATATACGAGATTATCTCCCCATGCGCATCGGCCACCGGCGAAACGTGCAACTCAAAATCCGCCCTCTGGCCGTTTTTTTTAAGATTGGCAACTTCACCCAAAAACGGTTTTTTACGCTTTTTTATTTCCTCCCAAAGGTCGGCGTGCGCCTGCCGGTTAGGCAAGCCGCCCAAAATCGCCGCCGGTTTACCGATCAGCTCCTGCGGCCGGTAACCCAGCGTAGCTAGCGCGGCATTGTTCACCGAAGTAATAACTCCATGTACGTCGGCCGTAAAAATGATATCAGACGCGTTTTCGACCGCCATTTGCAGCTTCTTGAGGTCGTTGACCATTTCTTGCAACCGCCGGGAATGCAGAGCGAGATTTTTCTCATCCCTTACCCGGGGCGTGGCGTCAAGATAAAGAAGGACAATTCCCGACACGGTGCCATTGGCATCTTTGACCGGGGAAGCCACTAAATCCTGGTAAGCGATACCTCTCTCTGGATAGTGTTCGTTATAATGCGGGATCGCTAAGCGTTTGATTGCGGCTCCCTCGCGGCGCAGTTTCTTTAAAATCGCCTTAGTATCGCTGTCGGTATCGGCAAAAAACGAAAAGTAGTTTTTTCCGATAATATCGGAGGCTTTGCGGCCGTATTCGCGGCAATAGGCGGTATTGGCTTTGACAAAATTAAACCGGCCATCCAGATAGGCAATCCGGGCTTCGGTATTTTCGATAATGCCATCCAGCACCCTTTTTTCATCGGCAATTCGGACCAAAAGGTCTTCGATTCGCCTTTTTTCCCGAGAAAGCTGGGCCACATAGGTCTTTATCTGGTCTTCGGCAAGCTTGCGGTCGGTAATATCCTGGCCCAGCGCGATCGTGGCCACGGCCTTATTCATATCGTCGGGGGCGTAAACGTTTGCCAAATTCCAAACTACGGCACGTACCGACTTATCGGCGCGCCGCAAAGAAACTTCCACTGTTTTCCAGCGCTGCCCCACAAGTCCGGATTTCAAACTGGCCTCATCCGCGCCGCCCGCAAAGATACTGATATCCTTGCCTACCGCCTCCAAAGCCTTCATCTCGGTGAGCCGCTCGGCCGCCCGATTGAAACGCGTTATTTTAAATTCGGGATCCCAAACGATTATTGGCGAATTGGCAAAACTTAAAAGATTGTCCAAATATTGCATCGCCTGGAGCAAACCGGTCTCGCTTCTTTGATGCTCCTCGCGCAAACGCAGGGAGGTTATTCCGTAAGCCAGGTTATCCGCCAAATCCTGAAGGAGTGCCACTTCGTCATCGGGAAAGCCATCTTTGCTTTGGGAATAAATCCCAATCGCGCCAAAAGTAACCCCCTCGCTTTTTAAAGGAAAAGCGGCCGCGGAGGCGTAACCGTATTTGGCGGCGATTTGGCGCCAGATCGCAAAATCCGGATCGCTTTGGATGTCCCGGCAAAGACGTACTTCGCCGGTACGGATGCATGTTCCCATCGGACTGCGGCTCCGCTCATTTTCACCCCAGGAAATATTTATCGACTCCAGGTAATCCCCTCCCATGCCAACCTGCGCGGCCGTTTCAATGCTTTTATTGTGGTCATGGCGGGCAAACCCGATCCAAACCATCGAATGGCCGCAATCGTCGGCGATAATCCGACAAATATCCTGCAACAGAGTTTTTTCGTCGCTGGCCCGCAAAAGAGACTTATTGGCATTGCCCAGCGCCCGCAAAGTATGGTTAATGTGAGATATGTGCCCCTCGGCCCGCTTCCTTTCGGTAATATCGGTAATGATCGTATACGAACCCACATAAGACCCCTGGCAGTCGTAGCGCGGCATCCCGAATATCGAGACTTGCACCAACCCGCCGTTTTTATGCTTCACCTTCAACTCATACCGGCCGGCATGCCCCGCCCGGCGCTCACGGAACGCCGCCGCGATTGTCCCGGCCTCACCTTCATCCACAAAATCCATAATCGGCCTACCCGCCACTTCTTCCGGCCGATAACCCAGCATCCGGGCCGCCTGCTCGTTTATAAACGTTAAAATCCCGTTTTTATCGGCGATCCCCACGCCATCGCTAATAGAACTGATAATCCGCTCCAGGTCGTCAAGCGAATCTTGAGTTTTCCGGTGGTAACTGACATCTTGCCCCGCCGCTAAAATTATCGTTGATTTGCCATCCGCGGACTTTACGGTCCGGCTCCGCCATGATATCCACGCCCGACGGCCGTCGCGAAGCACATTCTCATTTATATGCGCAACGGCATCAACCGGATCTTTCGCGGTCTCGCTATGGATACGGCCCGGCAACGCCTTAACATTCTTGTTTTGTTTTTCCAACGGGACAAGGATCGAAACGTCTTTTCCTAATATTTCGGTTTCCGAATAGCCAAAAAATTGCTGCGCCCTTTTATTAAAAGATACGATCTTCCCGGAAAGATCGTATTCAAGCATTATATATTCCTGATGGCCGGCGGCATGGGCACCCATTGCGCCGCCAACAAGATCGCCAATGGAACCGTTTCCCTTCCGGTCAATTCTAAAAGAATCAATTTTTTTTACTCTGCGCCCGCTCCGCGCGGAATTCGTATTTTTCTTCCGGCGATCTGGCATATAATTAAAACTTATGTACTAAAGCAAACAGAAAACATCCCAGTTATCCATTATAAAATCCTGCCAATGCTTGTCAATGGAAATAAGCATATTTTGCGCCTCGCGCACGCCAAAATTGCCCCACCTTGGCAGAAAGAGATCGCACCACAAAAAAAGGCCGGTAAATCCAGCCATCATGGGAAATTCATGCCCGCATCGAATTTGGTACCGGGGACGCAAACATTTCGCCCGTTTTACTTATCAACTCGACACCGCCCTGATCGGCAATTGCATGCGCCGGATCATCCGGCATACCTTCGACAAGAAGCCACGACCGGCCGTCAGGCATTATCTTAATACCGCATACTCTCATTCCCATAACATCACCCTTATTCGCAACCCCTCATTGTTGCCTCGCCATTCAGTCGATTATTCCATAAGGGAATCTTATATCGCTGACTCCCACGGCATCCCGCACCGCCTGAACTAAAAACATGCCCCTGGGAATCAGCACGCCTTTGTCCCCAAACGGAAATATCTTGAATTTCACCGCCCCGTTCTCGATTTGCAACGGAAATGACTCTCCCGCTTTGAAGCTAAACCTGTTTATTTTAACTGCGTCCAGTTGCTCCCCTCCTTGGCACGACTCAACCGCCTTTTTAAAGAATACGGTCGCCATATCGTCGCGCGGATCATAATTAATGGTATCCACCCTCCCCAGGACAACCCGGTCACCTTCGTTTACAATCATAGTTCCTTGCCGATATCTTTCTTTGCCTGCAAGTTCGTCCCAATTGATCAACCAACTTCCTCCATTTTTAACGGCGCAATGCGCCTTACTGATGGAATAATGACGCAAAGGCAATTAACATCCTATTAAATTGCCCAAGCCGCCGAAAAAAATGGGCGCGGTTATTGCGCCCCAACTCAAACAGCCCTCAGATACCGCGGATATCCCGTAACGGTTCTTGGCTCTGCGCCGCCGGTTTCACAAAATTTGGCGGGGCACTTTCCCCAAGAAGCGCGGCTCTGCCAAAAACCGACATTACAGATGGCGTTTCCTTGATGACTGTCGGCGACCAATCCTGGGACAATTTGACGATTTCGGCCGGAGTCTGGTCGGATTGGGAATAAAGATATCCCGCCACGCACAGCAATGCCGCCAAACCCAGTACCGGCCACCGGTAGCATATCCCGGAGAACAATCCTCCCGCCAACAAATTCATTCATACACCTCTTGCCGCTTTATTATCACCCGCACAAACGTGTCCTTTATCCCAATGGGCCAGATGCCGGCCCAATACGCATTCCAGAATAAACGCCTTCACAAAAAACCATGTTTCCAGCCAGCCGGTAAATACGTAATAGAACCATCCCTCCGCCAAAATTCTTTTATCCACCCCGTATTTGCGACCGTAACGCATGGTCAGTATCAGGGCCAAAATTCCCTGCGCCACTATCCACAACAGCGCATACGGAGTATATTGCGGCAGATAATTTGCCGGCGGCAACGCCAAGGCATAGGACACATACATCGCCGCCGCGCCATAGAATAACTGGGACCAGGCGAACAATCCCACGACGAGCTCGGCCAGGTTTAACCCGACAAAAAATGCCAGCCCGCGGTTACCAAATATTCCCAAGCCCGTCTGCGTCATTATTTGCCAGAAACCGCGGTACCAGCGCAAAACTTGCTTCTGGAATGTTTCGTAATCGGGAGGATCATACGCGTAGCAGATCGCGTCCGGCTTGAATTTCACCCGGTAGCCTTGGCAAAGCGCCCGCCACGTCACTTCCATATCCTCGGCAACGCTTTCGCCGCTGAATCCATTGAGTTTCCGCAATATTTTCGTATCCATCGCCAGGAAACATCCGCTGGCGACGATCGGATTGCACCACAACGACTGGCCGGGCTTCATGACCGACATATACACAATGTACTGGACAGTACGAAGCTTTTCCCATATCGTTTCCTGCCGCCAGGGAATGATAAATCCGCTGGCACAAAAAGTCTCGTCATCGGACAGCGCCACGATCAGTTTTTCGATCGCATCCGGCTCCAGCCGGACATCGGCGTCAATAACGATCATGTATCGCGTTTTGACGTACTTGAGCATTTCATTGATCACTTTTCCCTTGACCCCCTGCCGCGGCAGATCAAGTACCAACGCCCCCGCTTCCCGGGCAAGCCGAGCCGTATCGTCGCTGGAACAATCATTACCAACGATAACCATGGCCGGTTTGTACGTTTGGTCAAACGCAGTCCTCACGGTTGTGGCAATGCTTTCCGCTTCGTTATGCGCCGGTATGGCAACCGTTATCTGCGGCTCCCAACCCTCCGGCCAGGCATCGGCCAACCCGCGGCCCATCCAAAAATCCGGCCTCTGTATTTTATAGGCAAGCGATTCGGTTATTTTCCAACCCCCTATCTCCAGCTACTGTCGGCATTCTTAATATTGAATTTTAAAGAACCGCGAGCTGAATTAACGAAATAATAACACCCGTCGATTACAACTCAATTAATTATAATTAAACAAGGGTATGGACACGTAGAATGGACTTAATTACCAATTAATACTTTTTTTGCTATTATCTAACTAAATTCGGCATTTTGTGTGTTTGTTTAGCTAAAACGAATTTCCCGTAAAATCGCGCAAAAACGCGCAGTCATTGGTATCCATTAATTAATGGCATACCAGGTCGACCAAAAATATCACCGGGAAAACTGCAAAAAACCAAAATTAACCAACCAAATAGCTACTGAAGCGTTTTTTGGTCTTTTTAATTATCGATGTCTCCAGTATTGATATCGAGGATAAAATCGACCCAAAAACTTTTCGGAAAACATTCGCAAACAAAAATATGTATCACATTAATAAATCTTTTCGCCGTATTTTTATGTCGTTTATCGGCAGTTTGGCATTAGCTACCACGGTTGCCGCCGGCAACGCGCTGGCCGCCGTGAATTTGGTCGCCAACCCCTCGCTGGAAACCGCCAACAGCACGGGTGCCGCGCCCTTGAATTGGACCGGGGTTAAAAACGGAACGAATAACGCGGTATTTTCCTGGCCCGCCATCGGCGCGCAAGCCGGCACCCGGCTGGGAAAGATCGTCATTTCTAGTTTCACTAATGGCGACGCCAAGTGGGTTTTCGACGCGGTCGCGGTAACCGCCGGCAAAACCTATTATTTCACGGATTATTATAAAGCAACCGTTTCCACCAAAACCTACGCGGAATTCCAGGATCCGGCGGGCGTCAAAACCGTCCAGCTGCTCGGCACCAACGCTTCCAAAATAGCGTGGACCAAAGCGGCGTATACATTCACCGCGCCGGCTAACGCCGTCAAAGTGACCATTTACCAGGTATTGGCCTTGAGAGGCACCCTACAAATCGATAATTATTCTTTGATCCAAGTACCCGACCCGACCATAACCAGTAACGTCCCCAACGCTTCATTAGAAGAAATCAATCCAAGCAATTCGCTCCCGTTAGGATGGGTAAATGAAAAAACGGGCACCAATTCGGTCACCTTTAGCTATCTGGCGACCGGGCACACCGGGTCGCACAGCATCAGAACCAGGATCAACAGTTTCACCAGCGGCACGGTCCGCTGGTATTTCACCCCGCAAGCGATCGCCGGCGGGCAGTGTTACACCTTCAGTGATTGGTATAAATCCAATATCGTTTCCCAGGTATCGGTACAAGCGATCAACGCGGGCGGCACGGCCACGGCAATAAATCTGGCAAACGCCCCGGCATCCTCAACCGCGTGGAAACAATACTCGGCCAGCGTTTGTCTGCCAGCGGATACTGTAAAGTACACCGTTTATCACACCATCAACAAAGTCGGCAACCTGACGTTGGATGATCTTTCCCTTGTCCAGCAAACCCCCAAAGGAACCATTATCGTCAAAAAAGTGACTTCGGGCGGGGATAGCACCTTCAATTTCACAACCACCGGCATGGACTATCAGGGATTTACCCTCGCCAATGGCCAGCAAAACAGCCAGGTATTGGCGGCAGGCAATTACTCGGTCGCGGAAACCGCGCTTGCCGATTGGACTTCCGATGGTGGCGCTTGCAATAACGGCCAAACCCCGGCTAACATCGTACTAACCGCCAACCAAACCGTAACCTGTACTTTCACCAATGCCTATGTTCCGCCAACCGCTACTCTCACGGTAAAAAAAATACTTTCCCCGGCCAGCGACTTCGGACGGTTCGACCTGCTGGTCAATGGCCAGGCAAAAGCGACGTCAGTGGGCAATGACGGCACTACCGGTGCCATGGTTCTGGCCGCCGGCACCCACACGGTCAGCGAATTGGCGGCAACCGGTACCAGCTTGGAAAATTACACCGCCGTGATCGGCGGCGACTGTGCCGCGAATGGCACAATCACTTTGGCCGCCGGTGATAACAAAACCTGCACCATCACCAACACTTATACTCCGCCCACGGCGAAGCTAAGGATCGAAATGACCACCGCCAACTCCGGCAAATTCGACATCCTGTTGGATGGCGCCACTCAATCGACGAACATAACCAATGGCAACGTCTCGACCACGATTTCGATCGGAACCCATGTTGTCAGCATCAATGCCGCTTCCGGCACCAACAGCGCCGACTACACCACTACCTTTAGCAGCGATTGTAACGCCACCGGCGCGATCACGCTCGCTAAGGACGACAACAAAACCTGCACCATCACCAACTCCTACGCGCCGGGTTCCACGGCCAACCTGGTACTCAACCCGTCGGTCGAAGAATTTGATGCCACAACCACCCTGCCGCTCCATTGGGCCACGGGCGGCTGGGGAACAAACACCCCGATCTATACCTATGACACTACCGGCAACACGGGCGCGCGCAGCCTGAAGGTCGAATTAACCTCTTATACCGACGGCGACGCCAAGTGGTATTTCGATCCGATCCCGGTCACTCCAGGGCAACGGTATTTGGTCACGGACTATTATATGTCCAACGTTGCGACCCAGGTTTCGGTGGAGTTTAATTTAAGCAATGGCACCCAAGCCTATCCGGAAATTGGATTCCCCGTCGCCGCGTCCGACTGGACCAAATTTTCCACCGTGGTCACCGCGCCAGCTAACGCCGTCAGCATGACGGTATTGCATTTCATCAACAAAACCGGCTGGCTGGCTACCGACGACTATTCGGTAACCGAAGCACCGACGCCCACCGGAAACCCGGCCAACGCGTCGTTGGAGATCACGTCTCCCGCCGATCCGGAAAATCTTCCCGACCTTTGGAACAAATCCAAATGGGGAACGAACACCGTCGCTTTTACCTACTTACAAAACGAAGGCCACGCGGGAACGAAATCGGTTAAGATCGATATGACCGCCCGCACCGACGGCGACGCCAAGTGGTATTTTGATCCGATCCCGGTCACTCCCGGCGACAGCTACATGGTCTCGGACTGGTATAAAGCAACTATCCCCACCCACGTCGTCGTTGCATTTACCAACACCGACAACACGTTAAAATACGCCGAACTGCGGATGGCACCGGCGGCCGCGGACTGGACGCAATTCTCTGAGATCGTCCAGGTGCCGATGAACGCCAAAACGATGACGGTTTACCATATGATATCGGCGGTCGGCAGTTTGACTACCGACGATTATTCCGTCGCCAAAACCACGCCCATCGGTTTTAACCGGCCAATCGTGAGTATCACTTTTGATGACAGCTGGGAAACCAACACCTCGACCGCGGTCCCGGCCATGGCCACCTACGGATTTAAAGCCACCCATTACCTTGCCACCACTTACCTGATGGATCCATTAAATACTGACGACACCGGCCGGGACGGTCCGACCGCCGTCAATTATATCCGAGGCTTAGGCAACGAGATCGGCTCCCACTCGATCACCCATCCGTGGCTCACCCAAGTTGATTCGACCACGCTAAATAACGAACTGTCCCAGTCAAAATCTTATTTGGAAAGCATCGTGGGCGCGGGCAACATTAAGGGCTTTGCCACTCCATACGGCGACTATAACGAAACTGTGTTAAACGCCATTAAAGCCAACTATGCGTCGCACCGCACCGTGGACGAAGGTTACAACCTGAAAAACAACTTCGATGTCAGCCGGATCAAGGTCCAGAACATGAAAAAGACCACCACCATGGCCGAATACCAAAGCTGGGTCAACCAGGCGGTCAAAGATAATTCCTGGCTCGTAATCCTCTACCATCGGGTCTTAACCCCCACGACCGCCGATCCGCTGGAAGATTTCGACACTCCCTTAGCCGATTTTGCCCCGCAAATGAACGCGATCCAAGCATCCGGGGCCACAGTCCTGCCGATCAGCGACGCGATTGCCGAACTGGCACCGCAGATATAGGACATCCGCCAAATCAAAAAACCTCGAAAGAGGTTTTTTGATTTGGGAAAATTAATTTTGTATTTAACATCCCGCCGTAACATTTTTACCAGGACATTATAATATCGTCTCAATAGGGAGGCCCGACATGAAGAAAATGCTTATGCTATGCGCCTTGGCAATATTTTTTATATTTGCCGCCACCGCCCAAAAAAACATTGTGCCCAACCCTTCGCTGGAAAGCGGCAACCTCTTCGAACAATGGGGGTCCCCTCAAGATTCCCGGCCTGACAAATGGCATCCCGGATACCGCATCGACAACTCGTCGTTTTTTGCCTATCACTGGGCCGGCCATTCCGGGGTCGAATGCGTTAGGGTTGAAATCATAAAAAATGCCAGCGGCGACGCCAAGTGGTATTTTGAACCCGTACCCGTTGAAGCTGGCAAGCTTTATGAGGTAACCGACTGGTATATCTCAAATACCGAATCGCGGATGTACGCAGCCTTCGGCCTGTCCGATGGCAAGATCGTGATCATGCCCCTGCGGCCAACGCCGGCCTACGCTATTGGCTGGACCGCATATTACGATACGGCGCGAGCACCCGATAATGCCGTCAATGTAACCGTATTCCACTCCATCGAAAAGATCGGCTGGATGATGACTGACGATTATTACGTGGGATTAGCCCCGTATGACGTCGAACTTATGGAAAGATCGAAAGCGCCGGCGCTGGCCGCCGCAACGAAACGCAAAGCCAAGATCGCTCGGAACGAAGAAATAAGGGTTATCCTTGAAAACGCGGGGAAAATAAAATTGCCCGAAATGGACCGTGATTTAATGATCCCGGCCGGTAACATTTAGAACGGAGGTTTTTGATGAAAAATATATTGATAGTGTTGTTGGTTGCCAGCCTCCTTGCCGCCGTGGCCATGGTTTCTCACGGATATTTCGAGAAATTGCGCCAGGGCGGAACCGCGGGCGAAAACCTCATCGCCAATTCGGCGCTCGAACATCCGCAACCCAAGGACATTAAAAAACCTTATGGCTGGCAAAACGGGCACTGGGGAGAAAACCACGCTGATTTCAAATATCTGGAAACCGGCGGCATAAACAACAGCCGCGCGGTAAAAATCTGGATATCAAGTTATCGCGGCGGCGACGCAAAATGGTATTTCGACTACATAAAAGTGCGGGGTGGCCAAAGATATCGCTTCAGCGACTGGTACAAGTCGGACGCCAATACAACCGTCGCTCTTTGCACGGACACGGAAAACTTGATCTTAAACCTTATGGTGCCCCCCGCGGCCAACTGGAGTAAAACAGAAACCACCTTTACCATGCCCTTGGACGCAACCCGCGCGACGGTTTTTCATTTGCTTTCCGCAAACGGCAACCTTACGACCGACAACTACAATTTCGCGCCGGTCGGCTTCGAGGAAACCGATCGCAGCTTCAGGGCACCGCTGGTTTCGCTGATTTTTATAGGCGGCGATCCGCAAAAATACTGGGCCGCCACCAAAACCATCGGGATGAAACCGTATTATTGGAAAGCAACCTTCTATGTCCGGCCCGTGTTCGCGCTCGATGACGGAAAATACTCCCCCAACGGCCTCATGATTGACCGGATTGGATGGTTTGGCAACGAAATCGCCCTGGATATTTCCGCCAACGACCCTGACCGCGCCCAAAAAATGGGAACCGCGCTGGCAATCGCCAAAACCCGCTGGCAAGTCACCGGATCGATAGCTTTCCCGCCAGAAGTGCAAAATTTTTCGGAAAATTCCCTCAATCTGTCGGATTTCACCTCAGGGTTGGGATTGGAAAATGGCGTCAATCTGCCTTCGGGATTCGATAGGTACGGGTTAATGTCCATCAATGGCGATAAATTGGATACCGATGATTTCAAAAAAACAATGGACCAAGCGATCAAGAATAAGGCCTGGTTGATCATCCGGTATCGCGGCGTACCGCCAAAAGACCATCTGGACTGGCTCCTGGCAAACAATATCGACCCCTTGCCGATTTGTGAAGCGTTGGAAGAAATTAAACCTCAATTGCCGGATTAACCATCCGGCCTTTCTTTGGCCGCCCGCCTGCGCAAAATTAAAAACCTGAGGAAACATTCCTCAGGCCAACCGCGATAACGGAACTTCATTTTCCGGATCGAAAATCGATACTTCAACCCCCGAAGCTGTCTCGCCTCCGACAAATTTTTTAAGGACGCCAATATCTTCATTGCTGCGCGCATAAGACCAATCCGCTTGGGTTTTTTCCTTGTTCTCCGCAAATATTACCAGCTTGGCTCCATAGCCGGCCTGCCGGGCAAGCCCTATTTGGTTTTGGATATCGCCAACGATCTGGCTTCGTTCCGCCGGCGTATGGGTTATTTTTTGCGACCCGGCCGCACCGTAAACCGCGGCCGTTCCTGTAACAAAAGTTATTTCCTTTGTGCCCAATCCGGCCGCCGCTTCGATTGCCCGGTCCGCATTAAGGAAAGTCATCGCCCTCGTTACATTTTCATCTCCGGCAACCCGGGGAAAACCCTGGAAGAATAAAACCGTCACATTTTTCTTATCGAGTCCGCCGATATAGGGCAATAACGATACGGTTCCATAATGGCCGGATTCATTTTTATCCCGATAACCAAGGTTACTGCGACAATCAAGCAATGCGCCGATTTTTACTTCCGGAAACGCGGATTTCGCCAGCGCCGCAAAATGGTTTACCGCCGGCACATACAGTTTCGGATCCGGAATCCCGGGATAATCGTTGTATTCCGAGAACGGCACAAAAGTCGCTTCCGCACCCGCAAATCCCTGCTCCGAAAGATAGCCAAACATCCTCAAAAGCAAAGAATCATTATCGCCGTGGGCAAAACTCGCCAGATTGATACCTTTTGGCTCAACCACGATTATCGCTCTCTGGCGCGGCAATTTATTCACCAAGTCGATTGCGGCCAAATAAGTCCCATGGTCATCCGGACCGATTGAAGTAAAAACCATCTTTTCCTTATTCACCAGAGACAAATCGACCGGCAAACCGGGTGGCTTCATCGTCTGTATCGCCAATAACGAGATAATCACAACCAACACCAATGCGGCCGCCAAATAAATATGCTTCCTTTCCATCCAATCACTTCCCACCGATAATTATTCTTCATCAACCCAAAATTTTGTTTAAGATCTGGGCTGCTTTGCTACAAACATGGCTTCCTCGACGCCAATTCTAAACTTTACAAAAGAAACATTAAAAAAAAATTAACGAGCTACTTTTAAAATATACTCCGACCTGCTATATTTTCCTAATAAACTACCCGGGCGGGCAAGTATTCCGAAAGTCAAATAAAGATAAAATATGAATTTGAAAAAAACATTTGCCGCGATCGCCAAAAAAATCAAAAAAAATATCAAATCGGCCAGATTGCCGCAAAACCCTTGGCCCTTGGTAAAAGCGACGGTCATTATTATCTTTGTCGCGGTAATTGCCGCCGAATATTTTGAAACGCGCCTGGTAATTCCAAGCGATAATATTAGCAACAAGGTCGGCCAGATGCTGATGGTCGGTTTTCGCGGCACCGCCGCGCCCGCCGATTCCTACATCGCCAAAACTATCGGCGAGCTTAACCTTGGAGGAATCATCCTTTTTGATTACGACGCGCCTTCCGAATCCCGCCCCCGAAATATTACCGACTACGACCAAACAAAAAAGTTAGTTGCCGAACTGAAAAATTACTCCCCAAACTTGCCGCTGCTGGTTGCCGTCGACGCCGAAGGCGGGCTCATCAACCGGCTAAAACCTTCAATGGGTTTTCTATATGTCCCCGGCGCCAAGGAACTGGGCCAAAACCCCGCCAAGGCAATGGAGGATTACTGGAGCCTGGCCGCCGAACTTGCCGGACTGGGTTTTAACATTAACTTCGCTCCGGTGGTCGATCTGGACACCAATCCCGAAAACCCGGTCATCGGGGCCCTGGAAAGGTCGTATTCGGCCGATCCGGGGATTGTGGTAAATTTGGCCAAGATCATGGTCGCCGCGCATAAAAGTTTCGGGGTCATTACGGCGCTAAAACATTTTCCCGGCCATGGCAGCTCAAATAGCGACAGCCATTTGGGCTTGCCCGATGTCACTGCAACCTACTCCGAGACCGAACTAGCCCCGTATGAAAAACTCATCAAAGACGGTGCCGCCGAATCGATAATGACCGCCCACATCATCAATAAAAACGTCGACCCCGATTATCCGGCCACGCTTTCGCCAAAATTCATCCAAAATATCTTGCGCGATCGGCTCGGGTTTGGCGGCGTGGTAATTTCGGACGACATGCAAATGGGCGCGATCGTTGATAATTACGGTTTCGAAGATGCCATCGTGCTGGCGATCAACGCCGGCTGCGATATCTTGGTATTCTCCAATAACGGCAAAACCTACGACGAAACCATGCCTTATCGCGCCAAAGACGCTATCCTCAAAGCCGTAAACGACGGCCGGATATCCAAAGAGAGGATCAACCAGGCCTACGAACGAATAAGTAGCCTGAAACAGGGATTTTAAAAAAATAAGCCCGGGAGTTTTCCTCCCGGTTTTTTGGTAAATTCATGCAAGCCCGATCCTTCGCCAGGAAGGACAATCGGCTCTGTTTGCGCCATTATATGGGCACCAAGCGATTTCAATGGAATGATCTGCCGCCCCGGTCAAAGGGATAATCCAATCCGATGCCAGGAATTATTATCATCGCCGAACCGGCAAAGCAATTGCGGTCGCGGCGGCTTGCGGTCACAGGCCTGGTTTGCCCGATTACAAATTGTCGTATTGACGGCCGATGGGCCGGCGGTTCTGTTCTGCAACGGTTTCTTATCCTTTAACCCCCTGGTTTTCTGTGATCTTTTGCGTTTCATCGCCGGTACGCCAATACCGGCCTGGGAATAATCGTTTGTTTTCCGAATCGTCGCCGCCTCTCGAACCTATTTGTCAAAAAGCAGGATACCTCCCTTAATGTTTCCTTAACAAATCACCCCGATTTATGCAAGTTTGCCGATATCTGCTAAAATGAACACGATATGCAACCTATATATATCTACCCGGGCACATTCTGCCCGCCCCATTACGGCCATGTGGCCATGGCCAAAGAAGCCGCCCGGCTCCTGGGCAAAGTTATCGTTATCTGCTCGGTAAATCCGGTCAAAAAAGACAAGGTATTTTTTACGCCCGACGAATGCAAAAAAATGTGGAAAACCTACGACCTAGGACAAAATATCGATGTTGTCACCCTTGAAGAATTTCTGGCCGGATGGAACCGCGCGATCCCGCTGGTAATTGTACGCGGCATCCGCAACAATAACGATATTATCTACGAAAACAACGTCATCCTGCACAACTGCAAAGAATTCGGCGTCCGGCACTATCATTACGTCCTTTGCGAAGACCAATTTAAAAAAATGTCGTCGAGCGCCGTTCGCACCGCCACTCTCGGGAACGACGCGGCAACGCTGGGGCAAATGGTAAACCCAGAGATCGCGGGCCGCTTGCTGGAGAGGGCCTCCCACATACTTAACCAATAACCACCAAAATATGAAAAATAGGTCAACCGCAATTTTGATAGTCTCATGTGTCGCCCTAACTTTGGCGGCCAGCGGAATCATGTTTTTTCAGAGCCTGCCAAAAACTCCAACCCAAACAGATAGGCGCGTGACCCTCCCGCCGGCAAATAATAATTCCGACAACGAAAACAACGCCCGCCAAACCAATCCGGCCCCGATCCCGCCCGCCAACAAAATAACCGGCGAAAATGTCATTTCCCCGACCAACGAACCGATTGCCAACCCGAATAACGCAACCCCGGTTGCCAACGAACCCGCTCCAGCGGCGCCCAACGAAAAACTGCAGGGAATGCTCACCTGCGACCAAAGCTGCCAGCGGGTCGGTTATCGGGCCGGATATTGCGGAAAGTGGATCGAAAATAACGACCAAACCATCACGGAATGCCAAACTGATGAATTCGTATTCGACCCGTACTATTACGACAGCCTAGGGCTTACGGATTGCGTTCATACCGGCGATCCTCTCGATAAAATCAAAACTGTTTGTTGCTGCAAGGGAAAACCGCAAAACGAGCCAAACTGCCCGGCAATAAAAAGGCCGACCGAACCCATGGCCTGCATCGAACAACCGGGATATTTAAAAGACCCGGCAACCGGCAAATGTTGCTGGTATGAAGCCACCTGCTACGGCCCCGAAAACTGGGTCCAATTCAATACAAAATCCGAGTGCCTGGAAAACTGATCTCGCAAATTAAAACCCGCTTTCTGAAAAGCGGGTTTTAAAATTATATTCCCCGAAGGTATTCCCCGCCTTAGCGGAACCAAAGGAAGCATCTCCATGAAGAATACCTCAGGAAGTTACGGATTTAAAAATGATAAAAACAAACGTTATCCCAATAACTTCCCGATAAATTCGTCCAACCCGTCAAGGTCAGATTTTTTTACATAGGTCATCATATGCGCCACCCGGGAAACTTTCGCCAACGGAGCGCCGCCTTTATACGATTTAAAGATAAGTTCTAGCTCCCTGAGATAGGCGCTTCCCAAAAACCGATAGTGCTCAAATTTTTGACACTCGATTTGATCATCGGTTTCCTCGACAAAGCGGCTACAATCTTCCATAGCCATACCGAGCTTATCCTTGAGCACCAAAAATTGCTTATGGCCGTTTTCCATTACCGCCGCCGCGTCGGTAGGATTACACGCATAGTCCAAAAATGAAATTGCCTGCATAAAGCGGTAAAAGGACATTGCAACCCGGCCAATAACGAAAACCGCATTCTCTTTTTTGTCGGGTAATTCCAGATACGAATCGCTGACCGTCTTGACGAGATCAAGCATCGGTTCATCCTTCATGGTGCCGATGTCCGCGTGGCTATCGTAACGGGAAATATATTTATATTTTGGCGTAAAATCGGCAACATTTCCCGACTTCAGCGGAATTTTAACCTCCCCAGTCGGTTCGTAAATAGTTGGCGCCACGGCGACCCGAGCATAGATTGATTCCGGCGTCATAATTACGCCATCATTAGCCACAAAAGAATTGGCTCGGTTGACTTTATCCGCTTTCTCTATCAATAAACCGATCGGTTTAAGGTTTTGGGTCCGGTCCACCATTCCTAAACAATATTTCCGAAAATTACCAACTGCAATCTCCGGATATCCGGCCGCCTCGAATTCTTTAAGAGTATCCTCAATTGCCGCCTGGACCCTATCCTTGTTTTGGATTCCCGAAGAAACCCTAACTCGTGTGCCTTGATATTTCCAGCCTTGCGGCAAGTCCGGATTTTTCAGATCGGCAATATTTTCATCCATGATATACTTGGCCAAAACCACAAACCTTTTCTCGCTCCCCGGCGGAATCGAAGTCGCAAGGAACGGTCGGTAATCCAAAAGCCTCAACACATCGGTTATGTCTCGTTTGCCGCCCTTGCTGCAGCTAGCATAATCCAGCACATCGGATTGGGAAGAAAGCAAGGTACCATGGCGGAAAACTTCGCCGTAATTGGAAAAAAATTCAGCCAACGAGTCGTAATCGTAATGCGCGGTCACGCCGCGCGGATCGCCTTTTTTGGTAAGAGCACAAAAATAGCAACCACCGTTACAGTTTTCCGTCAGCTGGAATCCGCCGATGTTTTCCAGGATTAATCTAACCTCTTCCTCGCCAAAACCGACCAATTGCTCCATAACGTTAATTACCATTCCGGAAGCAATTTCCCGGTGGTTTCCCTTTTCAATTATAGGCACATCATCTTCATTTTCGTTTCCCCCGCCAAATTCAATATTTTCATTCATTGTGATTTTGATTTTGTCTCCTTTGAACAATTTACCATTTATCCGGTCTTGATTAAAGCAACCATTACTCCAAGCAGCAACCATACAAAAACAAAAAAACACCTTAAATAGGTATTTCGGACTGCGAGGCGCCCATTACACAGATCGATCAAAGAATGTTTCCTTTGGAATCATTAAAACCAAAAAACTACATTTGGACTATAACTCTCCCGCCACTTGCGCCGTGGCACGGCCCCAAACATCGTCGTTATAGGCCACGGCAATGTTTGTCAGGGAATCTTGGCTGATTTGGACGACCCGGGCAGTGCACGTGATTATTTTCTTCTGGCCGGGAGAAATACTCCCGATTTGCAACTCCTTGTCGATTTCACCCAAAGCGGTATTACCCTCCACTAAAACATTGTCCCAAGAAGCTATCCCGACCGGGAAATTATTGCGCAGGATGATATCCTCCGCGACCGCCGTGCCCGAATTGGCAACGCTTATTTGATATTTAAGTTTATCCCCCGGTTTGATATTTATTGAATTGCCGGCCGGGATATTCGTCGAAACATTTTCAATCGCAACTTCAACCGTGATCACCGGAACCGCGGGAGTGGCTACCATATTTTTTAGTTGTTGTTGCAAAACCAAAATTTGTGCCTGCAGCGCGGTGATCGTCGCCTTCAGTTCCTTGATCGTAGCGGTTTTGGCGGCGGTTTTTCCCGTCGCCGCCCCGGCCACCCGCTTGGGGGCAAGGTTTGCAAAAAAATTGTCACCGGACGGCACATTATAAGTACCGCTTTCCGCAACTCCCGCAAACGCCTGGTATTCAACCAACGCCGCGTAAGTCAAAGCACCAAAATAACCGGTCGCCCCGGTGTTGGCAAGGGTTTTGGCCGCCGGCCCCTTGCCCTGGCTAATGAGATAAGCTTGCAAAGTTTTTACGGCGTTACCGCTCGAACCGGTCGCGATGACCGTGGTTTTGCCGCCCGCCGAGTCTTGTGCCAAATTACCCAAAGCATTCGCGATCGCCTCGGGAACATCGATTCCCTCCGCCTGCGCCAGAGCAAACTGGTCCGGATAGTTATCGGCAAAAAACTGGGCCATTTCCGATTCGTCCTCGCTTTCACCTAAAATTGCCGTCGCAAAATCAATTTTATCCTCCCGCGAAAATTCATCGGTCAGTCGTGGATAAGGATCGGTGGCGCCGCCCAAACGGATCTCAAAATGTAAATGAGCGGCACCCCCCGAAGCATTGCCGGTATTTCCGGCATAACCGATAAGGTCACCCGCCTCAATAAGGTCGCCTTTATCCAAATTGGCGATCCGGTCTAAATGCATGTAAATAAAAGTTTCCCCGCCGGGATTCGCCGTCGAAACTGTATTTCCCGAACTGGCGCCCGTGCCTACACTCAAAACTACGGCAACCGTGGGCGAAACTATGGGAGCGCCTTTGGGAACCATTATATCCAGACCTTCGTGCGTCCGCCCGCCGCCCCGGGCATCGCCAAAATTTTCGGCAAGATCCGCCGGAGAAACGCCAAAAAGCACCGGTATCGGCAAGGAATCCTGGGCATGATCCGACAAATTATTAATACGCTTTTTTAGGGAGGTTGAAGAATATTGTGAGTTTGCGACCTGCAACTGTTCCAACCCGTCCCAAACGCCCTCGGCTTCCAAGCCCGCCGCAACCGGCGGCGCCAAAAAAGGATTCAATCCGAATCCGGAAAAAAATAGCGTAAGGGCAATAAAAACAACTGCGATTCGTGGAATCAAGATCATAATAATATTTAAAACTTTGCTTTTCCATTATAACATGAGACTGTTGAATAATTAGTTTTACGAACAAAGTTGGGATCGTTAAGATTTTCAGTCAAGGTTGGGCGCGATAATTATTCAACAGTCTAAACATATCGGCACGCCTTGAAACGGAAAATATTTTGACATTATACCTCAAAGAACTGATAATTAATTTAAAATCTGTAACCCTGAGGTTTTGCCTCAGGGTTACAGATTTCGAGGATTCCATGAACGACTAATGCCGTTCCCTCCGAAATTAATTTCGTCGGAGCAACGAAGCGGAAGTAATCTACCAAGGGGTGCCCCCTTTGCCCCCCGCTTAAGCGGGGGAACACGTTTGGAAAATATATTCTTAAAGTATGGACAATCAAAAAATATCAAATTCCCAAACCCGCAAGGATAGCAAATTCATAAAAATTTCCCTTATCCTGGGAATTATTGCGGTAATTTGGATTTATTCGCTTTCTTCGCCATTGCCCCTGTGGATCAGGAGCAAAATCTTAGCCCTAAGCACCTTTGTGCTGCCAGCAATCATTATCGCCGGCGTGATTTTTGGAATCAAGGGAATGATCTCCCTTTCCAAAAACCGCAAAACGACGCCGATCATGGGATTTGCAATCGGATCCGGAGTCATTTTACTCTTTATCTATTGTGCCTACGTAATGTATTTATTTTTTTGGGAAATCGCCAAAATCAAATTTTAACACCGCCCCGCGAGCAAATGACGCCATCAAAAAAACCTCCCCGGTTCGGGGAGGTTTTTTAGCGTTAAAAATTCGCTATTTCCAAAAAAACTGCTGATATTGGCCTGCATGTTCCGCGCCATTATCGTTATCGCGCTTTCATCGGGGGCATCATCAAGCTTCGAGGAATCCAAATTATTGTTGTAATCATCGATCAGGTCGTCAATCGGTACCGCCCCGGATGGCGCCTGGATATTGAGCTCTTCGTTAATCTTATCGATTGCCGATTTGAAAACAATGTTGATCTGCTTACCCTTGAGCTGGGTGGCGGTATCCGGAGGCACGATCCTCATCGTGTTCTGAACCAAAGCCGGGAATCCCAAGATATCTGTCCAAATAACAAACGAATTGTTTTCGTCAAAATAGGCAAAAACTTCCTTGAATTCGTCACTCTTCAAATAGTCAATGAGACCTTGGTCGATTGTGCCGCGATAATCCTCAAAATCGGGATTCTTGTCGATTTCTTCTTGCAATCTGGTATAAAACGGCAGGATCGAATCCCTTCTCAAGGATAATTCATATCTTACCAAGTCCCGACCATCAACTTTTTCCGTCCGGGGTTTAGTCTTAAAAGCAACCAGGTTCACCTCATCGGCAACCGCGATCATTTTCTTTGTGAATTTGACAGATTTTTCGCGATTCTCTTTAAAGCTTTTTTCCATCTCCAAGAGATTCTCCTCCAAAATTGACAATAGCGAGAAACTGTATTCGTCTTCGTCTTCGTCCTCTTCCGTCGCCGCGGCCGGGGTGATGCTTACCCATTTGCCTTTCGCCAAAGCCACGTCGCCGGTCAGGAATATGCTGGGAAAATTATTTATCTTCAAATAGTAAGTATCGTCCTTTTTAAGGGCGTCGGCGTTTATCTTATAAGTCAGATCGCTAAAATCACCCTCGGCATTGACATTGAACAGCCAATCCGACTCCGAACTTGATTTGGTTTCCGAGGAAGCGCTAACGGAAGCTTTTATATCGATATCGGCGGGAAACGTCCTCATTGATTCGCTCAAAGCCACAAAAAACGGCTTGGGCGGCTCACTGCTCATATAGATATACGACGGACTATCCCGGGTAAAGGTCACCTTTTTACCGGCGATGATCGTATCAGAAGCCTTTTCTTGGCTTTCTTCTTCGTCGTACCCGCTATCATAATCACTGATCGCCTGGATGGCATAGTCAGTTTCAAAGGTTACGATCAAAGCAAAATTAGTGCCGCCCTCGGTCGCTTTATATTCGTATGCTTTCCCGGTTGCCGGGTCTTTGACAGAATTGCTGCCGTAAGAATGATAACTATTGTCACCTCCCTGGAACAAGGTTGCGATGCTTTCTGGATAGGCGGTAACAGCATCTCCCGCCTCGGAATCATAATACGAAGAATAATCGCTCGCGTAGTTTAGCGTCCGGATTATCGAAGAAACATCATCTATCCGCACCGAATCGTTTTCGTATTTTTTCCGCAACTCCGCCGCATTTGACGCCTCCTTCACGCTAAAAGGTTTGGCGCCTTCATCGCGAGCACCCACCGCCAATTCACCCGAAATTGTATATGACGCGGAGCGGATCTCGTTCGTTTTTGCCAATATCCCGGAAAAGAAATTCGCTTCGGTATATTTCGAGAACGCAAACGGTCCAATCTTTTGAATAAAGGCATAAATCAAACCGGCGGCGATCAATATAACCAAAATCACCAGATTAATCGCGACGATTTTCTTTATATCACCATTACCGGATTTTACCGGCCGACCCGTTTCCGCGACCGGCTCATTTAAGCCCATTGGCCGGACAGCCGCATTAAAAGGTTCATTCGAAATTATCGGCTGAGGCTGGATCGTCAGCGGAGCGGGCTCGGCTGCAACGGGCATAGTCGCCGCCATCGGCGAAGCGGCCACGGCCGTCTCCGGTAATCCGGACGCATTATTGCCGCCCGACATCCACCCCTGTGATTTCAAAAATCCCAACACCTCCTGCTGCTCCGCCGGGCTGTAACTAAGATGATTCAGAGCTTCACTGACCGTTTCCTCAGGAGAAGCGCTATTTATATTGTTGCATTTCAGTATCTCAAAAAGCTCCTGATAATTTATCATATATTTATAAACTCCGAATTTATTAAAAAACACCCGCGGCAAAAATATTTGCCATTATTATATTCTATCGCTTTTTGCAAATATAACGAAACACCTTCGCCGCCGGAAACTTGGCCGTTTTTACCATCCGAATATGCGTCCGCCGGCAACGTAGCGGTAAATACAATAAAAATGCGCGACCGTTCCCGCAAGTACAAAAAAATGGAAAAGCTCGTGGAATCCGACCTCCTTGCCGGGATTAGGTTTTTTGCGGACATAAATAACCGCGCCAACCGTATAAAAAATACCGCCAAGCAGCAACAGCATAATAACCTCGGGATATTTCCGGAGCGGATAAACCAGCGCCAAACCGATCCATCCCATCAGAAGGTAAAGGCCAGTATAAGCCCAGCGGGGAAAAAATCTCCAAAAAGATTTAAAAAAAATCGAGGCGATCCCCACGGCTGCCAAAAACCAAATCGCGCCAAAAATAAAAATGCCCCAAAAACCGCCTATGAGTATCAGGCAAAACGGTGTAAACGTCCCGGCAATTAGAATATAAATAAAAGCATGGTCAAGTTTGCGAATCAGTCCGATCTTTTCGCGGGCTGCCCCGAACAAATGATACCAGGAGCTGGCCACGTACAGCAGAATCGCCGAAATGCCAAAAATTAGGAACGCGGCCATTTGGAGGGCGTCGCCAGCTCTTTGTGCCAAGGCGATTGTCCCGATAAAAACCAAAATAGCCCCCGCCAGGTGGGAATAACCGCTTACCGGATCTTTAATCTTTATCGCCATGCTTTAACTATACTACACATGATTAAAAAATTGATAAACAAAAACCTCGGTGCAATAGAATACCCCGAGGGATGACTGCTGGGTGGTTCGTGCTCGAACCGACGAGCCCCGAGGTATTCTGGCGGATAAAATGAAGCTCCCCCGGACTTACGCGACGGGTATCTTCGTTGAATCGCCCTTAGCTTCGCTTCAGGCGTTCAATAAAAAGCCTGGCACCTAAAAAGCCAGGCAAATACCGGACAACTAATGCATCACGGTACGCATTCACAATATACAACTACAATTTCATTCCCTTCGCGACGGCCGTAATATGCCCCGACTATGATGTCTTTATCGCCCCGCCTCGATTTCTTAAATTCAAATAAGCAAAATTTTCCCACGGATTTCTTAGGCGGCGTTGGGACATAGCGTACTACTGGAACATATTCCCAATCGATTATTTTCCATTTCCAGCGACGTCCGTTCCAAACGTAACCCTTGATAAAATTTATCGCATAACCCGAGGCAACGCTTATCTGCATTTTTATCACATCCCAAACATATTCACTAGAGTATGATACTTTTGGGCTACGATTGTCAACGATCGGTCGCAAATCTTCGGGCAATTTTAACCGGAACCGAAAGATCAAAATGAACCGTTGTCGAAAACAAGCGACACAAAATTAGCATTATTGATCTCATTTTTCGAGAACAACGCATTTTTTTACCAAAATCGAAGCATAAATCTCCTTTTTCCCCTAAAAAGAAGATAGCTCATTGGGAGGTGATATGAACGGGAAAAATCGTTTGTTTGGAAAAAATGGCTTCGTTGGCCTCACCGACGGAAGTGACCGAATTTATTGAACGCGAACTTGGCATTAAAAACATTTTTATGGTCGTGGGACAGCCCGGCAGCGGCAAATCCACTTTCATGAAAATCCTCATGGATATTGGCGGCAACAACTTTTGTGTCGATACCGACGCTTATTCCAAACCTCTGCGCCCGGTCATCGAAGAAAAATTCGGGAAAACCGACGTTATCGATATCGCGATAATCCGGCCCCGGGAGATGATCACCGTAATCGCGCGCAAATGGCTGGAAATGGCCGCGGCCCCCCTGGTGCAGGCTCCCGCGGAAAGCAATGTGTTTGTCGAGATACCCTACGGCCTACGCCCCGAATTCCAAATGTACCGTTATTTCGGGGCAAAAATAATCTATGTCGGATGCGAAGATGAAACCGTCAGCAAAAAAAGGATTGCGGCACGCGGCAATCCGCAAACGATGCGTTTTATCAAGACGATTCCCGACAAATTGCTGACCCTGGAAATTGCCGCAAAGAACAGCCTGAAGGTTACCTGCATCGACACCTCAAAAACCATTGGCGACCTGCGGCTCGAAGCTGCCTAATTTTTGGCAAAGCTTTGATAGCTCCCTTGATTTAGGAGCTTTTTTAATCCGGTAGATTAAAAAACTCACCCCTCGGGTAAGTTTTTCCGATATGGCTTACGATTAAATTATTCCCCGGCGCTTCATTTCCCAAAAGCATTTGGCGGTAATCCGGATATCAACCGCCGCATTATGCGCCTCGGCAAATCCGGCATGAAAAAGCTCGTAATGCAGTTCCGAAAGCTTGGGCCACTTATAGCCATACCGGCTTTCGATTGCGCAGTAATTGGTCGCGCATTTCATCGTGCAAATCTTGTTCTTTCCGGCCAGGATATTTCCCATGCCGTTTCGCAAAAATTCCGCCCCGATTATCTTTTCGTCAAAATCGATATTATGGCCCACCAAAAGATCCGCCCCTGCGACCACTTCTTGCAGTTCCCGCAAAACTTGAACCAACTGACAGCCTTCTTCCTGCGCCCTTTGGGTCGTGATCCCGTGCACCCGCGCGGCGGCTTCGGGAATGACAAATCCCTCCGGCCGGACAATGTAGTTTTTGTCCAGCAATTCATTGCCGTCATCGTCGTGCAAGATCCAGGCCGCCTGGACCATCCGGGGCCAGTTATCCACGTCATCGACCGGCGCCTTCCAGTTTAGCGGCAATCCCGTAGTTTCCGTATCAAAAAATAAATACATGGTTGTTGTAATCCAATAATCGTTTTACCGCATCGATCCACCTAATCATTCTAAATCCTTTAACCTCAATCGACAAATCGGCATATTCGTATTCAATTGGAATTTGCTTGACTTTTTTGTTTTTTTGTTTTATAGCTAATAAACTTTACGGATTAGCGAAATAGGATGATGGAAAATGATTCTTGGAAAAATACCGATAGATTTTCTTGACGAAATTAAAAAGAACCGGGATCGGATACCAATGGAGCTGGACTCCGTTTATGCCAAGATGGAAGATTTGGCGGAAGCGATCCGGAAAAAAGAAGAGGAAGAACGCTTTCTGGGGTGGTGGGATAAAATCAGCCTCCATACCCCGCTCCTGACCGAACAGGCACAGGTAGTCCGGAGCAAAAGAAATAGCGTTGCGCGTTGCGTCAAAGCCCTGGAAGAAAGTGACGAAAAAACCAGGATTGCCGCCGCCGCAAAGTTATCCGAACAGATTGCCGGAATCCTTAAAAACATCCTGTGGACCGTAAGATTGTCGGAGCCGGAGTGGTTGGCACTCGGAATCGCCGCCCACCATTTCCAGGATTACGCGGACGGCTTGGCTCGACTCGAATTTACCCCGAAACTTTGGGGGGAAGGCGAATATATCCCCATTAGCAGGATAAAAGATCTTCCTAGATTTGACGAGAAAGGACTGGAAGAAAATTGCCGATATCATTCGGAAGATCCGACAATAAAAAAAGCTCTATTAAGGTGCCTGATCAAGGAGGCCAACACCGCGTACCGGCTGAGCCAAGGGTCATTGGATCCATGGAATGCATATATCGTTCTCTTGGATATCCATGGCAATCGGCCGCACCAGATGCAGTGCGACGGTATCGAAAAAGATGTTGCAACCAAGGCGTTGGAGGAATTCAATCGGTGAAAACCGCCAGAAACATTCCCCCAAACGCCCTTTTTAATACTCAAAGGCGACACGGCAAATAAATTCCACTGCTTACCAATCCCCTCGCGACGTTCAAATAACTTAAAACCACCCTTCCAGACGGCTTTACTGGTTTAATCCTCCGATTTTGTAACAAAATCGTCCCAAAGCGGGTCGTTTGGCGGCGGCGCGACAATGACAACCGGCTCTTTGGCCACTGGATGGATAAATTCGATTTTCCGGGCGTGAAGGCTGATCCCGGCATCGGCATTGGCATCGGGAAAACCGTATTTCAAATCGCCTTTAATCGGGCAGCCGATCTTGGCCAGCTGCGCCCGGATCTGGTGGTGTCTTCCGGTTTGCAAGTCGATCTCCAGATAATAATATTCGCCGCTCTTTGCCGCAACCCTGTAAGAAAGGACCGCGTTTTGCGAACCGGGAATTTCCCGGTCATACGAAGTTGTTTTATTCCGCGCCGTATCGCGAACCAGATAATGCTCGATTATCCCGGAATCGGCCGGCGGCCGGTTTTGCACGATCGCCCAATAAGTCTTTTTGATCTGCCGCTCCTTGATCAATTCATTCAAGCGCGACAGCGCCTTACTGGTGCGGGCAAACAATACCACGCCGCTCACCGGCCGGTCGATCCGGTGCACCACGCCCAAAAAAACCGCCCCCGGTTTGTTGTATTTCTTGGCAATATACAGCTTAACTTGGTCCCCCAAAGTCTCATCCCCGGTTTTATCCCCCTGGACAATATCCGAAACCTGCTTGTTTACCGCAATAATATGATTATCCTCGTATAATACTTCCATAGTCTAATATATATATATTTTTATCCTACGATAACCCTACTTCGCAAGTATATTATAACTTTTTAAAAACACAACCTGGCTCGGGGGGCACGACAAGCGAAAAATACCACATCGAAATTTGGATAAATAGCTTCAAGGATTTGTAACCTGATTGAGCCAAAATTCACTAAATCGCGGCCCGTCAACGCTTGTGGCAACATTAAAAAGTTTTCCCGCGTTATCAACTCGCTCCCAAATAAACCCGTCTTTTTCTTCCACTATCAAGGGTAGTTCTTCAATAACTGCGCCATCCCACCCCAACGCCACCGCGGCGGCCAGCGGATCGTATTGGAAATTTATGATATCCCGGGGTATGTTTTCACAACCATTGTAGATTTGCGCAATCTTTTCATCCATTACAAATTCTTTTGCTTGCCTTGCCAGAAGCTGGCCTAAAGCCCCGGAATTTTTAAGCGCATCAAGATACCCCTGCCTCAAAAAAGTTTCCCCGCCCGCCGGAAGCGGAACCAGGGTGATATTGGAATTTTTAAGCACATGTTTTGCCGATTTGACGTCGATTTGCACGTTAAAATCATCTTCATTTTTCCAGCCGGGAAACCCCGGTCGCGGCGGATTAATAAACCCGCCCATAAAATAAATTTGGGTTCGTTTAAGGATCCCGGGGTATTTCGTATCCAGCAAACGCAAGTTGGTTAGCGGCCCGATCGCCACAATGATCGCGCCCTGATCGATGCTTTGTTTTAAAAGATCCAAAGCCTCGTCGATCGGGTTTATTAAAGGCGCAATCGGTTCGGGCCAATACCGTTCCTCGGAAGGCAGGCCAAGGTATGTCGGATAAAATCCCCCGGCATTATCGGCTCCGGCTTTTACCGGGATGCCGCCTCTGTCGGCAATTTTTAAAGTATATTGGACTTGGCCGGCTCTTTTCCCGCCGTTTTCGGCCACCGTCGTGACACCCGTAATTTCGGTCCGGGAAGATTTCAACAAAAACGCCAACGCGCAAATATCGTCGATATCGCCGCCAAAATCAGTATCTAAATGTATTTTTTGTAATTTCATATTCGCGCCGGCCGAGCCGGCATTTGTGGAAAATTAAAACCGGTCGCCCCACACCGTTGAAATGATTTTTTTAATCGCCCTATCGATCGACTCTTCCGTATTTATCACGATCGCGCCGCGCTCAATCGAATCCCTTTCGAACTCCCGACGGTCGCGCAAGATCATTTCCCGCTCAATTTCCGTTTTACCGTACTCGTCTTTCCCGATGCGCGCCTTTAACCTGGAAATCATGGTATCCTGGCTACATTGAAGCAAAAAAACCTCATCGAAGAGCGATAAGTATTCGTTTTGGTTGGAGATAAACCCGCCGATTACCACAGGTTCGCGGCGCGCGGCGATAATTTCTTTCAATTTCACCACGTCGCCTACCCATTCGTGACAATCAAGCCATTCTTTGCCGGCCCCGGAATGATAATCTACCCTTTCAAATGTTTTTTTATGCCGCCAATGGCACAAACCGGCCACTTCATCCATATCAAAAGAAATAATGCCCCTTTTTTGCAATTCTTTGATGACCGTGGTTTTCCCGGTGCCGGGCAACCCGGTTATATAGAAACATTTCTTCCCGTTAGTCGCCATTTTTTAATAGTTAATCAAACGCCGGCCGCGCAAACCGCTCCCGGAATTTTTATTGCTGGCCCCAGTCAATTGACTCGGTGAATCTGATGTAAAAACCAAACGGGTCAACCATGCGAAAATCTTTCCAACGCTTGCCATGGTCCTCCAGATTTTTTAATTCGCGCACAATATTATCGCCCAAAGCCGCAAGCGCCATACTATAAACCGCCTCGATATCACCGGTAGGAATAGTGACCGATACCGCATACCCCCTCTTGGTATCTTTTGGGAATTGTTTAAAAAACGCCTGGTTGTAAACCCGGTCGTCGCCGCCGTAAAAATTTAACATCGTACTCCCCGCGCCTTCATTGCGAACCATGGTCAAATAACCGGGATTGCTGTCGTTTGGCCAATCGTCCATTGCAACCTCAAATCCCAACCTTGAATAGAAATCCTTTGCAACCGCCAAATCGGGAACATGCAATTCGACGATCAAATTATTTCTTATGGGATTTGCCATATTCAAGTTAGTCGGCGCTAACGTTGCCGTAATATTTAAAAAGCGCCTGGATACCGGCCAAATTCCGCGCCCACTCGGTCGTCCCGTGGGTCGCAAGTTCAACAGTCATCGCCGGAACGCCGATCGACGCCAACCAGTCGGACGCGTCGCCCGTCACCTGGTATCCGTCAAACGTTGCCACCGTCTTATATCCCGAAGCTTGCGAATAAACATCCATTATTTTGCCGGTCTCGGCCAGCATATCGCCGCCGCACATCGAACCATAAATCGCGTTGGATTGGCTATGCCAAAAAATTACGGCCGCCGGTTTGGCTTCCAGCACAAAATCCCGAATGGCCGCGCTTTCCGGCTCGGAAAACGCCGCGCTCCCGCCGCTCACCGGATTTTGCCGCCAAACTCCCTGGGATTGCCAATTGCAGTCAAAATTGCGGTTTAAATCCACCGCGCGGGCATTCAACCGGCCGTCGCCGTTTGCCCCGGCCGGAATGTCGGCCGCCATAAAACGGCCTTCCTTGCCGGTTATTTTAAAAGTGCCGTCGGGATTGGCATCCGGAATGACCGTAACCGCCATATTTGCCGGAAGCGATTCCGGATTCGATTCAAGATAATCAATCAATTCGTACGCCAGTAATACACTATTCCACTCGTATCCCCCATGGACGCCGCCGACAAAAACAAGCCTCGTTGAGCCATTCCCAAAAGTGTAGGATTCGACTTCGCGACCCTCTACTGACAAACCCAAAACCTCAACCTGTGGCTCCGGGACTTTCGTTTCCGGTATCACCTCGGGAACCGGAACCGCTTCCGGCGTTTTAACTTCCGGTATCAAAACTTTTTTTTCTTTGGGAGCGCCCAGCAAAACAAACAGCCCCGCGCCAAGCAAGGCAAAACAAGTAACCGCGATCGCAATTAATTGCCGCCGGGAAAATTTCATTTGGAATAATTTTCAAAAAGAGCCTTAATTCCCGCCAGGTTTTTGTCCAACTCGACATTATCGTGCGCACTAAGAAGCACCCCGATGGCGGGGACATTATTTTTGGCAAACCAATCGGTCATATCACCCGATACCTGGTAAGACTCAAAGTTTTTATAGGCGGTATAACCGGAAGCTTTGGCGTAAATATCCGTGATCGCCTGCGTTTCCGGCAGGATACCATTGCCGCAGCTTGACGAATACACGCCGCCGCCCGCGCTATACCAACCCACAACCGCGGCCAGTTTGCGGCCTTTGGTGTAATCCCGAATGGCCGCGCTTTCCGGCTCGGAAAACGCCGCGCTCCCGCCGCTCACGGTCGTACTTTGCCAAACTCCGCTTGCCTTCCACCCGCAGTCAAAATTGCGGTTTAAATCCACATTATCGGCGTTAAAACGGCCGGAAACTTTTGCCTCCGACGAAGACGAAACATCAGTGGCACTAAAACGGCCGGTAACGCTAACAACCTTCCCCAAACCGTCGGGATTCAGCACCGGCACTACCGTCACCTTGATGCCGCCGGGAATCGTATTTGGATTAGCTTTGAAATAATCCATCACCTGGTAGGCAAGAAGCGACGTATTCCACGCGTAACCGCCGTGGATACCTCCCACAAAAAGGATTTCCTTGTCTCCGGTGCCAAAGTGGTAAGCGGTGATGTTGCGCCCGCCCGCCGATTTGCCAATGACCGTCTCGCTTTTATTTTCCACCTCTTTTACCGGCGGGACGCTGGTTGCATCTTCGGGTTTGTTGACCGGCTCTTCTTTGGCAGTATCAACCTGGGGTACATTAACCTGTTCCTGGACCGCCGGGGTTTTAATTTCCGGCTCTTTTACTGTCTCTGTCCCGGATTTTGTAATATTCTGCAAATAAAAAAACAAACCAATGCCGGCAATGACCAAAGCGACCAACGGAATAATGAATTTTTTCATAATTATTGCGATATTATTTGTTTTGAATTACGTGCCATTATCATAGCACAAAACCGAATTTGAGAAACTGGCCGTCGCCGCGCAAAACAACTCCAATATACGCCATAATTACCGTCAAAATACAAAAAATGCCACAAAATGGCATTTTTCGCGTTTTTTGGCATTATTCGCCGCAAACGGATTGGCAATCGCAACTATTTTTGCACGGCGCAATCGGAAACAAGGGTTGTTCCCAGCGTGGTTGGTGCGACTGTTTTATAAAAATTGCCGCCTTGCGTCGAAGTATAATAACCGCAAGGGGCGGCCTCCGTACAGCCCGTCGAGGACGTATTGGGATTTTCCAGCTTGGCGTAGTAGCAGAATGACGAACTATCCGCAACATTGCTCACCGTGCCGTATGCAGAACCCTGCGGATCCTTGGGAGTCGCGGTAATGTAGGTACCGATGGCGGCCGGAAAAGTTGCCGAAGTCAAGTATCTGTCATTTTCGCCATAATACATCTCCTGGCCCGAAACCAACTGCCTCATATCGGACAACCGGCGGGCATCCCTTGCCTTCGACCTCGCGGTCCCCAGCGATAATAATGCCTCGGTCGCGCCGGTTGCTTCGTTTATTTTATCCGCTTTGTCTTTAACTTCGTCCAGCTGCTGTTTATTATCCGAAACCTGGCGCTGCAGATCGCCAATCTTTGCATTTAAATTATCTATTTTACCGTTTAAATCAATCCCGTAAAATACCATCAATGCGACCGCCCCGATCCACAGCCAAACCACCAATATCACGACTAAAATATTTTTTTGCATTTTATTTGTTTACAAATAACGCCCGATTGTATTTTAACTCCATTAACCCGACCGAACAATACCGGCATTACGGATTTGAAGTATATTCTAGATCCATAAAATTAATAAATTAACTCTCCGGCACCGAATGGCCTTATTGCCCCGGCTTAAATCTTGACAAAACATATAATATAGTTTAATATATTTAAGTGATGCTATGGACGAAGAAGGATTGGAATTAAAAGATGCCATTGCAAAAGCAATGACATTGGGAACTACCCTTACCATCCATCAGGATGGCAATATTTACCGGGTGTCACTTGAGGGATATCATGAAGTAATCGGTATCGCCTACAGCCCGGATTTGGAAGTCGCACCTCAAGAATGCCTGAAGCTAATTGTCATTCTATTCGATAAGCGCGGCGTGACGTGGCGGCTGATTAACCTCACCCTGGAAAAATACAGGATGTTCCAAATATGCGCCATGGCCTGCATCAGAGTCGCACAGACTGCAACGCAATTCTTGGGCGATGAACCCGACACGGGCGGTCAAGGCAGCACTGTTTCCGACGCATTGTTTAAAGCCGCGAGGCACGGCCAATCCTAACGAAAGGCCGTTTTTTTATACAAAAAAAGGCCAAAGATGATCAGCCTTTATTTTCTCCATCGTAATAGATGGAGTATTTGCACGCTTTTTTGTGCCTTTTATTGGAAGGTTTATTTTCCGGCCCGCGGTTCCCGTATTTGTCCATATACGGGCAAGGTTCGTCAAACGGTTTTCCGTTTTTATTTCTTTCCATTTCAATCACGGCTCTCCCTATTCATTTTTAAAATAACGATCGGTAAAAACTCCAACAAAAAAACTCCCCCTTCGGAGAGTCCTTATTGGTTTGATTTGATTTAGCTATCCGCCTCTACCAAACAAAAGCCTCTCCTTGGGGAAAAAGGAGGGCGGCGGCCATAAATCTATCCGATTGTCGCGTTTGGTATTCCATAGCTAGTATTTACAGGATATCAAATCAATAATTTTAGTCAACGAAAACCCTTCCATCATCGTATTTAAAAAAATAGGGGGATGAGATCCCCTATATCGGTTTTACCGCGGCCATTAACGGCATAAAATTGCGAATTGTTCCGCATGTTTGCTTGCTCTTGCCTCCAAAATATCTAAAAATTCAAGAGTAAGCGCCTCAGCTACCGCCAAATCATACAAGATCGATATTGCCGCCATTTCCGCTTCATAAACCATGGCGGGCAACCACTCGGGATCGCAATTATAACAGCGCCTTCTCGTTGCTCCCGCCAACAGCGTCATCCACACCGAGAGCATGAACTGCCGCATGCCCAGGTCGTATCCTTGGCTGTATTCTAAAAATATTCGATAAACTGCGGCCATCGCGAAATCAAGCGCTTTTTTCTTGGCTTCATTGCCAATTTTCATCCTATAACACCTCGCCGTTGACAATATCTCATTACTCGCATTTGTCAACAAATTATTCAATAAACTACCGTAATCTGACTGAGCGGGGCGGTTTGTAATCGAACCGGGCTGGGCGGGGCCCGGCCAAACCGCCCTTAGCTTCGCTTCAGGCGTCAATAAAAAACGACCGGCGTATCGTTTAATTGATAGCCAGCCGCATAATTTACGATCATACCCTTTCTGTCGCGCAAGGTAAGGCTCAACTCAAACGTCAACTCACCGGATTTGCTAAACTTAGCGTAATCCAACCTTTTCAAATTTATCGGATCGGCACTGTCCCAATAATAAAGCGACTGGGGCAAAAAATTAACGCAGATTTGCACGTGTTGATTGGCCCTATCGAGGAGGCAGGATGTAGAAACCTGATCCCCGACAATATGAACGTCCAACGCAACAAATTTGACGCCAATAAGGCAAACAACCATCATCACCGCCAATCTTTCCATGTCATCAATAGAATCCATCCTCCACCAAACTAAATGCCATGATTAAATTTGCCTGTCAATGAAGCTCCCCGGACTTACGCCACGGGGTATCTTCGTTAAACCGTTCTTAGCTTCGCTTCAGACGTCCCCCCGCAGGATGTGGGGGGAAAATCTTCATCCCCCCGCTTCCTCCCGATTACGGGAGGTGCGCCGCCGCAATAGCGGCGGAAACGCGCGGGGTATTAAGCAAAGCTTGATTTCGCATGGCTCAATTAAGATTTATTCAATAAACGCCCGCCGGCAGTTTTATTTTGCTTGACAATATTATAAATAATATGTATAGTATTAACAGCTCTTAAGGTGTGAACATGGAGAAAAATGAAACCCGGGAATTATTCCGGCAACTTGAAGAACTCAAGCGTCAACGCGACAATATCCAGCGAGAGTTGGAAAGCGGCGCTCCCGAAGGCACAACGTGGACAGACCTTGAAGAAATACAAAAGGAGGTAGAAAAATTAGAAAAAAATCTGCCGGAAGAAATTACAGAACAAGACCGCCAAACATGGATCGAAGAGATGAAGCTTGAACGCGATGCGGAAGCGCGGCGCGACCGGCTTCGGGAACAGATCGACCAATTGTGGCGACAAGGCGCGATCGCGGAAAAGAAAGGGGACCTAAAAAACGCCGCGGGTTTATATATTGCCGGAGTGGAACTAACTTACGACCGGGTAAAACCCAATATCGTACTCTGGGCGCGCACCGGCTCCGAAGCGGCAGTCATGGGTATGTCCCCCGACGATTCCTTGTTAAAGGCAACGATTGCGGTATGGGAATTGCGGCAAACATTACTGCGCGACATTTGGCGCGTCGCGCAAAAAATACCCGAATCCGATAAAGACAGAAAAAAATACCGGCAGTGGTTTGAAAAAATCCTTGCCGTCCCCCATGACGCGACCGTCACCCGTCTGGTGCTAAACATATTGGGCGACATCGGCGACGCCAAAACCGCGAGATTAATGCTCAAACGGGTCGAATTCGACCCGGTAGAACAAAGCGTAAATATGAACCGCGCGGTCGCAAGAAGGTACGATATTCTCAAAAAAAGCCGGTTTTATGTCCCGGAGGAATTGGATGCCGAGTGGTGGATCACAATCAGTGATTTATGGCAGCGGCTAAAACCGGGCGTCCTACTCGAATTCCTCACCCGCACCGCGCAAAATGGCGCGAACAAGCAGGACCGAACCATAGCGCAAGCGATACTGGACGGAAAGCGATTGACGATCAAGTCCATCCACGCCGCGGGCCGATACCTGGAAATCCAATAGTATAGAGCAATGGAGGTTTCTCCAGCTCTTTTTTTATACAAATAACGCCAAAAAAATTCGCTATCCGCAAAAAACACCCTGCAAATAATTAGCCGCGCCGCGCAACACTGGCGTAGCATTATCTTTATGGCAACTAAATTTTATTTTATAATATGGCAATAACCGCCGCTTAGTGTGCAATCCCGCCAAACGGCAGCCAGGCAAAAAAATATAAGGAAAAATTAATCCAATGAGACAAAAATATCAATGTAGCGGTTGCGAAAAAGAAATTTTATCAAAAAAAACGCCAAACTTGATGTCACGATATACGGCATCATATGCACGAGCTGCAATGAATGCTATCCAAAACGGATTACGGGGCGACCGGGATAACCACGTCAGAAAGTACCACGCAACGTACCGTTGGATGAATTTTGTCGAATTCGCTTTTCTGCTCGTGGGAATAGGGATTTCCCTCATCATATCTATTTATTTCTTGAAAAATTTAATATATTTTGCAATTTTTTTTGCGATCACCATCCTGGGATTATTCGCGGCAATTCGATTCGATAGAATACTAAAGGAACAAAAAAACATAGTTGCCGATTTAGTAAAATGAAGCTCCCCCGGACTTACGCGACGAGGTATTAAGATTTGTTCAATAAATTTGCCCGTTCCGACAAAAAACCGCCCTTCCGGGCGGCTTATATGTTGCTCACTTCAAATCGGTCTGGGCGCATTCCAGAAAGCTGGTGGGCGGGGCTTTGCGCTCAAAATTTCCCGACGGCGACGCGGTGTAATAACCTCCCCCTTCGAGCTTGGCATAGTAACAAAATTTTTTATTGTTTTGGGCGTTGTTATAGTTGCAATAAAAATAATTCTTGCCGCAGATAAGGCCGTCACTTAAAGGATCGGCCGGCATCTTTTCGATATAATCGGGGACAAACCTGAAACACGCCCCGGTACTGTTTTCGCAACCGCCATCAACGGCGTCAAAGGAATAATAACGGCCATAAACTTTGAAATACTTTGTCTGGGCCAAAACTATTTGCCGCATATCGGACCGGCGCTGGGCATCGCGGCCTTCGGCCTCGATAAAAACCTTGGTCTGTTTGAAAACGTCGGCAAACTCCCGGTATTCCTTGGGAGCTATAATCGCCACCGGCCCGTCGATCTCGGAATAATTGATGTTACCGCTTAAATTCGCCGAGTACGAAACCATCCCGTTATAACTGTCCCGATAGTCGGCTTCCGCCTTGATCCGGCGCAGCGAAAAATCTTTTTTCGATATCCAAACTTCCTCGCCCGAAATTTCCGCTTGGCCCGCCATATCGATCAGCTGGCCGACATATTGCTGCGACACCTGGTCCTGGACGACCGCACCCGCGGCACGCAAATAATCCCGCAGGGCATCCTTGTTTATTTCAACCTCATAGTGGTAACAGGCAATATCGTTTACAAACCCCTCGCCCAGATCTTCTTTAAAAGTTAATATCGCCGTATTCGCCAGCGCCGCGCGCATTTCAAGAATCTGATCCGGGGTGAGCGGGGTTTTCAAAATAGCTTTTTTTAAATATTTCGCAAGTTCGGGATATTTTTTGGAAATTTCCCCGGCAATCTTGCCAAGGTCGAGCCGCACCCATTGGTCCAAAAAAGGGGACCACTTTTTCATCTCGCAACAGCGTTGAAGACCCCGACAATTTCGCGTAGGCCGTCCTTGCGATCGCCATTGATTCAAAATATATATTTCTCTCCATAAATTCCTCGCCTGCGATCACCAAATCAAAGGAAATTTTTGGTTCATATGGATCGACCAAGTCCGCGCCGCCGTAAAAATCAATATCCAAATCAATATTTTCCCGCGCCACATCGTCGGCAACCGCCAAATCTTCGCCAAGGAATAACTTCACCTTGGCTTTTATTTTCCCGGCAAATTCAGCCGTTTGCACCCGAGCCATCTTTTGCGTCATTTTCTCCAATACGGTCTTGGGGGATATCAAAAAATAGCTGTAAGCATAAAAAGCCGCCGCCCCGGCCGCCAGCAACAAAAATAACCCCGCCACCAAAATCCACCGCGGCTTTGCGATTTTTTTGGTGGCACCACCCGGCAAACCCGATCGGTTCTCAGATTGCAGGCTTGAATTTGCTTTGAGCGCAGTATTGGGATCGTCCATAATATAAGTAGATTACTTCTTGTGCCTTCCTGAATAATTATATTTGTATAATATCATTTTTCTAAAAAAGATTCTCTGCTCGCGAGCAACCGACAGACCGAGTCAATGTTAAAACAGTTGTATATACAAAATTTTACTATTTGACAAAATAAAATAATTATGTTATTGGATAGTCGGAGAAATATGTGATGGCAATAATCTTTAGCGGCGATCTGGTAGTGGATCCGAATGGAAACCTGCTTCGGTTCGAGGGAATGACAATCGGCCAGAGGCCGGAAGGAGATAGCGACCTGGTTATGAAAGGCGTGCGGCATGTAAGGAGGGAGGGCACCCCCTTTGAGGAAAAAAATCGCGAGGGCCGCATAATCAAAGTTAGCCCGACAAAAAGGAAAACCAGTGAGGGAAAAATAATGGAGGTGGAAATAACCTCTTAGGCATCTTCTACGGAAGATGCCTTTAGTTTATGGCTGTCTGGGCGCGGTGAAAATATTTCGCTTTCAACAGCTTATCGGATGTATCTTGATTGCAACACTTCCCAAACTTTGTTTATATCTTTTGACTTTGTCCACTCGCTTGCCGCCAGGTCTCTCAAGCGTACGTGCTGGACGTAGCCGCGATCCTCTACTCCGGGGATAAGGTCGGAACACTCGATATTCAGCAATACCGTAAGCGCTTCCTTTGTGTCGTTATATCTTTGCGGATCGGCCGGCTCCGACTCCCCGAATTTAAACCAGGTAAAAAAATGCCAGAGCTCGTGCATGGCGGTGGCATTGGCATTTTCCTTTTGCGCCGGCACATAAAAACATTTATTGCCGTCTTCAATATAATAAGGGTAACGGCCGGTAATCGTCATGTAGGCGGTTATTTGATCCGAAATCTTAACCCCGAATATCCTTTCGGCGCGTCGCTCGAATTCCCCGGCGACCGAATCCCAATTATTTTGAAGTTTCCCTTCCAATTCCCACACATCAATATTATTTTCGGAAATATATTTTCTTACGAATTCCTTTACTTTATCCTTGTTGCCAACTTCCGGCGCAAAAGAAAGAAGCTTCCGATAAGTATCCGTCATTTGCCCCGGCTGGTTATGCGACCCAGGCCCCTTTTTCAACAAACATTCGATATCCTTATCCTCGTCGTAAATAAATTTAATTTTCATGGGATTAATAATGCGTCTTATTCCCTAGGCAATGGGATGGGGGAAAATATCAGATTCCCGGGCCGGCACCGCCGCCATTTCCAAAATCAGACCCTGGACCTCCCGCGATTTCATCGCGTGGGCGATTCCAACACCCACATAAAACGCGACATTTTCTTTTAAATCGATCAAAAAACTATCGCGTTTCCCGGTGTTAATATCTTCCAAAAATATTTCAAAACTTCCCTGGATAGGGAGCATCATCTCGCCCCGAATCTTATGATAGCGGTTACCGGCACAATTCCCTCTTTCAAAAAACCTCACAATGCACGATGAATTGTTCTTAAATCCCGTAAATAACGGGAACCTCTCGTCATAAGCGACAATTAATTCCCGCCCCGACCATTTCCGCCTCGGATTCAGGTAATACAAATCGCAAAGCTCTCGCTTTTCAATTTTTAACGGCGGTGAATACCGGTCATATTGGTCCGTTGAATCTGCCATATATTTTCGATAAATCAACCCTTTTGGGCAGCTTAATCGGCTGGCTGTCCGGCACAATATTAAAATCGAATTAATAAAAGCGGATTAGGAAAATGACATTAAAAAATTATCGGTAAGGCTTCCTGGGCCCCGGCTAATTTATATAATTGGTAATTTCGGGAAAAGTATTGGCAAAGAAATCTACCGAAACCGATTTAAAATCTTCTTTTGACCTCAATCCGCTTTCAAGTAAAGCGATAAAATGCAAACCAGCCCCTTTGGCGCTCAAACCGTCCAATATGGAATCGCCGATATAAATGGCTTCTTTTGGACCAACGCTAAAATCAGCCAGGCATTGCGCAAAAGCTCTTGGGTCGGGTTTTAAGTAGTTAAGATTATCGGCGTGATATATTTTCTCAACCCACTTATTTATATGATGGTTTTCGTCGAGCAAATGCTTGGATTCCTGTTCCGTGCGGGAAGTTAAAATTGCCAAACACTTACCCTCTTTTTTTAACAGATCAAGCGTCTCGACGTTTCTGCCATTTATTGTATCAACCTTTCCCGCCGCAACAAACCCGGGCAAAGATTCGATAAGTTTTTTTAAAAATATATCCGGGTCTATGCCGGGGATCCTTTGGGTAATTGCCTTCCGGATCGGTACGCCCCAATTTTTTTGGTGCGCTTCCTGCACCATCGCCGGAAAACCCATTTCTTTCGCAATTTGGTTTTCGATATCGAAAAACGCGCCCTCGGTCAATGAAAGCGTATCGTCAAAATCAATTATTACCAGCTTAATCATCAAATACTTTTTAAAAAAATACGATCGCCGGTTATACCTGCTCGTCAGCCTTGTTATCCCGCTCCTCCAGAAAGGTGAAAGTTCCGTCTTTTGCGAGAACTCCGGAGCTGGTGACCCGCAGAACCCAATCGTTTACCGTAATAAACTTACCGGGCGCTGTTTGGCTCCACAGGCGTATCGCCACATAATGAGGCGATACATCCCCGGCACCAACAAATTGGAACGGATTCAATAACGACCCGTCGCCCTCGATCAGCTCGGATTGCCTATCGGCACATTCAAAGTCTTTCGAGTTTTGGTTTGGCTTAAGAGCGCCAACTATTTTTTCTTCTCCGTTATCCCCGCCAAGAGATACATAAATATCACCCGTTTTTTTAAGAAGTTCCCTTATCGACATACTACCATCCTCGTGCTAATGATTTCTATGTTGTAATATATGACTTTTTGCTCATCAGCGCCAATTAGTGTTAATTAATCCTATCAAAAAAATCGCCCTTTGAGCGATTTTTTGATTTGTCTCGGTCGCCCTAGTGCCGTTCGAATCTAGGATACTTATGGCTCTAAAAATTTCGAACCGAGGCGAATTTTAAGCTCAGGGACTCGGTCACCTGACTTAGCATATGGGTGCTGCGGGACTAGGATTCGAACCTAGATAGTACGCTCCAGAGGCGTAAGTCCTACCATTAGACGATCCCGCATTAATTGAATTCCAAATACAAAAATTCTGGCAAAACACGGTTGATTATACCAACTTTGCCCGATTTAGCAAGTAAGACCCCGAGGGAGTCATTTGCAAACGATGTGCGCAGATTGTCCAGCAGATTTGCTTCAGATTTCGCTTTTTCCGACCAAGCAAAACTTGAGGTGTAGTAGAGCTACACCGAAAGTTTTGCGCCCGAGGAAAAACGGAAGATGAGGTAAAGATGCGGGCAGGATGCGTATATTGTTTGTAAATGACTCCCTAGACTTTGAGATGGCGGCCCACGGCGATGACACTGGAGACCATGCCCAGGCCTGCGCCGATGGCGAGCTGGATGCCAAACAGGATCCAGACGTTGGCGGTAAAATTCTGCCAGATGCTCATGCCGGAAAGCAGGGTGGCCATGGCCGGGTTAAGATACCAGCAAACCGCCGCGGTGGCCAGCAGGGAGAATACCGCTGCGAGGATCCCGAAAATTAGACCTTCCACCAAGAATTGGCCGCGTACAAACCACCGCGAGGCACCCACAAGCCGCTGGATACCCACTTCCATACCCCGGCTCTGGATCGCGATGCGCACAGTGTTAAAAGTCACCATGATCGATACCGCGCCCAAGAGCGCAAAAAGCATCAACCCCACCCGCTGCACGCCTTCGGTGAGCGCAAAGATCTTTTCGATAACCTCTTTTTTCTCACTGTAATTTACACTGCTTATCATATCCACGTAATCCTGGCCCGCGAGAAGATCCTGCACTTCGACGTATTGGGCGGTAGACTGGGCGCTCACGTTAAGCAACGGCTGGAACGGATTACCGTTCATCTCCTGCAGCGATTCCAGCAAAACCGGATCGTTGGCGTGGCGCTTGGCAAAATCTTCCATGGCCATGTCTTTGGAACGGTAATCCACCAGGGAAATTCCCGGAATGGCCTTTATTTTGTCTTTTACTTTCATGATGTCATCCTCGGAAACGCTTTCGTTGAAAACAACCGAAATATCGGCCTTGTCCTGCAGTTGCTTCACCAAAAAGGCGCTCACGTCCTTTATCATGAAAAGGGACGACGTCAGCAAAATCGGAATCATGATTATGAAAACATTGGCCACCGCAATCCCCCCGTCGCGGCTCAAATTCTGCCATCCCAAACCAATCACCCTTCTTAAAGAATTAAACATAATATTGACTCGAAATTTATAGAAATTAATTGAAAGTAATTGCAAGCGCAATCAAGCGATCAATTTCCGTCAATTTCGCGAAGCGTTAGCAAGCTAATTTCCATTAATTTCTCTATTTTATAGCGAGAAGCGCCCCTTTTCTTCGTCACGGATTAGCTTGCCCTTTTCCAGGGTCACCACCCGCCGGTGAAGCTTGTTGACGATGTCCCGGTTGTGCGTGGCCAGGACGACCGTGGTTCCCATTTCGTTTATTTTTAACAAAAGTTTCAAAATATCGAGAGTGTGGTAAGGATCGAGGTTTCCCGTGGGCTCGTCGGCCAGCACCACTTCGGGGCGGTGGATCAACGCCCGCGCGATCGCCACCCGCTGGCGTTCGCCGCCGGACAGTTCGGACGGATAGTTGTTGCCGCGGTCTTCGAGTTCCACGATTTCCAGGATGCGCGGCACGTCGTGCTCGATCTCGGCGTTCGAAGCGCCGATTACCTTCATGACATAGGCGATATTGTCGCTCACCGTCATATTGGGCAGTAATTTATAATCCTGGAAAACCGCGCCGATATTGCGGCGCAAGCGGTTTAGGTTTCCCGGCTTTAATTTATGGATGTTTTGGTCACGGAAAAGGATACTGCCCTGCGTGGGCTTTTCTTCCACCAGCATCAACTTAAAAAGCGTGGTCTTGCCCGCGCCCGAGCGGCCCACCACCGACAGGAATTCTCCCGGCTGGACGGCAAACGACACACCTTCCAGGGCGACAACATTTTTTGCCCCGTTTTTGCGCGAATCGTAAACCTTGGTGAGGTTATTGAATATGATCATTGGGATTTCTCCAACCATTTCGTTTTCGGTAATTATTATTCTGTCGTTGCGCGAAAGATTTCGCGTTCGTAATTTTTAATTTGAAATGACATCCCGGCTACAATTTAATTTCCGCTTCAATAAATTCATTTAAATCGCCATCCAGCACATCATCGACTTGGGATGTTTCCACCCCGGTCCGGTTATCCTTTACCAGTTTGTAGGGATCAAGCACATAGGAGCGTATTTGGTTGCCCCAGCTGGCCGAAATCCGTTCGCCTTTGATCTTGGAAAGTTCGGTGGCGCGCTCCTCCTGCATCAGATGGAACAATTTCATCTTCAGTAATTCCATGGCGCGATCCCGGTTCTGTCCCTGGATGCGCTCGGTCTGGCAGGTGGCGAAGATTCCCGTCGCCAAGTGGGTGATGCGCACTGCCGATTCGCGCTTGTTCACATATTGGCCGCCCGGTCCGGACGAACGGTAAAAATCGATTCGGATATCTTCGGGCCGCAATTCCAAATCCTTTAGCTCGCTCTTGGGAAAGTCCGGAAAAACCTCCACCAGCGCAAATGACGTTTGGCGCAGGTGCTTGGCGTTGAACGGCGACAGCCGCACCAAGCGATGGACGCCGGTTTCTTTTTTCAAATAACCGTATGCCATCACACCTTTAATATAAACCGAAACCTCTTTATATCCAACCCTGCCCTCGGTTACGCCGTCGCCAAACGATTCGTGTAAAACCACCATCTTAAAACCCATCCGGGCGCAATAGCGCTCATACATCCGCAAAAGCATCGCGCCCCAGTCCTGCGCGTCCATGCCGCCCGCGCCGGAATGGATCGTCAGAACCGTACCCTCCCGGTCATACCGGCCCGACAAGAACACCAGAATTTCCTTTTTATCGATCTTTTTCCGCAGCTCCTCAATCTCGCTTTCCGTACCCGCCTCAACCACCATCTCCAACTCCACCTGCAAATCTTCGATATCGGAAACGATCCTTTTTAAACCCGCCAGTTCCTCGCTAGTCCGGGCCGCGATCTCGGGGAAACCCCAAAAATCGGGCCGCGACGTTTCGGCCTCAAGTTCCTTTATTTTCTCCAGCTTGGCGGCAACGTCAAAGACGGTCCGCCAAACGGCGGAGTTTATCCTGCAATTCCTTGATCTGGGTTTCGATATCGGCCATTGTCGTATATGAGATTGCGTCTCCAATGCCAATTTAACAAAAAATTCATCAAAAATCAAAGCCGGCACCGCCCGCAGGCGCAAAAAAAATCAAAGCTGCAAATATTATAAAAGCCAGGGAAATCTATTTCCCCCGGCCAATTTTTTTATGCGCGTCGCGAACCGTCTTTATCGCGACTAAAACCGCACGATAACTTCCACTGGGCAAGTCTTCATCCCAGACCTTTATCGGCATCGCATCCCACTTTTCGAGCCATCTTACTCCCAACTCCCAAGTGTAGCTATCGGCCGTTTGCTTGACGGATATACTCCTATGCGAAACCTGCGGCGAACCTTCATTCCAAGAAAGCCAATACTGGACCACGCGCAACATTTTCTCCTCGCTTTCCAAAATATTGAGTGGTTTTCCCAATCCGGATTTTTTATAAAATTTGATCAACGATACAATGCAGGTTCTTAGGGTCATACCGCTGGTTTTTGAACAATAGCCGCCACGCGACAAATTATTCCGGGGGTCGCGGTCTGAAACCCGCGTAACAAATGTAATCTTGCTTTGGCCATCCGAATTTTTCTCCACCAAAGCGTCAAACTCAAAGCTGTCGCCCTTGCCCAATAATAATGTTAAAAAACTCGCCATCGAATAACCTCCTTTTTTGCCATGATGTGCGTGTTATAGATTATGCCAACCGCAAAGTCAACAAAAAAACCGCCCCCGCGGAATCCGACGCCACAAATCAAATTTATATTCTTCCAAGGTATTTCGCTCCCGTGGTACGAACCCACGGGCGTCAACCAAAGGACGTTTCCTTGAAGCATATTAATGCTTTCGGGATTACCCTAAGGAATCCTCATCTATCGGTTCCCCGGGCAAGCCCGGGGTCTACCTCTGGATCAAAATTTTATTCTTTAAAGATATTCCCCGCCTTGGCGGGGTTCACTTTCGAGTCAAATGGCGATCGGGGAAGTCCTTCAATAATTATAAAATTAAGGACTGGCCCAGATCGCCACTCGATCCTCTTACGCCTTAATTATACCACGAATCAATTCTATTTGTCAATAGCTAAGAGGGGGGTGTTCTAAATTAATCCCCATTTAACCGCCCATATGGTAATTTTATTGCCCTAATCATTACCATATGCGCAAAACCTCATTCAAACCCAAAGAAATATATTCCTTGGCCCGGGAATT
>Ga0172381_10000174_pt1 | contig 77619 bp, 71 predicted proteins | sample Leawel6488metaG_FD_119754 | JGI IMG/M metagenome (GOLD analysis project Ga0172381, IMG submission 119754) | Leachate microbial communities from a municipal landfill in Southern Ontario, Canada - Leachate well 64-88 metaG | ecosystem: Engineered > Solid waste > Landfill > Unclassified | place... | reverse complement strand
TGCATCCCACCTCTCAAACTGATCAATTTTTGGCTGGATCTAGGGACCTCAAATGGAAACTACATTTTCCAACCAAAGTTAAGGGGTTAGCTGTCCTAAAATAATCCAGAGACTGTGAGCATCGTAATCAAAAATGTACCAATAACGCGGGTCGAGAATCCGATTTTCATATTCTCGCAGGACCAGAGGTTTAGCCTGTTGGTCGAGATATACATATAGCCATTTGGCCTTCTCTGGATATGGATCAGTAAAAACGGTATTGGGGTGGAGTTGGTGACTATTGATATGTTTCAAACTTTGCAAGACTTGCGTAACATCGATAGCCTGTTTCTCAGAGATCCCATAAAGAACTTTGTGACAAATAAAGCGTTGTGTTCCGGTTATAACCAGCCCTGTTTCTGTTAGTGATTCCAGTTGTCCTGTGGGATCACCCCATTCCGTTTTACTGAAAATAGTTTCATATGGAGTCAAATCCCGTCCTAAAAACGTTTTGGGCAATCGGATATCATATGAACTGATTGTTGTCTCTTTTTTCGTGTAATCCAAATCTCGATATTCCGGAATCAAACAATTGATATTCCATCCATGCGATAAAACCAGTTGACTCAACGCGATTTCTTGATGATTGACCACATCCGCATGAGTGTTATACTGTTTAAAGAAATTTTGTTCTAAAAGGAAGGAAATGCATTCGTAATCCATAATAAACAGATAGGTTTGGACGTGAGTGCCCAAATAACCATTAATCGTTACGCCGGCTAATTTGACGTTGTTGGTCATCATATCGACAAAGGGAGTATACCAATACATGTGACATGATGTAAAAGGAGGCAGAAATGGTCCACGAGCGGTACAATTGAGAAAGAGATAATAATGTCCAGGTCGAAGAAGATTACGGTTTTTCAGCGATTGAATTCCCGCATAATAACCCTGAAAATCATACCCAGTATTTTCCCGCATAATGACGATAATATTGTCCCGTTGGGGAATGTCAATTGTACTTTTTCCATTAATCACAAAGGTATAGTCGACCAGTGGTACATAACCGCGTTTGAGGAAAAACAATAAATTGGTTTTATATCGTTCATTACCCTCATAATATGCATAAATCACATGCAAATTAATATCCATATATACTATAATTAGATATTAGATGAAAATTGCTATCTGCTTTCATTTAGGTTATTTGCATCGTTGGCGCGAATTTACCCCCTATATTGACAATGTTATGCGGTATTGTCCCAATACTGATTTATATATTACATATCGAGAGGATCAAGATCCCACTGAGATGTGTCGACGGAAATATCCACGGGCAATCGTCATGAAGGCAAATCGCGGTGCTGATACTGGGGCTTTTTTACTCCATCTCAAATGTCTGTTGGCTTCACCAGTTCATTATGATTATGTTTTCAAGATTCATACCAAAAGTGGTAATGCAGAATGTCCAACATGGGTCAACGATTTGTTGCAAGGAATCGCCGGTGATGTCCATAAAATTAGTCGCGTGTTCCAAATTTTTCATCAACAACCCAAAGTGGGCATGATCTGTGGCAAACGATGGCTAGTGGAGCGCAAAATGGCACACGATGCCAATTTCCCTTATTTAGATGCAATTTGTCGCCGTTGCCATTTGTCATCACAAGGGATTCAATTTGTCGGTGGGACCATTTTCTGGGTCCGCATGTCTGTTCTACAACAGGCGTTCAGTAATGTTAACCTGGAGAATGAATATCAACGCTGCGAAGATGGAAAACCCAATGAACCTTCGATCACCCACAGCTGGGAGCGAATTTATGGATTAGTGGTCCATCATTGTGGCTTTCATATTGAGGGGGTTTAACAATATATTTCTTAATTTTTGACAACTTGGGCCGCTGGCACATGACTGGCAATTGCGGATTCAATATTGAGACTATTGTCATCAAAAAAGATGTCTGGATGCCATCCAGCCAAAAAGAGCATTTTTGGCATGCCACCCAAGAAGAAAATTTCATCTACGCTGATTCCCCAAGCATGGAGAGTTCGAATAATTCGTTCGTGTGTGGGTGCCGATCGAGAAGTAAAAATTCCAATTCGGATGGTTTCTGGGCACACACGACGTACAGTACAGAGAGCATTAATAAATGGCTGAAATGGACCTGGTGGAAGAGGATTTTTGGCACATTCCACTTCATGGTTGATGAAAGCATCAAATCCTTGTTGTTGAAAGACTTGGTCAGCTTCATTACTAAAAATAACTGAATCTGCATCAATTGCCACACGAATGACATCGGGAACAGAAGTGATGGATGACACTGACGGTATATCCTGTCCTGTGCCGGGCTCTGTTGGCGTCATTACATTGGAGGGTGCATCGGGTATAATTTTGAGTGGTGCTTCTGTTGCACAACAGAGAGCCGCAGGAATTCCGTCTCGTAGGGCGTCACGAACTTCATTTAGATCTGCCGAAAGAAAAAGATTAGCATGAAATGCTCGTAAGTAATGCATACGAGGGGCTCCGCTGGTAAAAGCGCCTCGTTCGATTCGTAAATCATAATGAATAATTGAATTCCAGACTCGTAATGAGGCGGCGGGTGAATTTCTGGATAAAATGACCACATCACCCATATTTTTATCAATCAAATATCGCATTTTACGAACCAACTGAAAAGAGACTCCTGGCTCTAATAGATCGGTTTCATGCTGAACCTGAAACTCGTCAAACCCTGCTTGACCATTAGACTCGAAAATCTTATGATATTCTTCCATATTGAACAGAGACCGGGTTGAGACTGCTAAAACTAATCGGTCAGCGTTGTCGCTGTAAGGTTGATTTTTTCGACTAAACATGTTTGTTTGTTTAGTCGAACATTTCGAATTGGATCATGATCAATTTTATTTTTTTTGTTTCAATTTGCGAATTTCTTTGTTCTGGTGCTGTAACGTTTTTTGCAAAATTTGTAATTCTTGCCTCATTTGGTCCATTTGAGATGGCATCTGGGCCACAGGTGGCATTTGTGAAGGCACTTGATACATCATTTGGAATGGCATTTGCGTTGGTGTGTGCATATGGACAAATGCTGGCTGTTGCTGTGTCATTGGAATCTTGACAAAATAATCTGGTTGTGGTTGTGGTTGGAACGATATTTGAGGGTTATTGGAGCTTTGTGGATAATTCATAACTGGAAGTCCCCCGGTTTGATTGACCATGTGTTGTCTCATGTATGATGGATTTTGACGCATTAGTGGGAGTTGAGGTGGGAGTTGAGGTGGGAGTTGAGGTGGGAGTTGAGCCGTACGAGTTAAATTATTTCGTTCTTGCATTTTACGATTGAATGCATTATTGAGATTCTGTTGCGACATTCGATCCAACTCTGGATTAATTTGACGCATAGTGTCCGGCAAATGTGATGGATCTTCTGGTTTGGGATGGACATTAACATTGAGGTTGTGATACTCATTGAGTTTCCTTTTGATTTTGTCATGGTAATCGGCTTCCAAGTGGCTGACATCGGTAATATCGGGTTGTTGTGCCAATTTTTGGATGACATTGTGATCCATTTGAAGTGGGACATTTTTCCCATAGCATTGACTCAAATCACCAAATCCCAAAGATGAAAATTTATTAGTTTCCTTCGTTTTCTGATCTTCATCAATTTCGGTATATGGCTGTAATCCTGAGGTCAACGCTTCAGGTTCGTCATATGGTTGCAAAGCCTTGGTAGTTTCTTCTGGTGTCCCGTTAACTTGTTCGAAGAGTCGTTGAAAAACTCGGTTATCAAAGCTTTGATTGCCGAAAATTGGCTGGATTTTGGCTAACTCATCCTCGACGGTTTTCTGTTCGGAGAGCAACTGATCTTTTGTGCGTGATGCCCGATAGTCATTTTCGGGATTGGGTAACAAACAATTGTTATTATTCTCATTGCCCACACATTGTGCGAATTTTTCGTTGAATGCGTTGACATTAAAATGACGATTTGGATCAACACCTTGACCCAAAATTTGCTCCGGTGTTTGGGCAAAGGTCTGTGTTTGCGAGTTTTGTGCAGCTTCTTTCATTTCCGTGAAGGTCGAAGATGCATTCTTGGGGATTTTAACACCATTTTTTAGGTTATCGACGATCATTTTGAATGCATTCTTGATAATTTGAAAGGTTTCTCGATTCCCTCCCTTATCGGGGTGATGTTTCGTGGCTAATTGACGATACGCTTCTCGAACCACGTCAATGTTCGAATCGGCCGGAATTCCTAGAATTTGGTATGGATCAATATCTACCATATATATATCAGAGATCTTGAGTTTATTTTGTGGATTCCAAACGAATCAAATAGCTTGAAAATTATGTCGGAACACAGTATATATGGGATGAATTTCAACGTTCCAAATCAATATCAAATTACATCAAACAAAACTTCATGTAAAACGTCGACGAAAAAAACTCGAAATCAATATGATAAATCCCAAACTGTGACCAGTTTCCTTGATTGTCTCCATCATGGCCAATTACTGGAGGCCAATCTATGGGGGATTGAACTCATGGTTTCCGGATTCGGTAATCTTTTCTGGGAGGCTGTGATCAATGATTATTTCAACACGATCAACTATATTAATTTCCATCTCATTGCCTACATTGACCAACAGTTTAATTTGTGGAATGAAATCAAGAAATCTTATGCCGGACACCTCTGGAACCTCTGTAATAATCAAGAAATCCGAAATCATGTTGCGGAAATGATAAGCCTCCTATGTTTGACACCACGCATTCAACTCTCCATTCCTGAAAAAATCACTTCTCGAAGTGCGGCCACGGTTGATGCGACTATTGTCACCAAATCGACACGCTTTGTCACTTTATTTTTGAAAAATATGTCATCGCAATCGGTCGTGTACCAACACTTTTATCAGTTGGTCATCTCTTATTATTGTAATCAGTGGGATTGTTGTCTGTCTTACATTAATTGGTTCGTTCGTGATGAAAATTATGCGGTGGATATCGATCTGGATTTCAAACTGCCACCACAATTGGCCCACAAAATTGTAGTTTTATTGCTAAAATTTTTCCTTCTCCAAATTCGCACGCAAGTACCAGCCATCCAACTCGAAACAGTGACTAATTTACTGAATACGACGATTAACTACTACATTTCCGCCTACAAGAAGCATGATCTGACTGTGTGTGTCTCCATTATGGCATATTTTTTGTTTCTGTCACGCAATCTGGAAACATTGGAAAACCCACCTCCTGTTGATCCATCGGATTACCAGATCATCCGACAATGTTTGGAAATCAATTTATTATATCAACAAATCAATTCCCAGTCGAAAACAGAACCACCGACTTCATCTCCTACAACCTCCAACAAACGACCAACCAAAGCAAGGAAACAAAAAAGTACAACATCTGGTTTCTATGAAAATCCTCGTAACCAGGAATATTTACGGTTGATTAATGATCAACAGTTGTTCTTGTGTGCCAGCACTCAAATTGCTAAGAATCAACGAACTACACCTACCGCTGACGCTACCACCAACTCTGCGAATACAGTGAATACTATCTTCCCTGGGGAGATAGTATGCATTGATAACAAATGGGGTGAGAATGATGAGGGTAGAAACGATGGTGACGATGGTGATGAGGGCGATGTGGATGGCGGATGTAGCTGTGACGATGATGGACACTCATTTGAAATAGATCTATGCGAATAGAAATAAAGTTTGAAAATCAAACTTCATCATTTACCTTTGAGTTTAATGACAATTTTCTTCATGGGTTGTGTTGCGGGAGAGGTTATGGTAGGAGCGGTAGGGTGAGTCATAGGTGTCGATTTGGTGTCCATCTGATCTAATAGTTGATTAATTTGTGATGTTTGGGTGATTGGTTTATCTGACAGGCTGTTGTCTGGTTTCTGACCAGCCAAACTAATTTGACGCGCATAGACCTTATTGACCAAGGGTTTGAGATAGAATTCGACCGACTGCTTACAATCGATCAATTCCTCTTTCTTCCGGTCACACGGTTCTCCGGTCGTTGGATCCGTCGCATTAAGCCAGTCCAGTGTATTAAGAATCAATTGGTTGGCATAACTACGGTCATCGAGTGTCAGCGAATCCTGATATTCGGGATCATTGATGGTCGTCTGTGAGGTGCGGAGGTATTTCTCAAAGGAATTGTGGAATTCAATGGCTTCTTTCTTGACTTCATCGGCTCCACGATATTTCTCAGCATCTTCAACCATCTGTTGAATCTCTTCCTCGGTTAAGCGGCCACTCTCCTTGCTGATGGTCACTGTCTGAGAGATTTGACTAGTTTTCTCGAAAGCCGTGACACTCAAAATTCCATTGGCATCCATTTTGAACGAAACCTCGATTTTCGGAACCCCCCGCATCGCCTTGGGAATGCCTGTCAATTCGAAAGTTCCCAGTTTGTGGTTGTCCTTGGTGAATTTCCGTTCTCCTTCGAAGACCTGAACCAGAACCGTTTGTTGATTGTCTTCGACCGTGGAAAAGAGAGAGGATTTCTCACATGGAATCGATGAATTGCGTGGAATAATGTTTGCCATAATTCCACCTGTGGTTTCAATCCCCAGAGACAGGGGGATCACATCAACCAACAAGAGGTCTTTGGTGGTACCACTGGTGTCCGTTTTGCACAAGATGGCCCCCTGAATGGCCGCCCCCGAGGCCACCGCTTCGTCTGGATTGACACTCTTGTTGAGAGTTTTGCCATCGAAGAATTTGGTCAAAATCTCTTGCACCTTGGGAATTCGAGTGGCTCCGCCGATCAAAATGATTTCATCAATCTCTTTCTTTTGCAGACCCCCATCACTCAAGACTTTCTTAATCGGTTCTAAACATGAGGTAAACAAATCTAAACAGAGAGCTTCAAATGTTGACCTTGTGACATGACAATGGAAATCATGACCCTCATACAAAGCATCAATCTCCACACTGACCGATTGCAATTGCGAGAGCCGATTTTTGGTTTGTTCGGCAATCTCTTTCAATTTCCGTAAGGCTTTGGTTCCAGTTTCAGGGATTGGTTTCTTAATTTGATTCTCAAACAAACTTCGTATGTGAGCGGCCAATCGATTGTCGAAATCTTCCCCACCCAGGTGACAATTTCCCGAAGTGGCTTTGACTTCAAAGACTCCTTGGTTCAATTCCAAGAGGGAGACATCCAGCGTGCCTCCACCTAGATCGAAAATCAAAACATTGCTGATCCCCTTATTGTGCAGACCATAACAGAGACACGAGGCGGTCGGTTCGTTAATGATACGTAAACAATTGAGTCCGGCAATCGTGGCCGCATTTTTAGTCGCCGTTCGTTGTGCATCATTGAAATAAGCTGGCACGGTAATCACCGCTTGTGTCACTTTTTTACCCAAATAATCTTCGGCACTGGCGCGCATTTTCCCCAAAACCATGGCCGAAATTTCTTCAGGTTTTAACCGTTTGACACCCGAACTGAGAGGGACTTCAACCACGGGACGATCCTGTTCGTCAGGGGTAATGCGAAAAGCATAATGGGGAAGGTCCTCTCGCAGAACGGGATCGCTATATTGTTTCCCAATGAAGCGTTTGACATCATACAGTGTTCGTCCCACATTACTATTAGCCTGTTGTTTGGCCAATTCTCCCATAATTCGGTCCTCGCCCACAAAGGCGACCCAACTGGGGGTCGTGCGATTACCCAAATCATTGGGAATCACTTCGACATGATCGTTGACCCAGACGGCGGCGCAGGAGTATGTGGTTCCTAAATCAATTCCAATACATCCAGAATAGAGTTCACGGGGAGAGGCCTCTTTATTTTCAGACATGATATATTTTTAATCAATAATCTAAAATCTAATTTCACACGCAAGACATGAGAACACACAATGCAAAAAGATGTGCACCGAAAAATTGATTGGTCGAATATACAAAATTATACATATAACATATAAAAGATGTCTGACCACTTTAATTGGGATGTAGAAACGTGGACGACTCTGGATAGTTATTTCAAGCAAAACAAAATCTTGATCCAACACCAACTGGATTCCTACAACAATATGGTTGATTACGTGATTCCACAGATCATCGAGAAGAACAATCCTATTACAATTGCTGACAAATACAATCCCGAGAAGAAAGAGTTTGAACGTGTGGTCACCATCAGTTTCGCACAAACCTATTTGAGCAAGCCATTGATTCATGAAAACACCGATGTCATCAAGCCGCTGTACCCCAATGAAGCTCGCCTTCGTGGTTTGACATATGCCGCTCCCATGTTCGTCGATGTGGAGTACACGATCAAAGATCCCTCCAATCCCACCCCAGAGAAGAAAATCATTTCCAAAATTCCATTCCTCAAGTTGCCAGTCATGCTCCATTCAAAATATTGCCATTTGAGTGATCGCAGCGAGCAGAGTTTGGCTGAGATGGGAGAGTGTCAATTTGATCAAGGTGGATATTTTGTGGTCAATGGGGGTGAGAAAGTGATTGTCTCTCAAGAGAGAGTGGCCGAAAACCAAGTTTTCGTCTGGACTCCTCCCAAAACCACGACCAGTAAATACACACACGAAGCCGAAATCAAGACTTCGATTGACCAACGTTTCTTCCCAGTCAAAGTCAACAAGGTCAAACTGACCAAAGAACCCTCCATGCGAGCTCGCAAACAAGCTAGTGGACAAGGTATGGTCTATGGCCGCACATTCCATGTGGTCATTCCCTACATTAAAGAAGGTATCCCATTGTTCATTATGTTCCGTGCCTTGGGTGTCATGACCGAACAGGAAATGATTGAGATGATCTTGCCAGACTACGAATCCATTGGTTCCAATTACACCAACTTCCTGATTCCATCGATTTATGAGGCCCGTAATCAAACCATCTCTAAGGACCGGAACGAAACCGTTTTGAACCAGAACGATGCACTGGCCTATCTGGCGGAGCGGCTCAATATTAAATTCGGCGAGGCCTTCAAAAAGGAAGATCCTGAGAGCCAATTGAAATATGTGAAAGAGATCCTGAGTCGTGAATTGTTCCCTCATATTGGTCAGATGATTCCCCATATCGGCCAAACCTTCAGGAAGAAAGCTTTCTTCCTGGGTTACATGACTCGCAAGTTGATTGACTGTTATTTCGGCGTCAGACCCTTCGATGACCGCGACCATTATGGCAACAAACGTGTCGATATGGCCGGACCTCTGCTGACGGTGTTGTTCCATACCAACTTTATTAAACTAATCAGTGACCTTCGCCGAACCATCTTGGGTTCTCTCAATGATCCACAGAAGATTCCGCTCCTGATCCGTAAGACCATTCAGAGTTGCAACATTGATGCTAAAATCAAATATGGTCTCTCAACTGGTAACTGGAACACACAGAAATCCAGTCTCTCGACCAGTAAAAAAGGAATTGCACAAGTTCTCAACCGACTCTCATTCGCGGGAGCTCTGTCACATACCCGTCGTATTCAGTCGCCGTTGGAGAGGGCTGGTAGCAAGATCGTCTCCCCCAGACGTCTCCATGGCACACATTATGGAATGTGTTGTCCCAATGAGACTCCAGAAGGTCAACAAATTGGAATTGTCAAAAACTTGTCCATGCAAACTCACATCACCATTCAAACTAGTGATTATCCAATCCGGATTATTCTCAATAAACTGGGAGTGGTCGATCTGATTGATACTCGGGCCATTGATGTCAAGAATTGTACCAAAATCTTCGTTAATGGTGACTGGTTTGGGGTGATCGACGATGCCCAAACAGAACAACTGTACCACCGTCTCAAGATCCTCAAACGCCACGGCATCGTGGTTCCTTACATTTCGATTGCCTGGTGGATCCAATGGAGAGAAATTCGCATCCAAACCGATGGAGGACGCTATTCCCGTCCTCTCTACATCGTGGAAGATGGTCAGACACCTGACGGACATTATGTCAGTCGTCTCTTGATCGAAGAAAACTACAACACGGATTCGACGTTCAAAAATGCCTTCCTGCAAGGACAAATCAAATGGCCACAATTTCTCCAAGGACTCGGAATGACAAAAACGGCCACGATTGACAATGGCGGTGTGGTTGAATACCTGGATACCAATGAAATTGAAACCTCAATGATTGCGATGACGTATGCTGACTTACGTCACAATTCTGATACACAACAATGTTTCGTCAAATACACTCATTGTGAAATTCATCCTATGATGATGATGGGAATCGTCGCATCCATGATTCCATTTTCAGATCACAATCAATCCCCCAGAAATTGTTATCAGTGTTTGTGGAAAGAGGAGCAAGTCATCATGGCTGATGGAACGATGAAAAGAATCGCGGATGTGCGTGTCAATGACATTGTATTGACCATCAATCCCAATACCTTAGAATATGAAACATCCAAGGTGATCAATCAATATGTCAAGTCAACCACCAAACCCATGGTCAAACTGACCACTGTTTCAGGACGAACCCTGGTCTGCACCAATGATCATCCGATCCTGACTGAGCAAGGATGGCAACCGGCGGGACAACTGACCACAATGGACCGCGTTTGCACATACCAAGGACCACGACCTCAGTTTGGCTCGGAATATCAATTGATCCAACAACAATGCCCTGATTTCAAGGGAACCCTCTCCATTATGGGGCAATCCATGTTCGTTCCTGTCCTGAAAATAGAGCCTCATGACAATGTGGAGATTGCTGATATCACAACGGAATCGTGTAACCACAGTTTCATTACTGGAAACATGATCTGTGTCCACAATTCCGCCATGGCCAAACAATCAATCGGTTACTACGCGACCAACTACAATTCACGCATGGATACAATGTCACACGTCTTGGTTTATGGTCACCGTCCGCTAGTCTCCACTCGGACCTCTCGTTACGTGATCATGGATAAACTTCCACACGGTGCAACCGCCATGCTCCTCTATGCCTGCTATACGGGGTAAAATGATTGTGCCCCAAAATGTCACAATAAAGTTGTGGCAAGTCCGAACATATCGGGCGAAACCCTCAAATTGCGGGAAACTCTCTAAAATATAACATTAGTGTAATACGATAAAAATGTATATTTGAATGTGTCGACTACCAAGTGATTTAGACGAAAGTCAATCATGGCGTTGGGGAAACTCAACGGTATGGTAATAATGCCGATACAGAGACAATCCGCATCTAAGCTCCCGTGAGAATCATCCGATTCTTCAGGAGAAAGTTCAACGACTTAATGGGGGTTGGCCACATAAGAGATATGTGGCTTAAGATAAAGTCTACTCCCTGGTGCGAACCAGATTGGCCTTAGTTTGACTAATTGTATGTCCAAGGTTTAGTCAACCGATGGTCAATGTCTGTTACCCAAGAGGAAATGCTTGGGATTTAGATTCAGAACGCATAGCACTGTATGATTTTGAATCTCAGACGGTATGATTTGACAATCAAGAAGACTCTATTGTGGTCAATGGAGATGCGGTGGAGCGCGGTTTCTTTAACACGATCTTCTATCGCACTTATACCGACAAGGCACTCAAACATCGCTCCGTCACGACCGCCACAGAAAAGTTCATGAAACCGGAAAAAACCAATACTCGTGATCTGAAAGTCCATGGTTCTTATGAAGCGGTCAATGCTCGGGGTGAGCCGATTCCAGGCAAAGTGGTCAAAGGAGGTGATGTGATCATCGCCAAAACCATTGAGCTAAAAGAACCGGATCCACAAGGGTTTACTTTTAAAGATGTCAGCACAGTCACTCGAAACAACGAATATGGAACCGTTGACAAGGTGATCCCCGATCCTGTGGATCCCAACAAAATTTTGGCCCACAATGCCGAAGGTGATGCGATCGTCAAGGCACGTGTCAGTGTGCTCCGCAAACCCGAAATTGGAGATAAATTTGCCAGTCGATATTCCCAGAAAGGCACTTGTGGAATTTTGTACCGTAGTGTGGATCTCCCAATGACTGCTGATGGACTGGTTCCCGATATCATTATGAATCCCCATGGAATCCCATCTAGGATGACCGTCGGCAAATTGCTAGAAACCATGCTGGGTAAAATTGCCGTCAATACCGGTCAAATGCAGGATGCCACGCCATTTTTGGCTTACGACTTCAATCAATTCCGCCAAAGTCTGAAAGACTACGGAATGGATGAACTTGGAAACGAAGTCATGTACAATGGTCAAACCGGACAAATGTTTGATGCTGTGTTCTTCTATGGACCCACGTATTATCAGCGGCTGAAACACATGGTCGATGATAAGGTCCATTGCGGCAAAGGAGATCATGAAGTCCTAACTGGAACGGGATGGAAATTCTTTCCAGAGGTAACCATGAATGACGAAATTGCCACCTTGAAAGACGGGCAATTAGTCTATGAGAAACCAATTAAAGTTCTGAGTTTCCCTGATTTCTCAGGCAAGATGTACCGTATTAAAAATCAACAAGTCGACCTCGATGTGACACTCAATCATCGCATGTGGGTTTCACGTCTAGCTACCCGGCGAAAAATCTGGCAACCATTCCACTTGGAAACGGCGGAATCCGTTTATGGATGTCATGTATCATATCAGAAGGATGGCAAATGGGAATGCCCAGATTATCAATTCATTCTGCCAGCAGTTGATCAATATCCAGAAAAAATCGTCAACATGTCGGCATGGCTGACATTTTTCGGAATCTGGATCGCGGAAGGTTGTGCGGTTCACAGTAGTGATAATTCGCATTATGTAGTTAATGTGTGTCAATGTAAACAGAGAGTTCGTGATGCATTATATCCCGCGCTAGAGACACTGGGCTATCATTATACAGTGGGTGGTACTAAAAAGCCATCATATCCGACAGGTGATGCTCTCAATATCAATAGTAAGCAATTACATGCGTACTTGTTACCTCTAAGTCCAGGGGCACCACATAAACGATTACCAGAGTGGGCTTGGAAATTGAGTCGATCTCAATCCAAATTACTGTTAGATAGTTTAGTGTTGGGTGATGGCACCCATACTTCATCAGGTAGTACCGTGTATTATACTTCATCAAAAGGATTGGCGGATGATGTGCAACGCTTGTGTCTACACGCTGGATGGTCGGGCAATATCCATGTTCATCTGCCAGCTGGGCATACCGCTACTAAGAAAGATGGAGAAGTGATCACCGCCAATTATGACCTACTATCAGTCAGAATCAATAAATGCAAAAATACTCCATCAGTTAACCATGGACACCAACGTCAACAACACATCCAAGAAGAGGAAATTTACGATTACACAGGACCAGTCTATTGTTTACAAGTTCCATCCGAAGTGTTCTACATCCGCCATAACGGGATTCCAGTCTGGACTGGAAACAGTAGAGAAAGTGGTCCGGTCCAATTGATGACTCGCCAGCCCGCGGAAGGTCGCTCCAGAGATGGAGGATTAAGGCTGGGTGAAATGGAGCGCGACGTCTTAATAGCCCATGGAATACCAAAATTCCTTAAGGAACGCATGATGGATTCATCGGATCTCTTTAAAGTTTGTGTGAGTAAAAAAGAGGAAGCCATGATTGTTGGCAATTCAGAACAGCATGTGTATAAATTCAACGGACAACAAATCAAAGATGATGAAATCATGCAAGTACAACTGCCATATGCCATGAAACTCTTGCTCCAAGAGTTAGAAAGCATGGGCCTAGATATCCGTCTGCAAGTGTCATAAAATCTCCCATTTACAATGCAAAATGATAAATACTTTGTAAAAATTGAAATATTGTTGTGCGATGTATGAATCATGAATTATATTCATCATGAGCTCCAAGAAGAAAATAGTAATTACTCTCAAAAAAGAGACAGCATCAGCGTCCAATACTGAGGAAATAAAATCAGATGTGACACAGATCCCGTCAACGTCAACTCCTACGACAATCGATAAGAATGACAAATGTCAATATGCAGGGTGCCAATTTTCAGCTTCATTCGTGAGGATCGGAGAAACTAAACCAGTCTTTTGTAGTCGTCACAAGGAGGAACATATGATCTATGTTAAAAATATATTGTGTTCCATCTGTGGAACCGAAGCCACCTATGGGGACCCAGTTACACGAGAGCCAGAATTTTGTCAAACTCATATGTTACCGGGTATGGTTGATGTGAGACATATTAACTGTCTATTGTGTGACAGTCGACCATCATTCAACTATGGAACTTCACCGGAAACAAAAACACCAATTTATTGCGCGAAACATAAACTGGATGGCATGGTCAATACCAATAACAACCAATGTGAAAAATGTGAACGGATGCCCAGTTTTGGTTATCCAGGAACAAAGCATGCGTTCCGTTGTGCTCATCATTTAACTGATGAGCAAGGGGCCAAACTAGGATTGGTCAATCTGATTAGTAGTAAATGTCGTATTTGTGGTAGAACCGCATCCCATGCTATTGTGGGAACGAAAAAGCAAATTTATTGTGGAACTTGTGCATTGACCATAACCGATGTCCAATTAGTTGATCTGAAACATAAATCTCGTAATGAACGTTCATCCATCACAAGCTGAGATGCGGTCTCATTGATAGAATGTTTTACTTTGACAAAAATTGAAATCCTCTCATGACAAATATAATCTGGAACTATATTTGTCATGAGTTCCAAGAAGAAAATCGTAATTACTCTTAAACAGACCACACCACCCGCTAGTGGCGAGAAAATTAAACTCAAATTAAAATCGGATACAACGCGACCGCTAATTCCATCAATTCCTATTCTTACGACAACTAATAAGAAACCAGACTTATGTGATTTTATCAATTGTCAACGACAAGCAACGCATAATTATCCGGGATTAACGCCATTGTATTGTAGTCAACACAAAGAAATCAAGATGGTTAATGTCAAGCATAAACGATCACATTGTTTAGAATGTAATAACCCACGAAATTTTGGTGATCCGATTGAAAAGATCGCGTTGTATTGTTCAGATCATCGAAAACCCAACATGATTGATCTCAGACATCCAAAATGTCGCATTTGTGGACAATCTGCTTCATTTGCCCATGTGGGGACAAAAACTCCAATTTATTGTGCTCATCATAAAGAGGCTTGCATGATTAATGTCAAAAATAAGATATGTCAATATCTGGACACTCATGGTATTCAATGTGGAACGACTGCTGATTTCGGATACCAAAATACGACCAAACCACTTTATTGTGGTGCCCATAAACTACCAGACATGGTGAACTTAGTACACGGTACATGTAAGTACAACGAATTGTACCAGTGCAAAAAACGACCATCATTCAATTATGGGAATTCTCCTGAGACATCACAACCCATTTATTGTAATGATCACAAACAAGAAGGAATGATAAATTTAAATAACAGTCAATGCGAATTATGTAACCGAAAACCGATGTACGGTTATCCGGAATCTCACCATGCGATTCGTTGTTCAGATCATTTGTTAGATCAACTCGGTAATGACTTGGGATTAATTGATATAACACGTGACCGTTGTCGCATATGTCACCGGCAAGCGTCCCATGCTCAGATAGGCACAAAGAAAATGATTTATTGTATAACCTGTTCACGAACTGTAACCGATGTAGAATTAGTGGATCTGAAACATAAATATTGCGAATCACCGAATTGTCACACGAATGCTAGTTATGGATTCCCTCATCACCTTCCCACACATTGCTCACAACATATCCAAATTGGTCAGATCAAAAATCCACGAGCACAATGTATGAGCGAAGGGTGTCGTGAATTTGCGATTTATGGTTACATTGTATCCAAGCATTGTGAAAATCATCACTTAGGTGATGAAATAGATCTCATACAAAGGAGATGTGTCGGTTGCGGTCTACCAGGAATTTTGGATCAAATAGGTCTCTGTGGTACGTGTGATCCCGATTTATACAAGCGTCTCAGATTAGCAAAACAGAAAGGAGTAAAAGATTTCTGTGATGCGAATCACTTGACTTATATTTCATATGATAAAATGATCGACCATGGGATCAGCTGCAAGAAAAGACCAGATTTCATTTTTAAATGTGAAAGTCACATGATTGTGGTTGAAGTAGATGAAGATCAACACATGTCATATCAATGTGAAAATGAACAGGAACGAATGTGTTTGATCAGTCAAACACTGAAAATGAAAACACTGTTTATCAGATATAATCCTGACCGCTATTCTCCACTCAATGGTAAACCGGCCAACAAAGAGCACGAACGGCTAACGGCCCTGAAACAACAAATTGAATATTGGCAACAACATCCATTACCAGAAGATGGACTCTGTTTCGTCACTTATTTATATTTTGATGATGATGACCCCAGTCAATGGAAGAATCTAAACAAATTAATTTGATTACATAGATAAATGATATGACAAAAATTTGATCTGATCTCCAAGAAGATTTGACATGCAAATCAAAAATGGGTTTTAACGGATTCATTTGTGATAACTGTGGGTGTCTGGTTGATTTCTCTGGTAGTGGTGAAGCAGGCTCTTGTGCCGCTTGTGGCCAATTAGATCTTAATAACGACGGGTGTTGCTATTGTCTGCAATGTTGCCTGCAAATGGATCGTGTAGCACCATTTGCACGATGCGATCAATGCAGCGAGTTTTTGTGTCACGATTGTTACCAAGGATCACATGTCTGTCCTGATTGTGAGTAAGACGATTGCGCATCGTTTTCTCTTTGTGCAGGAAAGAGATCACGAAGTAACAAAATTTGATCCTATTCAACGCCATTGATTTTCATTCAATCAAATACACAAGCAATGCTGACACTAGAATCGAGCGATCACCAACAGTTCACCATTCCATTTTCGGTTGCAAAACAGTCAATCACGCTGAGAAACATGATGGAAGATACCTTGATGGAAAATACATCACCCTCAACGGAAGCTGTCCCCCTGACCACCATCAAGGGGAATTGTCTACAACATGTGATTGAGTACATGGCTCATTGTGAGGCACATCCGGAGGAAATGACCCGATTCCAAAAGGGTGGTAAGATCGATGCATTTACCCCATGGGATACAGTTTTCGCTCAGAAAATGAAATCTGACCTGTGGATTTTTTTTGAAGTAATGATGGCATCTAACTTTCTGGAGGTTAAATCTCTATTGGAATTAATGTTTCGGTCTTGGGCCGGAATGATGCAAGGGAAAACCGATGCAGAAATCTGTCAACTATTCAACATTCGAACAGATGCCACACCAGAGGAAATTGCGGCAATCAAAGCGGCCAATCCATGGCTGGAAGACGTTTAAATCAAACAAAATGAATTTTACTTTGTTTGATTGACCTTATTAAATTATTCAAATCTCACCCATCCACACATAGAGATCTGTTCGTTTACCTGGAGACGGGAGTTGAAGCTACGACCGAGACTGGCATAGATGTGGTCGTGACTGGTGACGTGGGTTGTGACATCACCACCGAGACGGGAACAGGACACGTGCAATGCGTATGAGCATAATACACACTGTATCCGATCACTCCTCCCAGTAAGAGAATTGTTGGAAGATAAATATTGTACGTCATCAAAGTTAAGTAGAGAACCACTCCCAGACCGACGAGACCGCTAAAAATTAAAGGAGACTCAAAGAGCCACATTAACATTGCTATATATCATCACGCAACAAATATAAATTGTTGCTTAATCCGCTAATGCTTCATTGATTTGTCCAGTACTGACTACTTTTTCCTCCTCTCCCGACCCTCCGGGTCCACTGGGGACCACTAATTTGTAACCATGCCACCCACCCTTCGAGGAAATCACATATTTACCCATTTTCTTTTCCAAACAGTTCTTCATATCCTTGCGATTGGGTGCTTTACCACCCACATTGTCCCTCCACCAATCCTTAAAGACTTTGTAGGTGTCTTCCAGCTTGGCGGAACTGTTCTCATCCTTGGGAAGACAATCGGCGATGAAATCAGTATAAGTATCATTGTTACGTTGATATTGTTGAGTAGCCTCCAGAACCGATTGTGGTTCAACCAGTCCACATTTCTTGTAAATTTTGTAATGTTCTAACAGAATGAACATAAATGCTTCTTTCCAGGCGTACAACTTTCCTTCTAGGTAACGATCCCGTTGGAATTCATAACGGTTATTAGGATCTGGATGGTCAACGAAACGTGAACGGAAATCGATCAAACAAATACGACGCCAAGTTCCTTCATCATCGGGTGGCAATGTCGGCAGATGATTGCATAAGAAAGCAATCTTGAAATTGGGTTTAAATTTAATCGGATCACCATACAGCGGACGACAGGTAATGGTATCACCACCGGTCAAATCCTTCATTTGACCGACATTAAACCGTTCATTTTCGTCCGGTTCTTGGGTCGAAACGAATCTCAGGCCTTTTAATTGGGCCAATTCTGGGTTGGCTGCATTGGAATTAGGACGCTTCTGCGTGAACAGGGTGACAGGAACTTTTCCGGTGTATCGTCCGAAAGACAATTCGATTAATTCCAATAATTTAGATTTACCATTACCACCCACACCACTCCAAATATTGAACTTCTCATTGGGAGTGGCTCCTTCCAAGAAAGAGGCCAATTGTAATAGCACATAATCGCGCAATTCTTCGTCGGGAAAAACTTGTGTCATAAAGGTGAAGATGGCAGCAATGTTCTCATCATTCTCCTCGAATTCGACGTAGTCATTGCCAGTCGATAATGATAGATAATCCTCCGGACGGCCATCGCGAAACTCGTAAGTTCTGAGATCATAGACACCGTTTTCAAACCCGATCAAGTTGGTATTGGCATCCAATCGGCTGATAAACTCGTTATCATAGAACATAATTTGACACTCTTTCATGATTTTCTCCTTGAATCCGACATCTCTGAGCTTGTATGTGACGTCGGTCAACTGTTTAGCTTTTTGTAAATATTGGTCTTTCTGATCTTCTTCTTGTTCGCATGCCGCCAGGTTGTAATAACTAATTAGTCGCAGATATTCGTTGAGGACATCATTGCCAATTTTTTTCTTCAATGATACACCAGAATCAATGGAAAACCATCGATGGTTGCGGTACTCATACCAACTATTGTGTTTGGCAGAAGTGCAGACATATTGGTATCGGAACATAATGTAGACGACTTGTGCCACATCTTGAGTGGTTTGACTCTGACTCTTCAGCAGATACTTATTCAGATCATTCCGCTTGCAATTGGCGTGTTCTGTTGGATTGTCCATTTTGGACCAATGATGGAGACTTCCGATTCCCAGTCCATCATCGCGAGACTCGTAAGAGTACCATTTTTCTTCACATTCACCCTCTTTAAATTTCTCTTTGGCTTTTCGACTGAAATCAATCCAAGCATCCAGAAGGGAAATATCAATATTGTGAAGACACATGCCGACTTCATTCCAGGTTTTATAATCCTGAGCTCTTTGTTCACACAACATTCTGGTCAATTGCCTAACTTCTTCCAGATTGACATCTCCGCGGAAATGTCCTTGAACGGTTTGTGTTAGCTTCGTGGTAATCCGGATTTTCTTTTGTGGTTTAATGACTGGCTTCTTCTTGTCCAGGAGATTGCGAAACTCTGGTTTAATCGGTAAACTTTGTGTGATCTCATGATCACGGATACTCAACAGTTTAATCAGGTTCATTGCATCATATTTGGAATTTTTAATGTTGAGTGAATTCATTTCGTGATCGAAGACACATGTCAAGGTGTACGGTTTACCCGGGATTGGTTTGCAACAACCGTACATTAACCAATTGTTGATGCTAATCACTTTATCATCGACAATATCAGTGATATCATTCTTGCACCCCACTGTTGCCAAGACTGCTTGACAATATTGGAGCACATATTCGCGAATTAAATGCTGAATTACGGTATCACAGATAATGTGCGGATACATAATGTGGATTCCATCTTTACAGACTCCGCGGTCACGGTAAGGGGCATCCCGTTCGAACACATAGGCTTTGAGTTGCTCATCAGGTACATCTATATAGTTTTTAATTGCTTTGTGATACAACTCCACCATACTCTTGATGTGATCATGTGTGTATGTACGCTTCTGTTGTTCTAATTCGAATTTGAAATCGAGATCAACTTTGATCAGGGTATGTTGTTCGGGTTTTTCTGTCAGATGCACGGGAATCTCCTGTCGAAAAATGGTATCATACAATAAACCAGCCAATTTCTCTTTCTGATCCAGAGGAACATTGTAGCTACCGGCCGGTTTCCCGATACTTGTATGGGTGAAAGCTTCACCTTTTTCAACTTTGTATTGTTGAAGAAATTGATACAATTCGGTTGTCTGATATGAGACCATTGTAGATATTAGTATCAGAGATAATAATTTCGTAATCTAACGAGTACATGGAGACATTCTATCGTTTCAAATTTTTTAAGTGGTTTTCTGAGTCAGATAAATGTCTGATGAAGATCTGTTAAACCAAAAATTTGATCAGTACACCAGATTGACCTAAGAACGATTTCAAACATCATTGCCAATGGCAACCACACCTACAACTACAGTTAAACATGTAATCCGTCTGAAGCGAGTCGAAGCACCAGCACCGATGGTTTCCACCAAGATCGATTTGCGCCAATACGGGACACAGAAAATCTCCGAAACACCACAATCTCATGGCAAACAATTGGTCATTGATGTCCTGAGTCAGTTGATTGATCACACACAACAGGTCAAGAACTCTTCCACAGGGGAAGAGAAGCAAAAACAAGGGTTTCGGATTAGTCAATTCAAAAAGGCCATTAGTTCCTTAAAGAGTTTTGATGGTGAGATCACCACCGGTCGCCAGGCCAAGGAATTGCCAGGGATCGGGAAAGGCATTGCCGATCGCATCGACATCATCTTGCGGACCGGTACCCTTCCAGAGCTGACTGAAGTCCCGGAAATGGATGCGACGACACGTTTGATCAATGAGTTAACCACCGTGACCGGAATCGGAGAGGCGAATGCCAATAAATTCATCGAACAAGGGGTGACCAGCTTGGATGACCTTCGCCTCAAGGCGAGTTCGGGAATAGTCAAATTGACTCATCATATGCAAATGGGTCTCAAATATTATCACGATTTCCAACAGAAGATTCCATTTGGGGAAATTGTGGAATTGGGAACCAAAATGAAAGAATGTGTTCACCAGATCTTCCCCGAGATCCTGGTGGAAATCTGTGGGTCACACCGGCGATTGCGCCCCATGTCAGGAGATATTGATGTGCTCATGGCCACTCCCACCATTATGACAGAGAATGATCTGATCAAAACACAAGTCCATTATTTAAAAGAGATAGTCAAATCACTGAAAAACGTGGGTTTCTTAGTGGATGATTTGACCTCACAAGGAGACACCAAATATATGGGAGTGTGCATGCACCCCAATGTTAAAGTGGGTCGGCATGTTGATATTCGATTGGTCACATATGACAGCTTCTATCCGGCCATTGTCTATTTCACAGGCTCGATGATGCTCAATAAGGTCATGCGAACCATCGCCTTACAGAAAGGTTATACTCTGAATGAATATGGTCTGTATCGATTTGTTAATGGACAAAAAGATGTCAAAGTGGTGGTTAATTCTGAAAAAGCCATTTTCGATCTACTGGATCTAGTCTATCTAGAGCCGAAAGATCGTGAAATCAACTAAATAATACCGCATAAAGTATACTTTGATTCCGTGATTTAAATGGGAAAATTGATCACATCACATCACATCACATCACATCACATCGCAAAATGTTGAATCTCACTGGTTCTGATTATCTATCACAGCATCCTGATGATGCTAAAATGATCCTCTGTTGCGGACATCTGGGACAACCACCCGTGAATACAATTAATGGTCTGGATCCCAATACCGATTTATTGGGTCGGTTTCTACATACTCATTCTGGGTGGTATACCGTCGATCGCAATCCAAGTATGAAACCAGATTTCGTGGCCGATTTAGAAAATGTGGAAACTCAGACGACACTGCGCGATGTCTTTCACCATCGTCTGAAAGTGATTTATCTTGAGGGGTGGCAGTTTTTCTCGCCAGAATTTCACCGCATGGCGTATGATCTATTGGATGATCATTGTTGGTTCATTTACTCAGTGGGACACAACACATGCCCCGAACTTCTCCATGAAACACAGTCTTGTTTGCAATCAGCTGGTTTTCCAACTGAGCAGATCCACTGGTGGACCAATCCATTGGATGAAGCACTTCTGCGACTGGTCCGACAAGGCTTACAACGTCATCCACCAGTAAAATCAATCCAAGAGGTCAAACCCGATATCTTACATCATTTGATGTTGGTGGATGCCGACCCATTGGAACGTTTTCACATCAAAATTAACTATGCGAGTGGTGTGATTTCTCACTGTCTCACACAACTTGCAAAGTTAAGTCAAATCGACCCATTTTTGGGATGGGGTCTCTCGTTTGCTTATGATCGTAAAACTTATGTGATGGCACAAAAATGAAAATTTTAAAGTAAAATTTTCATTTTACTGGTGTCTGTGTCCATTTCTCTTTGGGTAGAATGTACTCATCATCCCATCGATTCTCCCGATAATATTGATATCCTTTAGACGTTAGGAAGACTCGCATATTGGTGCGTCGTGGTTCAATTCCATTATGTTCCACATGAATGACACCAAACTGATATTTATCATAATCAATGGATTTGAAAACCTCTAATTCGGTCCCTTCCGTGTCAACCGAAAGATACTCAATAAACGATGGTGCTTGACACTGTTGCAAGATATCAGTTAGAGTAGCAGTTGTCACTTTGATTCGAGTCGCACACCGACCCTCGTCATGACAATCAATGTATTTAACCAGACCACTGAACATATCGGCCACAGAAAAGTCCATGACTAATCCAGATTGACTAAAAGCGGCTTTGTCAATACACATGGAATTAGGACGATTTTTGACCAAAAGAGCATATTTGTCTGGAAGGGGTTCCACACAAATTCCGGTCCAACCATAATTTTTCTCCAAGAGATACGTATTGGAGTAGGACACTCCGTCATGAGCACCAACTTCAATAAAATATCCATTCCGCTTGTAATGATAATATTCCAGAACCTCGCGATCCTGTCCGATTTGTGAATAGGTGGTTGATGACATCTATTATATGTTAACGTTTGTTTGAATGCTTAAGTACATTTGAAAGGATGATTCGCGTTTGAAATACATAAGATTTATTCAAGTTGATACATATACCCATGTCAACCACAAAAGAAGTCGATTTTTACGCGATCCTAGGAGTCCCAGAAAAAGCCACACAAGAGGAAATTAAACGGAATTATAATGAACTGGTTTTAGTTCATCACCCAGACAAAGGTGGTGACCCTCAAAAATTTAAACAGTTACAGTTGGCTTATAAAATTTTATCTAATCCAAAAACTCGGCAATTGTACACACAGTCACTCTCTTCAACCTACCAGGATTTAACAAGTGAGTATCGACGGGGATCCTCGGTTGGTCTCCAGTATGATCGTACTGCAGATGATTTTACCGTAGGACAAACTGACGAAGAAAAGGAACAGAAAAAAACACAATTTATGCAAAAATTTGCGGCTGCACGTCACCCGGACGATCAGTGTCTTATAGAACAGATGGAACAAACAGGGGATCAAGGGAAAGTGAGTCAAGAACAGTTCAATTCATATCAGAAGACACGCGACACTCAAGAATTTGATGTGCCAATTGTGACGGATCTCATGACTGAGAAGTTCGATCCCAATCTATTCAATCAATTATTTGAACAACATAAACAGCAACACCTGGATGTTCAGATCCCATCCACTGAACTGGAACCTTACCATCCGATCAATAGTCGGATGAGAACTGACTTAGCCAGTGTGGAGACTCATGGGATTTTTGGAACCGGTTGCAATGAGGTCATTGGTGAGAAAGAGATGCATGACAACCTCATGTTTCAAACTCATTCATGTGAGACACTTTCCCAACTTGACAGTAAGAAATGTGACTTAACACGAGATATTACCAAGACGGCAGGTTCTCTCCTGCCCCAAGAGTTTGAGCATCAGTTGGAGGAAAGATTGAAACTACAACAAACAATTAAATTCAAACATCAACCGGACGACAATCCTCTCAGCCTTGCGCACCTAGAGAAATTAACGCAGTAGGACCATTCGAAACCATTGACCCCAGGACCTCTCCATTGACACATGAAAAAAGTTGCCAACATTTAAAATGAAAAGATTTTAAGTGTTAATAATATTTAAATTTAAATTTAATTAAATTTAAATCCCATCAAATCTAAGATATCATAAAATTTTACCAATGAAATATCTATATATTTAATTATAGTCGTTTGGACTTTCATAAGTGTACTAATGAGTATTATATTAACACACGAATATGAGGGCAATTATGTGTGCCCCATTTGTCGAGAACTATTTCAGGAGAATGATATTTTAATTTTGGTTCAACATGCCACCATTTCGACACGGAAACCAGAAAAAGTTGCAATGGCGCGCCGCAGAAAACATCTTTTCCACAGTGACTGTTTTCAGATGTACATGAATACGTGTGATTCACCAACCGAAGTTCTCTGTCCATTTGATCGGGAAACTGTCACGTGTTTAATTACGCTGCACTATTCTGACATTATTCCACTCAATCTGTTACATTTTACTCATAATTATTACGAGATAATTGATAAGCTAACTCAGGGAAACATTCGAATCTCCATCATTGACTCGGTTAATTTGAATCGTCTAGATGACCAAGGCAAAACTCTTTTATATTGTGCGTGTCAGCGAGGACACTTGAAATTAGTCAAACGCATTGTTTCATTGGGGGGTAACCCGACCATTCCGGATCGTCAGGGTTTTACACCACTGATGGCGGCCACTAGCCATAATTATTTGACTATGGTCAAATATTTGCTTACACTTCCAGTGGTGAAAATGACTCTGAATTTGGCCGATCATCAGGGAAAAAGTGCCATAGAATATGCACAAGATAATGGTCACCATCAGTGTGTTAAATACTTGTTGAAAATGGGCCAATTTGACCCGCGAATTTTACATTCGGTTTTGACCAGGTATCAAAGAAACACGTTCCCAACCACATCCAAGGTCTTAATTCAGGATCTTCGAAACTTAATTCGAAACCACCTCAAAATTGACTTGAATACACCAGTTTCAGTGACTCTACGCCCACAGATCATCCCATCGTATGGCAACAAAGTCAACAAAATGGTCAATGATCGCCTCGAAATCGAGACCAATACATCATTGTTTAATCAAATCTACCGCCCAAGAGAGATGGAATCGCTCAATCGGTCAGTTTATCCAAACTATACAGATAAGGATGCAGATGCGGTTCCCTTGAATCAGGATCATATACCAATTTATCTTGATTCGATTTATCAGCCTCACGATCACCACGATCACCACGATCTACATAAAGATGTAAATGGATAACTATTTATTGAGATGCTTACGTGTCCTTTTTGTCAGCACACATTTAGCACTAAACAACGGCTCTTATCCCACCTCTCCAGAGCCAATAAATGCTACGATATCAATCAACCTGGCGTTTCGCAAATTGTTTTGAATCTCTTGGGTTTCAATCAAGCGACTCAGAAAAAGAAAAAATTTATGGTTGAGAACGAGGAGTCCGACTCATGTTTGACTTCGGCAACATCCACAACCAACGTTGTCTCTTCCGGCACAATCCCAGATACCATCACCACTTCCCCACCCACTGCCGTGATCCTGTCCATAAAAGACAAAGACGTATCAACTTTAGTGAACCAGGATGAACCAGTTTGTCCTTTTTGTATGCAAATTTTTGGTTGTCAGGAAAATCTAGCGCGCCATCAAAGAACGGTCCATCAACAACACCCAGATAATTATATCCCTTCACCAGTTTCTCCCTCAGACGAGAGTCCGAAATACATCGTCAATGAGAACTTGTACAACATTTTATTACATCAATTTGAATCAGAGATGGCCACGCTTAAATATATTCGAAATTGTGTTCAAAATAAAACTCGTGGTGGGTCCGACTTACTCTATCGAATTTATTTTGAAGGAAGAAATCCACATGAGTATCCATTAGAAGTAATTGATATTAAAAGTAAAAAAGTCTACTATCGTAGACCCAATGATATGGTTTTGGATGACAATTTATGTTATTTGAAATCAATTCTCATCGAGAATTTACGAAATTGTTATTTGCATTTTTGTCATCAAATTATCTCCTCCAATCTGGAGGACAATGATGTCTTATTTGATGAGTACGATTTACGAGAAATTCAAAGATATGTCATGGAACTGTCAGATGATAAGAAAAAAGAGCGGTTAATTATGGGATTACTGGAGCGCGTGAGTAAAGTCAAATCACCTCACCGTTCGTAAAATTTGATCATACTTGAAATTATCGATCATAAAATGATTAGATACAATTTTATGATCTCAAATTTAGTAAAAGCCATCAGGTGTGATCATGACTCCACTATTGGAGCTGGTGGCATCATTTATGATACTAAAAGTTTACGCATATTGATTGTGCGCGGTCATGAGAAATGGTCCCTACCCAAGGGGCATAGTGAACCCGGTGAATCGCCACACGAAACCGCCATGCGAGAGATTTACGAAGAAACATCGCTTCGCGTGACCCTTCAACCCAACGATGTTCACAAGAAGATTCTCAAGGTTGTTTACTTCTTGATCCCCATGGAACAAGGAGTGGAGAAACCAATTGAACCGATCGATACACAAGAAGTAATTGATGTCCGATGGGTCACCCGTCAAGAATTGACTCAAATTTACCCATATTGCAATAAACAACTACGTTACCTTTACAAACACTGGGATTACATGATGTATTGTTTGTACAGAAAAGCTCGCCGACTTTTACAAACACATTGATTTCTGCAACTCGATGAGATCCCTCACCTCTTCCGGACCAAATCCGTGACTGGTACCCATATTGATTCGCAGTTTCGCGATTTTGCTCTTGAGTTCTTCTTGAAATGCATTCTTAAGAGGTTGAGGGATCTTTGGTATTGGGAAGGATGGAGAAGAGGATGTGGATGAAGAGGATCGAGGTGTCACCATTGATTCCAATTGATGGAGTCGCGTCATAATCCCGTTAAGTTCGTCATCACTCAAAAGATGGAATTTTTGACTGATGTTGTTAACGTCGGTGACTGGAGTTCCAGGTAATTTTATTGCAGGAGAAAAATTAGGTGTGGTTGATGTTGTTCCATTGGGCTGGGATGTTGGCCATAACCAGCTTAGAATCCAAGACATGTTTATATTAGATAATGTAAACATACATTATTATTTTTATAATAATTTTGACTAATTCAATTAGATTTGGTATTGATCTTTGTTGGATAAAATTTTGATTTTATTGAATGGGTGTGATTCATTATCTCTAATCAAATGACGGCGATGACATTGTTGACTCTTGTGAAAGGTGGTGATCATTATTATCTACTTGATGTGTCTCATAGAATTGTTCAAACTTGTCCTGCGGATCCGATTACCGTTATCTTTTCCAATTCCACCGCAAACACTGACATAACTGATGTCCTGATCACAATCGGTTCCAGCCGATGTCTCTTGTTTCCATTAGGTGAACAATTATATGAAGTCGTTGAAGTGGAACACGAGCTATTTCCTTTATCTCTAAGTCGAGGAGAGGTCATGGGTGGTGTGATTGGATTGATCACTGGCGGAACGATAGCATCCGGATTGATCGGTGGGTTACTGGGAGGATGGATTGACCAGATCAATCCATAATTGACCATATCAAAGATACAAAGTGATATGATGTCTTTGCTTTGCCAAAGACATCATATCTAATTTACTTTGAATTTTCTACATCTTATTTTCATTTCTTGGCGGAGAGTTTCTTGAGGACTGGTGCAACAACTTCTGGAACGGAAGTTGTTGGTGGTGCTGGTGGCACCACAGGAGCAGGTTTTGGAGGTTCCTCAGTTGTCACTTCTGGACCGCTCTGCTCAATGATCACCTCCTCTTGACCATCGTCATCCTCCTTCTTCTTCTCATCTTTGTCATCCTCTTCCTCATCATCTGGATCATCAACCAGACATTTCCCCTTGGGAATGACTCCACGAGGAGGGAAGATTTTAATCTGCGCAATTTTCCAACTAACTCCGTATCCAAGAGCCCCTGCCCAGATAGATCCGGTCAGAAGAGCTGAACAAATGCATCCTGAGGAAATCACCTTGGACAAATGATTGGGAGAGTTAGGGTCAATGGAAATTGGGATCAGATTGTTGCTCTTGTCATAAACCTCACAGGTGAAATCATATGGTACCTTAAAAGTGGTGGGGAAAGCCGCACGAATAAAGGGTGGGTATTGGGTCTGAATCTCACCATCTCTCTTACTGTATTTCACCATGGGTGAATACTTGATTTCCACTACTTCACGACTGAACGGTTTGGTTTTTGAAGCTCCTAACCAATTAACGCAATTGTCAGGCACCACTCCCTGATCAATCATAAACTGATCGAATTCTGTAGCTTTCTGTTGGAAAGCCTGACAATCATTGTTATTGTCAAATGCCATTTGAATCGACCATGTCTCATTCTCTTTGGGAGTTTCCCCCGGTTTGAGTTTGGGCTTGCTTGCTCCAAATGGGCAATACATCTTAGGAGTTTTTAGGTAAAACCGCTTTCCACGGTAGGAAATGACTGCGGTTTTACCTTGTCCACTCTTATTATTTTTGGCAACACCACAGGTATGTTCTTGTATATTCCAATTGTGGATATCGATAACTTCGTAATTAGTTTCTTCGGTTTCGTCTGAGTTAGATTGGTTTCTGCGTGGCATTGGTTAGATTGGTAAGTAAGTGGTAGGTGGTTGTTATTTGTAAGAAACAAATTATTTCTTACAAAAAATAAGCCATTTCAAATTCAAATTTTTCATCAGGGGCTGGGAACCTCTTCTTGATATTGATCCCAATAGTCTTTCATCAATTGGTCTTTTCGTGTGCCAATGACCAAAACATTGTAACGACCATCTTGATTGACGTGAATGGTCACTGTGCTCAATTCTTCATTGACTTCCCCTACTCCATGGTTTCCCACAGTGGTTCCCGAGACCCATACTTGTGGATTTTCATTGAGGAATTTAAAGTATGTCGGTAACTCTCGGGCGGCCTGACAATTCGCGGTTGTTATCACATATCGATAAATGTTATCACCCCGAGTATTTGTTTCCACAAAACAATGCCGTAACTTCCAATTAGATTTAGATGGGTCTGGATGTGGGATCACAAATGATCCTCCTCCTTTGGTTAAGGTTCCTGTAATATTACACTCACCACCAATTTGAATAGTATTCGCAACTCCAATTCCGCCATGGACCACTAGGCTACCTGTGGCCGTAGTACTTGAATCGGTTCCATCACCCACATGCAGAGATTGGGCAATCCCGACACCACCCGCTACAACTAAAGCTCCAGTACTAGTACTGGTTGATCCCGTCGTCTGTGGCACGGTCACCGCCGTATTTTCAATGGTGAGCTTAGATATAGTATCACCCCCCGGTGCAAAAACAATCGGTTGAAATGGATTGGCATAACTTTGTATATAGGTAGTTCCAAATGCTCGGGTAATCCGAATGGCCTCCGCCTCGATGTTTCCGCCCACATGGATGATTCCCCTAACATAACATTCACCACTGATCCCCACTCCACCATGCACAATCAGAGAACCGGTACTAGTCGAACTAGCATCAGTTCCATCCCCAATATGGGCTGTCTGTGCCACTCCTAATCCACCATTGGTGATCACTGTTCCGGTACTGGTACTGGTGGAGTCGGTGGTCCCGGTGGCCGCCAGCACCTGGGTGGTTAAAGTTCCATCGTCTTGGAAAGCAAAGAGATCGGTCGTGATGCCTCCAAATCGTTTGGATAAATAGGTTCTCCATCCCGATCCATCTCCAATGAAGATGCGACCGGACACAGGACTTGGATATCCACTGGTAAGTATTAGTCCGTAAACTGCATTGTCAGCCAGGCCAGTATTGCCTTGGATGACTAATGCTCCACCCATAAACATTGATTGAGCTAAACCGATTCCACCATTGACGGTTAACACACCGGAACTGGTTGAAATTGAATTGGTGGTATTCGTGATCGCCAATGACGGAATACTTCCCGGGAATTGTCCGGTGGGTCCAGTTGATCCAGTAGGTCCCAAAGTGGTCAAATAGAACCATCCAGAGGGTCCTTCTTCATACATTTTAGCCTCGTTACTTTCAATCATAAAATCACCAATTCGCACGGTCCATAAGGTGGACACATGTAACGGTGTGCATGAATAAATGGCCATTTGAGTTAGGTCTTCTGAATCATGAAAATAAAAAGGCGAACCAGTTGGAGGAATTTGTGTCCATGTCACCCCATCGGAAATAAATAAGGCACTGTTATCACGTTCAAGCCCATAGGTTGAAATGGGGCGAATATTGGCCATCAATGTTGCATAATCAGGAAATGATGGACCCAAATATTGAGGACTAGGACCTAAAATGAGTGTACCCGTGCCTCCTGTTGCTCCGGTATCTCCGGTACTACCGGTGACTCCCATGGGCCCCGTCGATCCGGCACCGGTCGGTCCCGTGTATCCCGTTAATCCCATCGGACCTGTATTTCCAGTCGGTCCAGTGGGTCCGGTACCAATTGGACCGGTGGGTCCAGTGTTTCCTGTTTTGCCGGTTGGACCCGTGTAACCGGTTCTCCCAGTAGTATTACAGTAATAAATCCATTGTCCCCCCTGAGAGACATAAAAGTCAGCGGTTGCTCCATCAAAAAAAAGATCACCTTCATGCCCGACCAATAATTGGGCCGATACTCCTGCTGTGACCACATAGATCAACCAATTTTCAGTGTCATAATAACTGTAGGGATCACTGGAAGGAGCTTGTGGAGTCCATGGTGGATTGTAAACCCATAAAGCATATGTCTCTAAATCAAGTCCTAGTGTCCCAGTTGGTGGAGTCCGTGCAAATAAGTCAGCTATGGTGTCACTGATCACTCCAGAGGTTAAATTATCAGTGTAAATCCTTGTTCCTGTGGCTCCAATGGGACCCGTGTTTCCGGTGGGTCCAGTCGAACCAGTCCGTCCAGTTGGACCCGTTCGACCCGTCGCACCAGTCAGACCTTGAAACCCCGTGGGTCCACGGGGTCCAGTGCGACCGGTGGGTCCAGTGTATCCTGTTAATCCACGAGGTCCTGGATATCCAGTGGGTCCACGTGGACCTGGTAATCCCTGTCCTGTCGGACCAGTATATCCGGTCAATCCACGCGGACCTTGCGGACCTGGAGCCCCACGCCCCGTCGGGCCAGTATATCCACGAAGTCCCATGGCTCCCACAGATCCTTTGGGCCCAGTGGGTCCTGTTAAGCTCATACCGGTTGGACCAGTCCCATAGGGTCCCACGGGACCAGCGAGACCCGGAATACCGGCGGGACCCAGAGGTCCCCTGGGTCCTCGAGGACCTCTGGGTCCCGGTGGGCATGGATATGGTGGGCACTGATCAGACTGATAAGTGCAAGAATGATCATGTTCGCAGTCACTCTCGTCACTGCTATTCATGTTATAATATATATTTATCGATACAGAATTCATTTTGCGATTTTAACTAGCAAATGATCAAAATCAGTTGCAAACTGAATCGGGTTCATTAATTCCATAAATTGATGTCGCAAGTTGCGTTTGTAATTTGCAATCCTTTCGGGAGATTGAGCCAATTGGACGGCGATTTGAATATATTCATCTACCGAGTGAGCGACCAATTCAGGGCATCCTAGATTCACTAGCATTGATGTGGTCACATTACTGACATGGCGATTAGGAAGATTCAGGGTAACAATCGGAGTACTCATCATCAAACTGTCACAAGAAGTAGTAGTACCGGAGTAAGGAAATGTGTCCAAGCAAACATCGATCTGATTATGTAATCGATAATACTCCATCTCATCAGGCAAACGGTCCACAATATGAATCCGTTGGGCATCTACACCAATTTTCAATAGATATTTGACTCGGAGGGTATCAGAACCTTTAATATCGCGCTTAATCAACAGGACAGAATGTGGTACTTTTTGTAAAATCTCGCTCCATGCCCGAAACGTCCATTTATTGTGTTTGTTGATCTTATTCATCACACCAAAAGTAATCAGTTCGCCAACACGTTTGCTGGTATATTGAATGGGTAATTGATCCAATGAAATACTAGGGGTATAACAGACGAAACATCGAGGTAAATAGATTAACTGTTCCGTATATTTTTGTTGAGTCTTGGGTGGATCCGCTTGGCGATCCGTGATGCGATAATCAATTGTCTTGAGACCTGTGGTATTCGGAAATCCCAGATAGGTGATTTGAATGGGTGCCGGCTTCAAGGCCATAACATCCAACCGATTGCGATCAGTGTGACCAGCTAAGTCAATTAAGAGATCGATCTGGTAACCATGGATTAATTCCGCCACTTGGCCAGCGGTTAAGCCATCGATATTTACCCATGTGACTCCAGGTAACTGTTTGAAATATTGTGAGACTCCATCTTCATTTTTCACATTGACCAAACAATAGACATCAAAAATCTGGCGATCAAATTGTTGCAAAATGGCCATCATGAAGAAGGAGACCACATGATGCCGTAGATCTGGTGAGATGTACCCGACTTTGATTTTACGTTGTTTTGGATTGATATGGAGTTGAGAGTGTGAACATTTTTCCGGCGGAACGCGAAACAGATCATTGATCCGTAGATAGTCACCCCAGACACCATTGGGTAATTCCATCATATAATCATAATTGATTAACTTATTCTGGAGCAATTGAACATTAACATTACGAATTTGTTCGGCGGAGTGTGTTTTCGTATCACATTTAATTTGTAAACCTCGATCAAAATATCTCAATGCTCGTTTCCATTTACCAATGGCAGTACACGAGAAACCCAAATTATTGTAGACATTTTTCAATGAAAAATTGGGCCTAACGCACGGGTCCCGAATCAGATTCATGTAATATTCCGTCGCCCGATAATAATTCTTTTCTGCATAGTACATGGCTCCCAGAAAGTTGAGGAGGCGAAGCTCATGTGGATCATGTTCATGCGCGGTTTGAATTAACTGGCATGCTTGCTCAGTTTGATTCTGTTGGTAGCAAATGATTGCCCAATTAAGATACGCGTCAACCAACGGATAGTGTTTGATGCACGCTTGATAACAAGAGATTGCCGCATCATTCCGTTCATGACGTCCATAAAACCATCCCAAATAATACAGCGTCAAGTAGTGCTCTTGATATTGTTTAACCATCGCACTCAGGAGTCCCTCTTGTAAATGGGCCGGCTGTTGATTGCAAATCGATTGAACCTCTTGATAAATTTTACGACAGGTCTCATCGACCAACATCTGATGGAGTAACTCTTGCTCATCCGACTCAAGAAAAACCACAGACATCGTATGGTTTTATAGTGTAAATTCGAGTCAATCCCTTATAGTTGTGTTTGAACAGAGATCAAAATGTGAGAATCATTTTTAAATTCAATTTAAATTTGGTAAACGGTCTTTGCAGTTTGAATTTTAAATAAGGACTGTGTTTCATTTGGTAGGTCTCCGGTTAAAATAAAAGGACACTCACAAAGGAGCATAAAACGATTTTTGCGATTTGAATTTAAAATCGCATGAAATTTCATGCGATTTGTAAATTGAATTTTTAGTCTCTTTCCAGATTCACTTATTAAATACGCCCGCCGGGTGGAACTTCTTCTTGGTATTGATCCCACATGTGGCGCGCAATTGGATCTTTGCGTGTGCCGATGATCAAAACATTATACCAGCCGTCTTGACTTACATCCAAGGTCACCCGAGTCATCTCCACATCAATGATTCCCGATCCACTACCATGTCCACGCAATGGCGAGACCCAAACCTGGGGGTTTTCGTTAAGATACTTGAAATATTCTGGCAGTGAGACACTGGCCTCTCCGCCACGAGTTTCAACTTGATACCGATAGAGATTGTCTCCGCGAGTCGGAGATTCCACGAAACTGTGGCGTAATTTCCATTGTGGTTTGAGTGGATCTGGATGAGGAATCACGAAAGTTCCAGATCCCTTACTTAATGAACCGGTAATGTTACAATTGCCCCCGATATAACATGTCCCTGAGATGCCCAGACCACCCGTGACCACCAGTGTCCCGGAATCAGTTGCCGTGGAATCTGTACCATAAGTGTAGATTTGAACGGCTGTGTTGGAAATTCCAGTTTCGAAATAAATGGAACCCGTTCCTCCAGTGATCAATCGAGCACTACCCCCATATCCCAGGTACCCATTCCCATATAATCGCATGCTTCCTCCAGTCGTATCAGTATCCGCCCCGCTTGCCAAAACATATTGAGAACCTCCGGTGGCACCTAGAATTCTTAAGATAGTATCACCATGAGTTTGAAAAAGAGGTGCATTACAACTGGCAGAGTAAAGAGCCCCACTAATTCCCCCTCCACCATTGAGAATAATGGCCCCAGTCGCAGTTGATACCGCATCGGTTCCATTACCACCAAAAAGATTTTGTCCCAAAGCAATTCCTCCATGGACGATCAATGCCCCAGTACTGGTCGAGATGGAACCAGTGGTGCTGGTTAAAGTTAAATTACTCATCGTATCATTAACCACTCCAGTTGGCCCTGTAGGACCGGTCAAACCCTGGGGACCTGTGAGTCCGGTGGAACCCGTTGATCCTGTTGCTCCAGTGGGGCCCACATATCCAGTTTCTCCGGTGGGTCCAGTATATCCTGGCGGACCAGTCATTCCAGTGTTCCCTGTCGGACCGGTCGGTCCGGTATTTCCTGTGGAACCAGTTCGACCTGTGGGACCAGTGGGTCCTGTACCCAGAGGTCCGACAGGACCAGTGTGTCCTGTCGGACCCGTGCGACCTGTTGATCCTGTAGGACCTGTATTTCCGGTTGATCCAGTCAAACCTGTGGGTCCGGTGTCTCCCGTCTCACCGGTGGGTCCTGTATCTCCGGTATGACCTGTATCACCAGTGATGCCCGTCGGACCCGTTGACCCAGTCCGTCCTGTCGAACCAGTCAACCCGGTAGGACCAGTTCGGCCAGTAGCACCGGTGGGTCCAGTACTTCCGGTGGGTCCATGTGGACCGGTACATCCTGTTTCACCCGTCGGACCCGTATCGCCCGTTTCCCCAGTAGATCCTGTGTAACCCGTCTCTCCAATGGGACCAGCGACTCCTGTGCACCCTGTTGAGCCAGTTAATCCAATATTTCCTGTGGCCCCTGTCATTCCCGTGAATCCAGTAGGTCCGGTCTCTCCCCGCAAATAACAATCGAAGACCCACCCCGTGGAGGTATAAACATACAAATTAGATTCAACCGATTCCACCAACAAATCTCCTAACCGTCCTCCGTATAAGACGGCTGAATGAGCCAAATCACAAGTATAGATGGCCACTTGCACAATATCCACACTATCATGATAATAATATGGGTTGGTCGCTGGAGGAACAGCGATCCATCCGATTCCGGTGGAGAGGTACAAGGTACTATCTTGTCTGATCATACCATAAGTTCCACTCGGGTAAATATGAGCATTAATATCTGGATAATCGGCAAATGAGGGCCCACGGTACAATGGAATGGGTGAATAGACCCAGGTCCCGGTCATCCCAGTGGGTCCGAATGGACCAGTGGAACCTGTTGATCCCGTGGGTCCATAACCGGTCGGACCAGTGAATCCAGTAGGACCCGTGATCCCCGTCATTCCTATGGGTCCAGTCATTCCGGTAGGACCCGTGATCCCAGTGGGTCCCATGGAACCCGTGTTTCCGGTAGTTCCTTTTAAGACCCCAATGAAAGCCCAACTGCCACTGATATACTGATACATGTAACCAGTCGTCCCATCGATGTACCCATCTCCTTCTCTGGGAGTAAAGACCGATACAGAGACGGCTGGAACAACCAAATAAAGAAGAAAATTGTCTTGGTCGAAATAATAATAGGGATTACTGGGTGGGGAAACTGGCGTCCAAGTAGTTGTGTATAACCAAAGTAGTTTGGTATCCAAATCCAAACCATATGTACCCGGTGCGGGGGCGAGACTGAATAATTCAAAAATATCAAGAGCCGTTACCCCTCCAATTCCACTATAATTGATGGTCCCTTGCGGACCAAGGGGACCCGTCATTCCCGTGGGACCGGTGGCTCCACAACCAGTAGGACCGGTCCTACCAGTGGGGCCAGTATATCCAGTTTGTCCTCTGGGACCGGTAGTTCCTGTTCCTCGTGGCCCAGTGGCCCCTGTGGATCCAGTATATCCAGTGGCTCCGCGACCAGTGGGTCCAGTTGGTCCATTGCCAGATGGACCACGAGGCCCTTGAGGACCAGTGGGACCTAAATATCCACGAGGTCCCAAAGGTCCGGTGACTCCAGTGGGTCCAACTGGACCAAAAACTCCGGTCGGTCCAGTTGGACCCAACCCACCAGCTCCAGTGGGTCCGGTTGAACCGGGAATACCGGCTGGGCCCCGATGACCACGGGGCCCTCTGCGCCCATGGTGGCAGTGATTATCGCTATCACTACCACAATCAGAAGAATAATCACAATCTTTCAACATGAAGATTTATATATCATGGTTAGATTTTATGACAATCAAGAAGAACGTACAAATTATAGGTTTTAGCTTTTAATCTCTTTTCATAAAATATAAAACATGCAATTTGCCTATTTGGTCACACTCATTCTGTACGGTGGTTTGATCTATCTAACACACCAATTATGTCTGTCTCAACCCTTACCCTACATCATCTGCATGGTTCTCATGGGTTTGGCGATCGTTTATTTACTTTCATCTAGCAATTGGATCATTGAGCATTTGGAGAATTATCCCAAATCCAGTCTCTATGAGAATGATCAATTGACGGTCAAAAATCTCAATGTGTTAGGCGATCTGACCGTTGCCGGGAAATCGACGATGACTGGAAGAATTGTGGCACAAAATGGAATGGAAGCCACTGGAAACGTGACCGCGGATATTGTGGCTGGTGATCTGCGTCATGCACATTGCGGCAGTTACTTATCGATTAAAAATAATACTTGTGATGAAAACGTCGAACAACCCGATTGGCACCGATACAATTCTCCGGACAAAGGAGTCTCTTTAGGATGGATGAAGAGATATGGTAACATTTACAAATAAACTGAACAACGAGACATTTCAATTTCATGTATTTTCACCAGACATGATTCTCTCTGGTGAAAATGTGAAAAATGTTAACTTTGTGAGTTCAGTACACATCTCCACAAAACTTGACGTTGGGTAAGGTCACATCATGCACAAATTGACGAACCTGATCTTCCGAATAACTCGAACTGACGTGACAGATAAGGAATGTTGTCTCTGGATGTGATTGGATCCAAGGGGATAATTGTGACCAGTGAATGTGTTTTTCAGCTGTTGCATGCTCTTCCGATGAGGGATCAATCGGAAGATAAGTACATTCTAGCATCAAGTACGGGTACTCCCAGATGACTGGCGTGTGTTCCAATACGTGAATACTGGTATCACACAAATAGGCAATAAGTGGTTCACGCCGAATTTCGGTCAGTTGGCCGCCCTGTTTTTTGAGTTGAATAATTTCGTTCCGTGTTAATCCTTGGAATTCTGGTTTGAGACGCGAATGAGCACGTGAGATGCCATAGCCGCGACATGGCACACCATGATACAAGTCAAACACTTCCAATTGCATTTCGTTTTTCAGCGGAAACGTTTGCCCGGCCCGAACCCCATGGATAATCGGAGATAGTTGTTCGGGACTCATGGCTTGAATATAAGCCGTGATGGCTTTTTGATTCTCGTGTGGGATGAAGACATGAGTTTGTGATGTAATATGGAGGGGTAAATCCCAACAATGACCCACATGGGTATGGGTGATGGCAACAAATTCTGGCAAAAATTCACAATTGACAGGCATGTCAAACATAAAATGTAATTCTGGAATGGCACATCCACAACTCGACCAATGATTGGGAGTTTGAATTGTCAATTCTTCGTCCGGTAAAGTAACAACAGAATGCATTTCTTTGTTATGTAATCTTGTTACATAACAAAGATTGAATTAATTTTGAAATTTGATCAATCAAATTAGTTTGATCAATAAACGTCCCATTATGAATGGAAACCGATTTACCCATCGATGTGGGAAAAGTTGTTTCGCAATTTGAAAACTCTGATGTTTCACAATATGATGACGCCATGGTCACAAGTGACCAACATGTGTGTCCAGTGTGTCACCAAAATGGACTCACTAATGATGATGGTGTCATCATGTGTCCCGCGTGTTATCATGATCTAGGAAATTCCATTGATGATAACGCGGAATGGCGTAACTATGGTAGCGACGACCATCGGATGTCAGATCCAACCCGGTGTGGAACTGCAATTAACCCGCTTCTGTTAGAGTCTTCTTACGGGACCTCGATCGGTTACACCAAAAGCAATTTTTTCAACCATCTCAAACAAATGAATAGTTGGCAATCCATGCCATATCATGAAAGGAGTCTCAAGTTTGTTTTCGATCGATTGGCTCAGTGTGGTTACAACAGTGGATTAACTCTCAATATCGTTGAATTTTCACATAAACTGTTTGCCGAAGTCAGTCAAATTCAAAACGATGTGGGTGAGACAAAGTTGTCTCGAGGTGATATTCGAGATGGTTTAATTGCCGCCTGTCTTTTCTATGCATGCAAAGAGTATGAAGTTTCCAGATCACCCCAAGAAATTGGTAAGATTTGCGGTATTTGTACCTCAGACGTAACCCGAGGACTCAAGCTATTTTGTGATCTCATGAAAAATAGCCATTCGATTGATCTCAATAAATACATTACTAAATATAGTGATTTTATTGAGAGATACTGTAACAATTTAGATATTCAACACCAATTAATCGAAGAAATTATGACTCTGGGACACAAGGTCGATGCTCTGAAAATCCTGACCAAAAATACACCGCAAGCCATGGCATGTGGCTGTATTTTTTTCATTGTGATTAAACATAACTTAGGAATCACTAAGACTAATATTGCTGAAAAATGTGGAATTTCAGTCCCAACCATTACTAAGTCCTATGAACGATTACTACCATACACCAAGGATCTGATCTGATCAGATCAGATCAGAACTTGTCCCGTGTCGCTCCATGCAAATTTCGCCAGGTGGTGGTACATAGGAGGTAGTAGTGGTCGTGAAACCAAAGTGACGATACAATTGAAATGCTGGGTGATTGGTTTTATTGACGAACAAATAGACTATTTGATGTGGAAAATGTGAGAGAAGTTGGTTCATTAATTGAGTTCCCACTCCTCGATGTCTTTGTTCGGGCACTACTGCCACATTATAGAGGAAAACCGCATGTGGATTGATGGTCCCAATCATGCAAAAGGCGATCATGCGACCCTCATGAGTAAATAAACCGTACCATTGCAAACTCCCCAAAGATTCCAATTTTATCAGTGACCTCAGGAAAAATCTGGTGATAAACGGGATCAAATTGCGAATCTGGCTTCCACTGTCTGAAAATAGACATATATCTATGATATCTGACTCAATTTTTAAATCCATGCTTCTTGTGCAACTTGTAATGCACCATACAGAGATCCCCAACTTTTGCCATATTACGACATTGGCGATGTGTGAGCGTCTTGGCATGACATAGTTGACATTCACATTGACCAGACTGTGAAGGAAGTGCATCTGTTGACGCGTCAACAGATGCGGCAGAGACACGGGGCTCTGAAACCATTGACGCCGGAGGTAGAACTGAACCTATGTAATATCGTTGTTGCCGATGCAAGTAGCAATGATGTCGCTCCATTTGTTTGACTGACAATCCACCTTGACATGGGACCAAAAGACGCCTGTACGCACCAACGACCGGTTTCGTGTACTTTTTCACAAAAAATCGAAGATTTTGTTGTGCTGCATGTAAAAGTTCCATTTTGCGAGTGGGTGGGAGAAGTTTGAATTTGAAAATGGTTTCGATCACTTGGTGCCAATAATCAGAATATTGTGGTATCGAATCAAGATCATGCACCAAAAGATAAAAACACAATTCTTGGATGGCATCTTCCAGATGGGTGAAATGTTCCAACAGAACCGTGTACTGTTGCTTCTCTGGATCCCATTGATACACTTGAAATGTTTGTGGCATTTGTACTCGTTATAACATTAACATGGAAATTTTGTTAATGTTAAAATTTGATGTTTCGGATCCCAATGGAAATTAAATGAAAATCCATTTAATTTCATCTCATGTGCGAAATCAAAACTACCGCAAAATTTATTTGTAATTTTTGTGACTGTGTGTCCAACGGAAACAAAGGAGATCCATTGGTCCAATCCATTTTCACCAAATATCCTTATGCTAACGTTTACGCAGAACGGATTGCCACAAAAAAAGCTGAGCCGGGAACCTTACAAATCAAAGGAGATGGCAAGAAAAACCGTTTCATTGTCAATATGTTTGCACAATTTTATCCATTGGCCCCCAAATATCCCAATGATAACATTAATCGCCGGTTAGATTGGTTGAACAGTTGCTTGAACAAATTATTAGAAATCGCGGATGCTGATAGTTTTGCCGTTCCAGACAATTTGGGAACCTATGAAACTAGTGATTATCACCCGCGCTATCTTAGTTTAATAGATGATTTTCAGAAGAAATATTATCTCAAACATCATCAACTCATCAAAATCACTGATTACCAGGGAAATGAACTGCTCAAAGAAAACCAATCACCCCCAGTTAACTATGCTCCACCAATTAGTGTTCTTCGGACGTCTCCATTAGCTGATGTCACTGAAGATGACAACGACAACAATGTCAACAATGATGACACACGACCATCACAAAAACCAAACATACACGTTATCCAGCGGATTGATCTAGCCAATTTAACATTTGTTCCAGAGATATCTACGGTGACCACACCAACGTCAACACCAACACCCCCACCAACCGATAAAATCAAATTGAAAATCGGATTGAAAAAACCAATGTTAATTGAGACGGATATGTCGGAAATTGTTCCACATATCCGCGTGACAGAGGTTCCACTGGGGGACCAGCCCTCCATGACCCCAACAGCTCCAGCTCCAGTGGGAGATCAGTCCTCCTCGACCCCAGTAGTTCCTTCGAATATTGTCACCTATGACAAAAATCCCACTTGGACCCGAAAGATTTCCGAACTAATCTCGGATTGTGACCCCTCTTGGGAGCCAATTTTTAAAGATCCGAAAACTCAGGAATTATTCTCGCAACTTGATTTAGCATTTGAGAAAGAAATGAAAGGGATCGGTGATTTCATAGAAATTTTACCCATGCCACAGAATCTGATTTTTAACGCTTTTAAACAGTGTAAATATCCAATTAAAGTCTGTATTATCGGACAGGATGTCTACGCGGAACAAGTCAATCAAGCCATGGGTCTCTCGTTCTCTGTTCAACCGGGAGTTAAAATCCCGCCCTCATTGGTCAATATTTTCCAGGAGTTGTCGACCGATATTGATGGTTTTCAAGTGCCTCTCTCGGGCGACTTGACCGCATGGGCACAACAGGGAGTTTTACTGCTCAATACCGCTCTCACTGTTCGTCATGGTCATAAAGAGAGCCACATCAAACTCTGGAAACCATTGACTGATTACCTGATTCAATCCATTAGTCAACACTCGGACACACCAATTGTTTTCATGCTGTGGGGTAACCACGCCAAGGGGAAACAGGATCTGATTTACGACCAAGCCAGCCAATCCGGTCATTTGATCTTAACCGCCGCTCATCCCAGCCCTCTGTCAGCCAACAAAGGTGGTTGGTTTGGATGTCACCATTTCAGTCAATGTAACGCCTTCTTAATCCAACATGGACTTGATCCAATTCGTTGGCAGTTGACATAAAAGGAAAATCGGTTTATAGGAACATTTGAAAAATCTTCCCATGATAATATACATCGACCATGTCACAATTCGAAGCACCCATGGTGTTCAATCAAAAATACGCATCCAACAACCCAGTCGCTCCTATGACGTCACAGGAAATCGACAATTTGAGAAAACGGTTATTGGACAATATTTCTGATTTGAATGCCAATAAATATCGTTTCCACCCAGACGAATATCACCAACTCTCCAACTACCATCACTATGCTTTGACCATTCTCGACAACATTAAGATTGTGCGTGTGGCTGAAATGTCGGACCCATATAATCGGAATATGGGAACAGTCACTGGAAGCAATCTGGCATCCAATTTAGAAACCATTAACCCATACGAAGGTAAATTGGATGTGGTTTACAAACGCGACGGACGGGCCACAATTGTCGATAAAAGCGGGGCTCAAGGTAATCGGTTTAAAGCCGAATGGGAGCAACAATTTGACTCCGACGTCCTCCAGCCCCCGTGCTTCAATTTGATTCCAAATAATCAATGGGCGTTGCCACTAAAATGAAATATCTGACTATTAATGTTGACAAGAAATTTGAACAATGTATTCTACTGAGAATACACTGTTTCATATGTGACGACGAATGCCTTGAAAAATCTTTTCTGAGCCATCCAAAATCGGTATTTTGATCGAGTAGAAACAAACTAAGCCATAGAAATGTTGATAAATATTGGTTCACATGTGAAACCTGTGCGCATGAAATTGAAATATCATTTGGAAAATTACAAGTAGTGGACACTGTGCAAATCAAAAATTATTCATTGCTGTTTCTGTTGACGACTGAAATAATGTTCCAATGTATCCCAAACATCATTAATTTGGTGCCATAACATTTTTTTGGTTAGATAATAAGTCGTCACCTTCTTATTGCTCTCATCAATTGAGAGACAAAGATGACCAAAATCATCCCACGGACACCCTTTGGGACAGAAAGTCCACGTATTTTTGGTAGGATAATATTGGTACAAGCGTTGAAAGAGGTGTCCATAGTGTGCCACGAAAATGATAGCTTCCAAAATGTAATCGACCACAAATAATGGCATCGAATAATGGAAGCTTACACGACACCAACCGTAGTTACCTGGGAATCCTTGCGATTTAACAATCTGATCATGGATCTTTTTCTGTTGGGAGGGTCCGATCCCTAGGAGGTCTTGCGCTAATAAACTGCAACAGGAGATTCCACCTCGGGTCTGGATTCCAAAGAGATCATTCAATAGAATGACAATCATATTGTAATGCAACCCGTTGATCATAAAAGAGAAGACAGGTTGGCGGTGTAGATTGACGGCTGGATTAATTAGACGAAGATTAGGAAGATTTATCAAGCGTTCTTGCACATAGGGAGTGATGGTCTCTTCCCAAGAAGAGATGTATGATTGGTAACGGTTTTTGAAATCGAAAACCAATCCAGCTTTAATCGATCCCAGAATGTTCGGAGTTCCACCAGTTTCTTTGGTTTCAATATCCTGACTGTACGTTTGGTATCGTGGACAAGCGAATTGAACGGTTCCACCGGCCGGGCAATACGGAACCGAATTGACAAACAGATTCTTACGAGCAACTAAAATGCCAGGTGCTCCTGGTCCACCAAAGAATTTATGGGTGGAAATGTAAATGGCGTCATAATAGTCACCGACCGTGTCATTGACATGCATATTGATTGGCAGGTATGGGGCAGAGGCCGCGAAATCCCAGAACATTAGTCCACCATATTTGTGGACCAATTTATTGATCATGGAGGTGTTCTGGTGGACACCTGTGACGTTAGAGGTGGCAATGAAGGACACAATAATGGTGGAATAGCGCTGATATTTGGCTAATTCGTGGGACAAAAATTCGGTGTCGATCAAACCCGCGGGCAACAGAGGTACATAAACCAACGTGACTGGCAGATGAGTCCATGGCAGATGGTTGCTATGATGTTCCGCTTTACTAATGAAAACTACGGTTTCCTCAGGAGAGGTCGATCGGAGATCGAGACAATGAATCAAGTGGTTGACCACTCCAGAACAACCGTTACCGGTAAAAATCACCTGATCTTCTGGGTGAGCGTTGAGAGATTTTTTGATTAAATCCTTGGATAAATGGATGTAATGGGACATCATGCGTCCGGTCATCGCGTTACTATGGGTGTTGTTATAGTAGGGTAAAATGCGGTTTTGCATAAAAGCTTCAATTAATTTGTTCGGATAACCGCTGGCGGTGACATCAGCATTAATGATGTATTTGTTTCCAAAGGGTGTCTTGACCAAGGGGTGGCCATACGTGTAATTATAAAGTTTTTGTGCTAAGTATTCTGAAGATGACATGAAATATATTATTGCCGGATAAAATTTATTTATTTCATCCAGTTCATTTCAATGAACTGGTTATCGAGTAAGAAATAGTTAATTTTCATTTATTATGATCGGAATATCGTTGGAACTTATGAATTATTTTTCATGGGAAACAAATTTGATAATATTTAGGACCGAATTACTATATACCAATTATATATAGTATTTATTAGTATATGATCGAGACGCCCAAAATTGTCCTCAAACTCAACCAAAATTGGTTGAATCAGTTTAAAATTTTATTAGATCACAACAAACTCCATGCCCGTTGTTGGTTTTGGGATCATTTCGACTGGGAAAAACAATCTCTCTGGATCGGAAAATTTATTAAAACCAATCACCTTCCTAATAAAAACGAACAAATCAATGAAATCCTCCATAAATTAATCACTGATTTCAATTCATTAATGGAATTGAAATCTGACACATATCTCAAAATATACTTTTCGCGCAACGCGAAATCCGATGAACCAGAAATCAATTATTTATTAATTTGTAATACTCATACCTTACCAGAAAGTTTCAATTCCACATTGGTCGATGTAATGTTTGAGAAATATCAATTGACCGAGGCAATCATCAATAAAAATATAAATTACAAACAGCTGATTGATCACTACATCAATTGGGATAATAACTATACTTACTATGATTTAATGGGTGAATTAAACTCCTAACCAGGCAAAACCGTCCACAAACGCTACAAACAATCACGATCACTACAACACCAAATCTCAACAAAAACAGCACTACCATAAACATTTCCCACCCCATTTAATCATAATACGCATAGTTGTGAAAAACAAAACCTTCAGGATACCTTCAACATATTTAAATATTTCAATAGATCAATGATTATTATCGTTGGAGATAATAATCATTGAATGAATGAATTTTCCGATAGATGCAATGATTATAACGGTTGTCTGTATGGTTTTGTAGTTGGCGATGCCCTTGGTAGCTTTCTAGAATTTAGTGATCGAGATACTTTGTACAAAATCACTGAAATGGAAACCAATTACTTGTACGATTTACCTGCAGGATCGTGGACCCGTACGACTAGTCAATTGCTACTGACCGCCGACCACCTGAACCAATGGAAAACCGTACAGCCTCATCATTTTCTCTTACAATACCATGCTTTGATCACTCGTGGGCAATATTTGATTAAAAAAAACATATTCGAACCCACATCGTTCATGAGAATCTCCGCATTGAAAATTGGTCTCCTCCTCAAATCTCGTAAACCTCTCCCCGAGATTTTGAACCCATTGGCCTATCATCAAAATGACTGTGAGCCTCTTTTGCGCGTCGCACCAGTGGTCATTTGTCATTACCATCACCCAGATCTCTGTTTACACCAAATTGAACAGTTGACGCAGACCACCCATGTTTCGACCGAATGTGTGGATGCATGCCGATACTTTGCGAGTTTACTGATTGGGGTTTTAATGGGAGTGGAAAAACAACAATTATTATCGGCAACATTTAATCTAATGGATGTTTCCACTTATGGTCCTCTTCGATACAATCGATTCTCTCAGTCGTATCTACAACACTGTTCAGAAACACAAATCCGCAAAGATCCGTCACAGGAAGCCATCATCTGCCAAAGTGCCAAAACACAGCATTTTCTTCGTTCGTTGTATCCATCTGTTTTAAAAGTTCAAAAGGGAAGTTTTCTCCATAAATCTCGAAACGAGATCCTGTCCGATGACTCGCTAATTCATTGTTTGGAAGCCGCTTTATGGGCCTTCTCCAACGGAGACACTTTTGAAGAAGGATGCATCAATGCGATCAATTTGGGGGGCAATTCCACCGGAATTGGAGCCATTTATGGACAATTAGCAGGCGCTTACTACGGTTATCAACAGATTCCCAACCGTTGGATTTCGAAAATCCAACACATGGAAATATTACAAGATTTTTTAATACCAATTACCAAAATTGCTAATGAAAATCTAAGATGATACATCTTTTCATTGATTGAAGTGAAAAGATGTATTTAATAAAATTCCCATCTACTCTAAGAACACTTGGATCAGCAATTGAAGTTATTCACATATTTTTAATGAGTGTGATATAATCACTTGGATTAAAGAGGATGAAACGACGTTTATCACATTCGTTTTCTTTAAAAAGATCAATAACATCATTATTATGTTTTCTGGGTAATGTCCCATAGATTGCACCCATCATACCTGATCCAACTGCCAAGAGATTACTTTGATGTGGAAATAGGGATCAGCATACTCAACATACGTACACATTTCTTGAGTATTTCCAACATTAAACAAGTGGGCTGGAAACGTTGCGAGACCGTCTGGATTGCATGTCTCAACGAATAAATCACAGCGGTTCTTGCTACAAATCCTTACATTGTGACAATGGGCTAAATTGAATAACAAACAATCACTAAATCCCGGCGGCGAATCAAACAAACTAACGATTACCGAATAGAACTTAATTTCCCACATTTGATGGGATTGATCATAAACTAATTTGGACGTTTTTGCCAGCGGAGTTCCCCCACATAATAAAGTAAATTTATGCATTCCAATGATAGTATCGAATTTAACATAGAATTTCTTGACGATTCCCAATTCAGTTGCACTGTAATCTTTGTTTAATTCAATCTGTTTGAGTGAAAACGATGACATTTGTTCAGACGGCCTCGTGTAGTATACAAATTTTTTAAGTAGGTTGTTTGGGACAATTACTGATTCAAAGGTAGATATCTGTCTTAGCGGGATTCAAAGTTAAGGGACCAAGACCGATTGAAGATATATTTGTGGTTATAAAATATTAGATCCCATAATTGTATGCTTTCAAGCAAAAATCAATTGTGTATAAACCGTTGTCAGTTGATCCACGTTTTTGAATATTGGAGATATTTAGGTTAGGATCTTCGTCCGACAAGATCTGTTCCACCCAATTGAAGACAATGTTCAACTGAGCATCATCTTCGCATGAAACTTGCACACTCACCCTAACACAATTGCCATGACAATCAACAATGTTCTCATTTGTTTGTAGCTTTTCTTTTATTTGATCAATGATCAAGCGGGCTGTCCCCTGCCACAACTCTCTTTGTTTCTCCTTCTTCTCAGACAGAAGTTGGATCACGTGTTCAGAAATGAGAGACATTCTATTGCTCTTTGGAGACCGTAGTCTGATACAGGGATTGAGAGGCTTCAATTTTTGACTTCAGGCACATGTGTGTTACTGTGACACATGCAGGATCTCGACCACTCCCAGGCAAAAACATTCTAAATGATAAATCGGTTTAGACCCCTGTTTCAGAGTGTTTTCACACTTAATCAACAAATCCACCAATTGGTGCTTCTGTGAATCATGTTTCACCTGTGCAAAAATGACCTCGAATATCCCTTTGAGTACCACGACCGGATCGATGCATTGAACTAACAAATCATACATGGTCTCGCGTAAACGGAGAATCTCTTGTGGGGTTTGCAGGGTCATCAACTGTTGTGCCAACATAATGATATATTGGTCATTAATATTAATTCCCATCCACGAGATCGGATGATTTCGATTCAAAAACTCCACATGAACCAACCGGAGATACTGCAATAGATTCATCGCTTTCAATAAGTTGCGTTTAGCAATTGACGCAATCTGTTGCAGTTGAGACACTTGGTAAGCAATTTTCTCCGTTTGGCAAATGTGTTCCAATATTCTTGTGATTTGATCCTCCATGGGTGCTGCGAGACGAATCTGTATACATCGACTAACAATGGAATCGATCATTGTGGATTCTTGGTTGACAATGAAAATGAAGCGGCAATTGCTAATGTTTTTCTCCAGCGTGCGTCTCAAGGATTGTTGGGCTTCGACGGTTAATCGATCTGCATTATTGATGATGACCGTATGATAAGGAGTGGTCCGATTAATCGGACAATTCTGCAAAATATCTTTGACAAATCCCTGAATAATAATACGATCGTAGACCCCATGCAAACTAGGATCAATTTGATAATGATAATCACTGTACAACATTTGTAATTCAATGGTTTTGCAACCGTTTTTAATCGCAACTGTTTGATATTTGGTATGCAGTTGTTCCAAATGATACTTGGATTTAATAAACAGAGTCGCAAACGTTTTGCGGCCCGAACCTTCAACACCCTTTAAAATCATATGCGGAATTTCAATCGCCTTGGAACAGGCGATGAGTTGTTGTGCTGCGGTCTGATTGAAACTAATTTGTTCAAATGTCTCCGGTATGTACTGGTCCACAAATAATTTAAATTTAGCCATTTGATGAAATCCTTTTCTAATTGATTAGAATTGTTTTGATCAAATTTTGGAAGTAGTTTAAAAAATTAAACATATATCGATATATACATCAAAGATGAGTTTACAAGATTTGTGTGACAATTATCAAAAATTAATCAATAATGTGGACCGCCTACCTTCCCCGATTAGCGAAGAACTTGCGGCCAAATTGTCGTTAATTGATCACCAATTAACTGATCTCACGATTGCCATTGAGGACCTCAATTTTCAACTCATGTCAACCGATCAAATCCATTTGAACGAAACAGAAGCCAAAGAGTTCCAGGATTTACAAATTGCCAATCGCACGGTGAAAGCGTTTTCACCCTACATTGTCTGGTTTAATCTGTATCAAAAAATGGCTGCTGGAAAAGCTAAAAATCCAGCATCACCACAGACACATGAAGAACAGAGTAAGATCCATCCACTACCATATGATAGTGAAGACCCTCCACGTCATTGAAAAAATGAAACATCGTTCATTCACATTTCCACCCAAACTCAATTTTAATGCGACCCATTGTCATTGGAATTACAGGATTAGCACACAGTGGGAAAGACACTTCAGCCGATTATTTGATCACACAATTACAACGTGGTCACACAGTGGTTAAAGTGGCATTGGCGAATCAATTGAAAGTTATTTGTCAAAAACTGGTCGAAATGTTCACAGGAACATCAATTCCATTGGAAGACTTCTATGATCTCGACAAAAAGGAAATGATCCGTCCGGAACTCCCCCCATTTGCTGGTCAACCATTCAAATTACGAACAGTACTTCAACGGGTTGGTACCGAGGTTTTTCGTGATCTGTTGTCAACTTCCGTCTGGTGTAATTATGTGGCCGAACATAACATTCGTTCATCGAAGACGTCCACGGACGTGATCGTCATCAGTGATATTCGGATGCCTGACGAGATCCAATATTTCCATCAACTGTGCCAACAACAACAACTTGACCGTGTCATCACCCTGCGGATTACTCGGCCCAATCGCCAAGTGATTGACCAGACTAATCAATTGCATTCAACGGAAGCCCTGATCAGTTCTCTGCCAGTGGATCACGAAATCAATAATCAAGACACATTGGATCAATTGTATAGACAATTGGATGATTTTCTTCAACGAGAAAATCTCATCAATTGATATAACGAGATCATTTCTCAATGCCATATCATCGACGTATTTCAATTCGGGTTCCCGATGGAACCTTTTGTGCTCCAGGTAACCAACAAATTGGAGGAACTTGTTTTGATCGCAACGGTTTGCTACGCTTGATCCAAAAATATAATACCAAATACCCCGACCGAGCCATTCATTACACCAGTAAAACGCCCAACCGAGTTTTATGGTCTGCTTTTCGAGATGGATTGGCCAGTGTCTGTGGGGATAATGAGTGGTGTTGGTTAGATCAAGATTTCTTGAAATATGACTCCGAAATTCAACGGTATTATCGACCACCAAGACCCAACACTTCACATAAATGGTTATCAACGACAGACATTGATGCTGTTTTGAAACAATATGAAACGCAATACCATAACTTTGTGTTTATGGGAGCGGTTCCACTAGACTTTGATGAAGTCATCGATGAATATCGAAATATGAAAATCTGTCCCATGTATCAAGGACAACAAATTACACAATTTGGTTTCGTCTTTAATTTGGACACACATCAGAAAAAAGGCTCCCATTGGGTCTCGATGTTTATGAATTTGGATGGACCTGATAAATTCATCGGATTTTTCGATTCGTATGGTCACCCACCACCCCCACAAATCCGTAATTTGATCATCCGTCTCAAACAACAAGTCAAAGACTGTTTGGGATTACAAATTCATTATAAATGTAATACGGTTCAACATCAGCATAAAAATACGGAGTGTGGTGTCTACAGTTTGTATTTTATTTATCAGTGTCTCCAACATCACACGTTTGAAGACATCACGGAAGCCATTATCCTGGATGATGATGTCAATCGTTTCCGTGAATTTTTCTTCCGTCCCACGATTCATTACCGTGGTTGAAAATAGGCATGGGAAAACGAATTTCATATGATGAAAATATGAGAAATACAATTCTCATCATATTTTAGATCCGTCAGTTCACCTGAGTCACTCTGTGATAGATGGGAAAATGAGGCGATCCACTTCTGGACGAGCATATGCACAAACAATGGTTTCTCGATCCATCTTGGAATATCCAAAAATTAATCGCTCATCTTCCACAATCAATCCCAGACAATATTCAATTGGCGAATCTTCGAATTTAAACAAGATTGAATGTCTCTTGTACTTCAGGGTGTTATGATCGAGAATCACCAGACAATGATAGTATTTGCGAGGCGCACTGTATTCGACCATGTGAGTCACAAACCAGATTTCGTCTTTGTATGTGAATCCGTTGCTGGACCCACGTAGATGTTGGAAAAATGCAGGAACATTGTGATCCGTTACATCTAAATTGAGTTGGTGTCCAATGGACGGTGTAACCTGTTCGATGATTTGTCCCATGACCATGGGTGCCCACTTATACATGACACGCAATTTTCCCTGTCCCTCGAAATAACACCAATTCTTTTCACACCCACTATTTGTGGGTGATGGATAAATTTCTGAGGTTAGTGCATGGGATTCATCGGTAGTTGGATAAATTCCACCTGCCACTCCCAGAGTTTTGGACTTGAGATCTTCTTCGGTTCCAAAGAAGTAGATTTGATTTTGGTATGGGAAGATTTTGACATCCTCGATTCCGGCATACCGATTGACAACCGATGGTAATACATCAAAATCAAAATGATCAATCGGTTGAAGTTTTTTGTCCAAACGGAAACGGCGATTAAAGGTGGTAATTGGCTCTTTAACTGTATAGGCTCCATTGGGTTCGATGAAATAATTAACGTATCGTTGGTTCATCAAATACCCATCTTGATAAGGAATCAAACATGAAGTGCTGGGACGGAATTGGTCAGGTTTTCCCGGTAGTGTCATAGGGTCGTTAAAGAGCTGTTTGACTGGACGTAAACTGGACAACCGTTTGACATAGAATTGGTAATTGGACAAAACATTGCCATAGTTATCATGTTTGCCAATCATGTTTAAGTAGCGATAATGATCCACTGGCCAACCCTGATAATAGGCCAAAATGGAACACTCATAATCCAACAGATAATCATAGACAGCTTTTCGAACAAACAGAACATCGTTCTTGGGATAGGGAATCTTTTTGGCAATATCATAGTAATGAGCGGCTAACTCTGCATGCACAGCGTCTTTTTCGCGGTAATACTTGATGATTTCATACAACGATTCCGCACGGGTCTTGCGATGAAGGTAAGCCTCTGACCACCAATAGACCGCCCGGTCATATTTCTCCATCTTTCGATAAATGTTACCAATTTCATAACATGAATGGAAGAGTTCCTCATCCCAGCCACCCATCTCAATCCTTCGGTGATACCATTTGATGGCCCGTTTCAGATATTTTCGGGCCAATTCGCGATCACGGCCTTCAATCATGGTGGCCAGATCACGATAACTGTTGGCCAAATAGAATCGGTAACGGACATTTTTCGGATCCTCGAGCAAACCTTTACGCAACAGACGCACATCACGTTCAAACTTGTCACTTTTCGCTCCTCCATCACCAACATCGTCGATTTCCAATGTATTCAATTGTCCGGACGAAGTCCCTGGTGGAGCATTGTAATATTCATGTGTCACACCGACACATGTGATTCCTTTATCGGTACGGACGATACGGGTATTGTAATAGTCCAGAGCCGCATTCTTCTGCTTGATTTGATACATATCGAGAATAATGTCTGACTTCTTGAAATCGGGTAAGATCTCCAATTTCATATCGGCGTCCAACAAGAGCGCATAACGCCCCCATTTTTCAGCTCTTTTTAAGGACTCCGTCCGATTATATCCGAAATCACGGAAAGGTAACTCGAAAACTTCACCAGGAATCTTCTTTTCGGTCATATAATTACGAATCATTTCGATGGTGTTATCGGTACTCCCAGTATCACAAATACAGTAAGAGTCGATAATCGGTAACGCCGTATCAATCAGTCGCTTGATAATTCGCGACTCATTTTTCACGATCATATTCAAACAAAGAAACGGTTTAACTTCAGGGATAGCCATCTTATGGGTAATTGACAACACATTTTTTTAAATAAAATTGGAAATTGCCACATTTTACTTCAAATGTTGCCCTAAAATCCAGACTCGGAATCCCATGGGTTCTAACAGGGATGGATCAATCAAATGACAACCATCGAAAATCACCGGGACCAGTTGGCCCATAGCTCGGTAGATTTTCTGATAATCCAAGGTTCGGAATTCATCCCAAGCAGTCACAATTAAAATGGCTTCGGTTCCCTGGCATGCCGAATAAGGATCGTCGGTAATCTGGACATGGCCCAACTCTCTCTCTATGACAGCTACAGGCACCCTGGGATCATAAATATGTAAGATCGCACCTTCTTCCAACAAGAGCTGACAGACCGTCCGCGCGGGTGTCTCCCGAGTATCTCCAGTATCTTTTTTGAAACTGTAACCGAAAATGGTCAAATGACGTCCTTTGACGGAGTCATATAAGGTATGAATAACTTTGTGGGCGAAGTGTTTCTTTTGCGCTTCATTGATGGTTAAGACACCCTCCCAATAGTGTGCCACATCTCGTAAATGATAGTATCCACACAGATAAATCAAATCCAAAACATCCTTCTGGAAACACGATCCTCCGAATCCAACTGAACTATTGAGAAATCGCGAACCAATTCGATCATCCATGCCCAAAATTTTGCTAATATCGACAATATTGCCTCCCGCTTTCTCGCACAGCAAACTGATCGAATTAATTGACGAGACACGCTGTGCTAAAAAGGCATTGGCTACCAATTTCGACAATTCTGAGGACCATCGATCAGTGGTCACGATTTTCTCAAGTGGGACCCAATGTTGATAAATCTCCTTGACCGTCTCGATCGCAAACTGTTGCCGAGATGATGGATTACAACCGATCAAAACTCGATGTGGATGTTCCAAGTCATTAATCGCGGTTCCTTCGGCCAAAAATTCTGGATTGGAAACCACGTCATATATAATTCCGTTTCGATTGTGATTGAGAATCGATAGCAGATGAGACCCGGTCCCAATCGGAACGGTTGATTTTTCGACTACGATGACCGATTTGTGAGAGATGTCGCGAATCTGTTCTGCTGCCTTTTCGAAATACGAGAGATCGCATGCCCGATTGGCTCCCAAACCACACGTTTTGGTCGGGGTACAGACACTAATAAAAATCACATCTGCTTGCTGTATCGCTGTCTCAGCATCTGTCGTAAAAAACAAATTACGATCACGGACCTGATGAATGACCTCATCTAAACCAGGTTCGTAAATGGGTAAATGTTCTGACATCCATTGTTGAATTAATTGTGGATTTTGATCCACACAAATAAATCGATATTCTGGACAATGTTCGGCACACACGGCCATGGTGGGAGTCCCCACATATCCAGCTCCAATACTAATAATGGTCTTGGTCCAGTGAGGTGATGTCATGTAGGTGCACGTAAATGATAGTATTCAATCGTCAAAATTTGAAATACTTTCTTTCGTGGATGATTCACAGAATCATCCAAAATGATGAATATCATTTATTTGGGTTGTCTCAATAAATTGTATCAACAACTGGAAACACTTCCTCCGGTGATCAACGAAAAATTCAATAAATCAATCAATACCTATGTGAAAACTGTTGCTCTGATTGCTCAATTTCATAATACCCGACTGAACCATCGGATCACTTGCGATTGCAATGGACACCAAACGATCATCGATCAAGAACATCTCACACTGAATCTTGATTATTCAATTAAGTTTCTGATCGCATCAGAAACCTTGACAGATCAAATCGTGCTAACGCCTTACTTACGCAACATTTTTCGGATTCGTGGTTGTGATTCTTGGACACGGAAACAAATTTGCCATCAGGTCAATTGGTGTAACCAATTGATGACAGTCATCCGTACATATCGTGAGGTCTCTCTTCCGGCGACAACAATAGAGACGATGTGGTCACATATTACATCCACACATCTCGAACAGATGATCACACTGATTGCAACCAACAGCACTTTCAATTGGTCAATCATCCACGGAGCACGGAAACTAGATGAATTCGTTTGGGTAGGAAATTCGAGATGTCGCCGCTGTCGGCATAAACGATCGTGCCGGCGCCACCATGGATATCACAAAGTCTTTCATCTCTCCATTGGAACCATGGTGGGACTGAGTTCTTCCCAGATAGCTACTTCCTGTCTTCGGATTTGGATTAATGATCGCAAACAAACTTACAGCATTGCTCCTGTTGCTCTCCGCTCGTTACCTAACAGTCCGTATGTGACCTATCAGGTCCCTCTGGAAGAGACTGCGGTACAAGCTATTCGTAACCGTGACATGTTTCAACCATGGGTAGCTTACTATCTATCGCATCTTATCTGTTATTACAATTGGGATCCATCGGTTCAGGTGTTTACAACAAATCCTTGAACGCGAGACTCAAGGAGACTTGCCCATAAAAATTGATTGTAACTTTGACATGGATAATCAAAATTATATTGACAATATAATATATGTCTGATCAATCTGGAAGACAGTGTCAATGTCGAACCAAGAAGAACACTCAATGTTCTCTGACAGCCACCAAGGGAACACCCTATTGTCATCTTCATCAAGCGTGTGCAAATCCTTTAACTCCAACTCAAACACTTCTCCCCCCTCCGCCTCCACCGGCATCTCAACCAAAACCCATGATTAAAATCGCAGTTCGTGCTCCGGTCCCGGTCATGGTTCCCGTTCCTATGGCGGAGACCAAGGAATCACAACAATGTCAATGTCGCACTAAAAAGAACACACAATGCACTCGCAAAACGCTGAAAGGGTTGTCTTATTGTCTCCAACATCAAGACTGTCCACAACCCATGACTAAAAGTCAACTCATGACCAAAGCCCTACCGGAACCCAAGCAACTCGCCGCACCAGTGATGGTTCAATTAACTCAGACTTGGCTTGATCGCCCGATTGAGTCATATAGCTATGAGACATCTGGAGAGTATCACCGTGGAAACGAAACCTATCTCTTACCACTCCATCGAGGGTTTCCTCGATGGGCGACTGAGAGATTTATCCAATATCGTATGACGGAGGACACTCACAGTTCCTGTGTTCATGCCGGGACTGCCTCTGAGCAAAAACTCTTCTTGCATCAACAGTTCATCAGCGCATACATGGCACCGAATATGCCATACAGAGGCATTCTTCTGTACCACGACTTGGGATCTGGCAAAACTCGAACCGCTTTAACCGTAGCCGAGGCCTACCGTCAGGCCGGCACAAAAGTCTTGATCCTTCTACCAGCCACCTTGCGCCCCACATGGTTCGAAGAACTCAAAAAATGGGGTAATGCAGACATTCGCCGTCCTGACAATTACTCCCAATTGGCTCCTGCTAACCAGGCAATTATCGACCAAAAATTGGATGCGAAAATTGCATCAGGATACGATTTTGTGGCCTACAACGCGTCCAATACGGTCGATCAATTAAATCGGGCAATCGGGGGCAAAAACGCGATCTTAGCTCACCGATTGATCATCTGCGATGAGGTTCACAATCTGATCTCTATGATGGCCAATCCAACTGGGAAAAAAGGCTCGGATGTCTATCACAAATTGATGAATGTGATCGACTGCAAATTCATCTTCCTGTCGGCCACACCATTGTTAAATACACCGTTCGAACTGGGACTTATGTTCAACGTTCTTCGTGGGTTTATGCTGTACAAAAATCAGCAATCCATCCTCTTCCCGGAGACGCGAAACGAATTTGAGTCGCATTTTGTCGACTTGAATACACGAAGTATCAAACGTCCCAATGAATTCAAACAAAAAATATTGGGGTTGGTCTCGTACTATTTTGGAGGTGAAGGAGAAGTGTACCCAACAGTGATCAACCATGCACCGATCGAATGCCCGTTTGAAGACTATCAATTTGATATTTATCGTCAGGCCCGAGAACAAGAACAAGACCAGAACAAACTGACCGCTCGCCATTTCCAACAAATCCAAGCAGTTACCGGCGGAACTCATGCTCAATTAGAAGATATCAATTCCACTTATCGCATTTTCTCACGTCTCTTTTCCAATTTTGTCTTACCCCCGACTCTCAACCGTCCACTCCCTCGTGAATGGAATCAATTGATCAAAGGGAAACTCCTTCCCGACCCGAACCAGTGGAGTCCCGAACAACAACAACAAATCGATCAACTATTTCACCGAGATGAGGCCCAAATTATCCAATTCAAAAACGGATATCAACAACTATTAACCGACACTGATCGATTCAAGTATTTGATTAACGCGATTAAACAGTCAGATACCGATACTTCTCAACTCAGTAACTTGATCAATTCCGAAGATGTTTTCTATGAAGACATTAAATCCTCTTCCACATACGAGGAAGCCTTAGAGACCATTCTTCAAGCAATGCGCAAAGATCGCTTGAGTTTAACCACTAATCTGCACCTCTACAGCCCTAAAATGGATGCAATGCGCCGGATCATTATGGTCGATGCTCCGCAAGGCAGTTGTTTCGTTTATTCTTTTTTCCGCATTCTGGAAGGAATTAATATTTTGACAGCCATTTTAGAACAAAATGGCTTCGAACAACTCAATTTTGCCGCCATTGATCAATCCAATATTCACACATACCGTCGCCCCATTACACCGGAGCACTCCGGACGATACGTGGTCTACACTGGAAATGAAAGCATGGAAGACCGCAGTAAAATCCGATGGATTTTCAACCATATCGAAAATCTCCGAGGAGAAGTGTGTAAAGTGTTCTTGGGAACATCGGCGGCAGCCGAGGGAATCAGTCTGCGCAATGTCCGCCAGGTTCACATTTTGGAACCACATTGGAATAATGTCAGAATTCAACAAGTCGTCGGCCGTGCCCGTCGAATTTGTTCTCATTATGATCTTCCTCCCGAGGATCGCAATCTGACAGTTTACCAATATCACATGGTGTTGACACCTGACCAACAAAAAACCTTGGGCGAAGAACCATCAACTGACCAATTCATTTATCAAATTGCTTCCATTAAAGAAGAGATCAACAAACAATTCTTACAAATTTTGAAAGATGCTGCGGTGGATTGCAGTCTCAACTGGGTTCATAACCGAACTGCCAATAACCCAATTGAATGTTTTGCGTTCCCAATAGGGTCAAATACAGTCGACGCTTTCATTCCTTACATCAAAGGGGAGCAAATCGCTCCAGACACGAGTAATACTTACAGAGAAACTGGATTCCGTTATGTTCCCAGTCTACAGCGAAAAGATGACTCTGGACAACCACTATATTACATTGTTGATCCTCAAAAACATATTCAAGTGAAAACAATTCAGATTACCAAACCGGGTAACCAGTTGGGTAGACGATTGCAGGGAACTATTTATTATTTCAAAGTTGGAGTGGATTATCTTCCACATGATGTGGTAGTGACCGTGAAACTGAAAGAGATTGAACATCAAATCGTCATTAAAGCCACCGATTTTAAACTGGTCTAAACGATCCAGGTTGTTGAGGTTGTATTTTACTTTGAGCATATTTGATGATTTCTTGCTCATCCCCATTGGTCGCCATGACTTCTTTGCGCCGTTCACTGACTAGTTGTGATAACCGAATCATTTGCGCATTTTGCAAATTCTTTTTTGTCAATAAATTCCAATTAATTTCCGACAATTTAAATCGGAAACTACAATTGACCTCGTGACGCAGAAGAACAATTTTATCACTCAACTTTTCAAAAGTATCATCGACAATAAATGTTTGCTCATCAACTACTTCATCCACCTGGATCTCATACTGTTCAATATTTTCCGGGAAGTAAACCTGCAGATCCAATGTGTTCCCTTTCTGTAATTTGTGTTTGAATTTAGTCATAATTTTGAGTTTGTTTTGCTTTTTGAGTTTGACATATTTGTCAACCACGATTTCCTTCAAATTGATCGTCTTACCATCGTAATTAAGGAAACTAATGGTTAACCTCTGCAACGCAACCGGTTGTGAAAAAGTCTGAAGACACGATCCTCGATCTGGCTGATAATAGAGGTATCCATTCTTATTCTCGGTCAGAATCATCTTACCAAATGTGCAATCATGATTGGCCATGTAGCATCGACCACCCAATTCGTCTATTTTTAAATATAGATATGGCTCGCGAGCCAATGCATCACTCTCGGGGATCAAACATGACGTTAACTCGACTTTTGAAAGGTTTCCGAACTTGATAAATTTGAGAGCATATCGATTTTTCTCTGTTTGATTGATTTCCAAATCAGTTCGGAAATCTAAGGTGAGATCATAATCGATTAGATGAATTTGGTCCAAATCTGGCATCATATGGGCAATTAATTGTTCGCTTGGGGGAATCATCTGATTGAGTAAACTCAGATCTAACGCAAGCCCACCTCCAACGCCTCCTCCATCTTCATTCCTATATTTAGAGACCAACTTTTGAAATTCTGCATTAATGGATCCTGTTTCTGTGGTCCCGCCTGAGGGACCCATAATGGGGACGGGAACCGCACTTTCCTCTAGACTCATGGGTCTCATTTTAGGATTATTCTCGTTATTGACAAGAGTCAGAACCATTTCTAAAAATTGCGGATTGGTCACTTGTTGTTTGAAAGCGATGGGATTACTACCTTGCAAATCCATCATTTGTGGCATATTCATAATTTTTTGCACCATGGGAGCCACCATGGTCGGATTTTTAAACGCGGTCTGTGTTGACATAATTAAATTACATAATTCGGTCTGAATATTTGACGCATATGACTGGATAGGTGTACCCATGGGCCCACACATGCCCATATTATTAGCTGGGGGAGTTGCCATGTATCCAGCATCTTTTCTCCGTTGATCCAAGAGAGATTGGAGACGGGTTTCAGTCTCATTCGCGGAGGCATTTTGAACTGGCATCTGCATATTCATGGGCATTGCCGATGGTTGAGAATCATAATGCATTTGTTTATATAAGTCATCGGTCCCTTTAAATAAATTGTTTTCTGACGGATATTGCGATGTGGACACTGGCGATGTGGACACGGGCACTGATGGTGAGACCACGGTACCGGAATTGAAGTTGGTAGGATGGGAATTGGGTGGATTAGGGAGTAGATCCAATTGGGAAAAATGTTCGCGGTGATTCGCGATATACTGAATGGCTTGGTCAATGCAACATTTACTCAAATTCTTTTGATGTTCCGTCTGAGTTACATTAGGTGGTTTCTGACCAAAACGGTCGGACACAAAATCCATCATTTGATCCAACACTTCGTCAAAGTGTGGATCAAGTGAGATTTGAAATTTTTTTTGAGCAACTTCGTTAATAATTCCCAAAAGTAATTGCTTATTTGAGTGAGATTTAAACTCCATGATTCTAATGGAATATATGTCATAACTAAGGTACTTTTGAGTATTTTCAGACGAAAAGTTCTAAAAATATTCTGACCCTTATAATATAGCGTATGCAACAACGGAACCCAGTGATCCCTCATTTAGCTGATTATAATACGGTATTCAAACAAGGTATTGTCCCAAATGATCACGAAAGTCACCATTATTACAATGCGAATAACATTGAATTTGTTGACAATGTCAATCATGTCGAGCCAGAATTGATTTTGATTGATAGTGCCGCCAGAAATTGGAACAAAAATCAAATCAGTGATTACACACTGACGCTCAAAGATAAAATTCAATACGTGCATTCCATTGAATTATTGGATGGTAGCGTGCCTGCTTCGGGATACATGATCAATCCATCAAATAATATCCTCCATTTTCGCGAAGATGATGACACCGAGATGATCCAAGCAACAGTGGATCCAGGTAACTACTCGATCAAAGATCTTTTGGAACATTTAACAACTGTGATAAATGATATCAGTCCACACCACTACACATATCAATGCCACTGTAACTACAATACGAATAAGGTGACCATTTCTACACAGAATCAACTGTTCGATTTAATTTTTGCCAACGGAACCGAAGTGGTCAGCGACCGGGGACAAATGGAAACATTGGTCATTAATCCGATCACACACCGCAAAGAACTACAGCAAGTAACAACTGGTGATAGCCGGAACCGGTATATTGATGGATCCATTGGTAAAATCTTGGGATTTAACGCGATTAACTTATCCGGTGGTTATCGTTATACTGGACAAATGGTTTATCATTTACAACCATACCAGTATCTGGCCCTCTTCGTCAATACTGAGAATTCAGAAGATTTCAAAAAAATAAAGGCACCAAGTCCCGAAAATGGGGCTGATGGGGCATTTGCAGTGGTTCCATTGAATGGTTCATGTTATGATTTTCATAAAATCAACCAAGTGGTGGACAACACACGCTACATTAAAACATTCAATCCACCCATTACTGTCAGTAAAATTAAAATCCAATTCCGCACAATTGACGGGCATTTATATGATTTTAATGGCATTGATCACTATTTACTTTTTGAAATTAAACGTGCATTTGGTCATGAAATCATTAAAGCTCTCCACAATCTCACTTAAATCTCTAACGGTGATGAAGGTGGGGAGAGAGATGTAGAAGTGGGAGACAGGTATGATGTAGGTGAAGGCATGGGGGATGCCTGACGATGTTGACCCCATCCAATTGAAGTTGGAGTCATTGACCGCCGATTGTCGGCAGAGACTGCTGGTGGATTCTTTTCCAAATATGTCAGAGCTTCCTTCGACGCTGTCTGTTCCGCCACGATTTTTTTCCGGTCAGTTCCTTGACCAATCAGCTGTCCAGTCACTGGATGATTAACACCCATCGTATAAATCCGGTGATTGGTTGGACCAGTGACACTAATTTCGTGATAGACAGGATGGATTCCACTCCAAGTTTTATGATACAATTGCAAGAGTAAATCTTTGTAATTGTCATTAACTGAAATCAAGGGACGGAAATCAGTGGTGTCTTCAATTAACCGAATGACGAAATCCGAACACAATTGCATCGCAAATCCATAACGGGTCATATCATTTCGATAAGCATCTTCAAACAATGCACCCACGAAAGCCTCACATGTATCCTCCAGAATTCGTTCATTGGTCCGTCCATTGCACATATCTTCCACATGTTTGGAAATGAGAAGATGTTTGTCAAGACCCAAATACAGACTATATTTGGCTAACATATTGGTTCGAACCAATTTCGTTTTTAATTTGGTCAGAAAACCTTCCTGTTGTTTCCCGTATCGATGAAACAAATATGTGGCCACGACTGTTCCAATGATCGAATCGCCTTCAAATTCTAATCTCTCATTGGAACTTGGTTGTAATTCCACACAATGATCCAAATGTTCATATTCGATTTCAGGATTGGTAATCACCACATATGATTTATGTGTCAATCCCAATTGGAAAATGCTCAAATTCTGTGGTTGATAATTTAAACCACAGAATTTGAAGATATCAATTAAGTGTTGTGCAGTGACCAAGTGGTTACTGGGATTGTAGATACACAAAACCCTTTTCTCAGTGTTGTTGTCGTTCGAGTATATCTCGGTCATGGGAGTATTGTTACCGTTTAAACCTGGCTTGTTTTTAAGTTCATTTTTTTATTTGTATTTTAATTTTACTGGTTGGAGGTGGTTGCGATGGTGGTTGTGGTTGTACCAACTGAGTACCAAATAAATATTGATAGATCCGTTGCGACAGAACATTACCCAATCGGCGCACTTTGTGATTGGCCACCGGAACTATCAATTCCGCTAGCAGTTGATCGCGTTGTGAAATTGGAACCTGTTGATACGCATTAATCAAACTCACCATATTCGGATACTGTTTGGCAATCGCTTGAGCAAAATCAATCGAAGATCCAGGAATTTGTGATAATTGACATAAATAACAATTCTCGGGAGTCATATTATCCTTTTTGGCCAACTTAATCGTCTTTAGATACTCAATCTTCTCATGGTCCTGTTCTGACGGTGATGACACGATTTGACTCAATTGATCATACAATTTCGTAATGATCAACGCCGTGTCATAAATATCACACGACCGATACAGTGTATAGTGGTCACGTGTAACACGATGAATTAACGAGGTATATAAAGCATCTCGAGTGATCCCATTGTAAAATTTATGATCCTTGGGTACAAAGGCCCCTTCAATCAAGTAAATAACGATCATTTGTGGAAACTGTTTGCGTAATTGTTGGATTCGCAAGGATTGATTTTTGGATCTTTTATCAGTAATCGAATTAACATAATCCTCTAATGTTTTCCTCTCCACCAAACAGACAACCTGTGATCCATCCTGGTACATGATATCACCCACATCCAACTGGTCAATGTCAAAAATCAAATGATTACATTCTTTTTTCAGGTAATCAGACTCCAAAGCACGAATTAATTTATTTTCGCGTGAATCAATGATAATTTGCATCACCATAACAACTGTGATGACACGTGACGTATGATGATCATATTTTGTGAAATTTTTTTATTTAGATTCAGCTTTGATCTCTCTAACCGAGAATATTCCACACACACTGACTAACTGTTGGCATGGGTTATTGAGTGGATATTGGTAAATGGCTCGGTTGGCCATTTGTTGCATGAGATCTGGATGCAAATACCCGTAGTATGCTTTGAAACAGTCTTGATTGGCTCGTTGTAGGTTATACTGTTGATTAACTTCAATCTGCGCCGAAAGATTGACATGAGCATAATCATCAATGGTTGACAAAAGAATCGGTATCGAGGATAAGAGCCAAAGTGAAGAACCATTTGCGTAGGTAACCAATTGTCCCTCAATGGTAATTTCTTCCGTGTAATTATTGATCACGAAATTAACTTGTCGAATCACCGGATGGTGTTGAATTCCTAAAAATAGATCACCATTCCGCGGAATGGTGATGGTCATCATTCGATGGGCAACGACAATCTGTTTAGCAATGGATAAACATGCGGCCGATGTAGCCATGTGGCGTTCCGTCAAATCGGTCACCACATCGTTTTTCTGTGAAATTCCATGATCCCAATATTGTTCATGGACAGGGATTTGTCCAATAATGAAATCATGATTAAATTGGATTAATTGTTCCATTAATATACCTATGCATTCTCGTCTCTCTAAATATATATATATATCTAAAATCATGATTGAGACCTATACGCGCGGCAATTGCCTCTCTTGGCTAGCACATCCTGATGTGGATCCCTTAACACAGCAAAGTTTGATTGATCAGAAGGAGACCTTCAAACAAATCATCACAGCATGCCGATACTATCTTAAACTTGAAGACATTGCACAGCATAACCCTGATCTACTCAACATCATTTTTCCGAATCAAAATGATGCGATTCCAGATCAAGACATCATACACCAGTTACAGACCCCCTCACTGATTCGTCAACTTTTGCGCTCAGAACACTCATGGCTCACGCGAAAAGCCAAAGCCTATACACACTTAGTGAAAATTCATGGACCTGACCAAACATTTCTCGACTCTCTCACTCAAATCAATCACCGCCTCACACAATTAGATTCCGTCGCCAACAACTGTTCTGTTGAAAAACAATCACAATTACTCGAATGGCAAACACATGTTGCCCGATTGATCGATGGAGATGTTCGCTCATTTATGTACCAAATGATCATACAGTTTGCACAAACATCTCACCTGATTCTCAACTGTTGTCTTGTGGGAGGCCAACAAGGAACTGGTATTGTGGCACAGTTGTTGGCCCAACTGTATCATAAACTTGGTCTTCTCCGGAGACCAGTGGTGACATACGGTTTCTCCATAGAACATTTAGAATCATTGATCATTGTCCCAATCAATGCATTACATATGGATTATTTAACATTAACTCATCAACTTTACGGAATCTGTGTAACCGGAGAAACTTCTGATTATCTCAACATTCCTCTTCCATTGAAACCACATTTTCCACAGACAATTAATGTAGCCAACCATACTGACCGTGACCGTGACCAATTGGATTTGTTATTTGACAATATTCTGCGATCCCGCTTAAGTTATCAACACACAAAAATTTGAAACAAGCATATTGATACTGTACAATTCGTATCAAATTATCCATATGATCCGTTTGAAAATCAAAACACAACCGACACCCACCACAGTTTCTTCTGTTGCACCTGCACCTGCACCTGCACCTGCTGGTATCAGTACTCCTCGTATATTTGAAAAAGAAATCGAGCCATACGCAAGTAAGGTTCGAAGTATGTTGTCTCAAACTGCGGTCAATCCACAATTAATTATTTTACTGGAAATGGCAATCCGATCCAACGCGATCAAAAATACACAAAAATTGGATCGTATCACTCAATTCGATACATTCAAAACCATTTATTTAACAATTGCCCGACACATCATTGAAAATCTCAAAACTAATAATGAGATTAACAATGTCGAATTAATTGAAAAAGTTAATCAAGGTCAGATTACCGCTGATCAGGTAGTCAACATGAAACCAGAAGATATGCATAGTGAACGGTGGCGTTCACTGATTGAACAAAAACAGGCAGACATCAATAAATTGACCAATGACCCAGAAGAAACATCAAATATATTCTGGTGCACTCGTTGTCATCGTAACAAGACTACATATTTCCTTCGCCAGGACCGGAGCGCGGATGAACCCATGACAGTTCACATTACCTGTTGTTTCTGTGGTCGCAAATGGAGACAGTGAACTGGGACATGTCATTGATTGTTAACGAACAAGTCTATTTTATTAATTAATTAATAGACGATAACCAATTTGGTATTGGTCACTATTCATGTCAAGTCTATTGGCGATCGTTGCCATTCCTTTAATCATGTTGTCAATAAAATTAAGATGTGTCTTATTTATCCATGCCCCCAAATAGGGAGACAAGACAAAATCATTGAATATTTTATCTACTAGTAATGGGGTAAACTTTACAATTGGTGTGAATCTACCAAAATCAAAACCGATAATTTTTATATGATTTTTATGTAGACTCAACATAAATTGAAAATCGCATGGATCATATTTAGCATAGAGATATGCAATGGCAAACAAGTAGCCCACACAGAAGAAAATTTCATCAACTGTTGGTAATGGTACCGGATACATTGATTTTTAATTTGTTGATGAGCAATTATAAACTGATCAATATTCCCAAACATAAACCCACGATCCAGAATCAGTATTCATGTTGCTAAGATGTAACTGTGCTAGACGTGTGCCATAACTATCCGAGATACAATTCACACACTTCTCGTCATCGATAATCTCGATGGGTGATAAATAATCCATCCCATAGATACAACCGATTTGTTTGTCCTTTGATTCGTGGTGAATCAAATGTGATCGGTTTGTATAGACTCGTGAAAAATAACGGTTGTGCAATATGCATTAGATCCAAATAGGTATGACTTGTTCGCATAAATTGAGAGTAAATATGATTATGAATTAATGCTTCCTTTTTGGCATCCACACAATTAGCGGATTTTAATAATTTATATGCCATGTTTGGTTGATCGATTGGTATGACTAAGATACCAAACCCACCTTCACCGACATATCGCGTCTGTTTAAAAATCATAATTATCTAAATTATGTACAGGAAGTAATTGGTCGCCATTTCCAATCGTTTTTAAATACTGCATGATATATATTATATTTTGTATTTTTTAAACACACATAATGCGATCACGTCATTTAATGAGGCGAATCAACAATCGCGGTCTGTTCCTTTTCTCCTCTTTGGGCGCGGAGTTCTTTGATTTTGCGGAGCATGGAATCCGAAAACATTTGTGAGCTGTAATTGTTGCGTAGAAGGTTTTTGAAATGAACCTTCTGATGAATCATGAAGCCTTTTTGTGGATTTTGCCATGAACTGACCGAGAGCATTAAATCAGGATCAGTCCCCGCTTCAATGTTCTCGCTGACTGATTTGAGCACATCATCATCAACAATTAAATGCTGAATATTAGGGCAAGCAGTCAATAGGTAATCAATCACATCCAATGTTAAATTGGTGGAATTTATGGCCACTTTTTGTAAAGATGGACAGTAGATCGATTTCCACTCTGTGGGCAAAACGAACAATTCATGTACTCCTTTTTGACACCAAAATTGTGCATCTTCAATGGCCAGTTTCTCCAAATGTCGCAATTTTAACAGGGGAATCAAAACCCGGAGATTAATACGCGTACAGTAGTGAATGTTGCATACTTCCAGATCGGGTAAACAGTCGACAATCTGTTGAAAATGCGATTGTTCCATTTGATGCGCATAAAAAATGTTGATCAATCGAATATTAGGGAAGTTGGCAAGCCATTGGAAATCATTAATTTGGAAGTTTTGATAAATAATCAATTGTGTCACCTTGGAACACAAACCCACTTTTTGTAAGAGATCAGGACGAAGAGTGTAATTGTGTGTTAAATTGAGAGTCTCACCTACGTGGTCGATGTGTCGACGTAATTGTTTGATATATTCATCATCAGAGATCAGATGGATAAACTGAGTGAATTCGTCTTGTTGTTGTTTTAATTTCCAATGCTCAATGTCACGGAGACCGATTAATTTGCGTTCTTTGCGTGTGAGACATAACTTTAAATCACTCATCTGTTCCAGTTTGAAAATGGTAGAATCAACTGATTCAATAACAGGTAACTGAGCAACATCATTGACCGGAGTCACATCGTGTGTTCGGTTCAGATAAGAATCAATGACCTGATCCGTCAAGGTTTCAGTTTGACTAGCCGACGGTGCCGTCTGATCGGCAGGTGGTACCGTTGAAGTGGCGGGTGGTTCAGATGGTATAACATCTGTAATATGTAGAGCATTGTGAATCAGATACATGTCCCCTTTGTGGTTCTCAATCAAAGTGATCAGGATCTCTTCAGTCATGTATGCAAAGTAAATGTGACGTAGATCTTGTGGAGTCAACTGGAATTCACTGACTTGTGACTGCCCGTTGACAATCTGATAACATTTGCGACGTGGGTGAGACACAATCTCCTCGAATTTGTATTGAACGACCCAATTATTCCCCTGTGTACAGTTGAAGTTGAGCCAAATACGACGATTGTCGTCGGAACGAGACATATGATATAGATTGGTGTGTCATGTGATTTTATGTAGTTCAATATCGATAAAAGATTGTGTAATAGAATGCAATCATTGCTGCTAGAAGTACGACACAGATGGAGAATCCATTACTCTGAGGAGTATACTTTGCAGTCGGGATCACAGGTGGCGCAGAGCTAGAGATCGAATGTGCCGGAATTGCGAGCGGTGCACGCATTTTGAGCATTGCATGTGCTTGCGCTGACACAGGTGCATGTAGCGGTGCAGGTGAAAGGAGTGTCAACGGTTCTGGAATTTTTTCAATGTGATAATTTAATCTCGTCACGTTTTCCTCATCTGATACATCGAAACTTCCATGAGATAATGACTCAAATGTATCCAATTCATGATTAAATATTTCCGGTGAAGAAGCCGGTGTATATGATCTACGATGTGAGATGTGCGGTGTTGGTAGGGATGTTGACACGGTGATTTCTTGTTCCGATGTAAATCGTGGATTTGGTGGTAATGGTAGTAATGGTGGTAATGGTGGTGAGGGGAGTAATGGTGATGGCTGTTGTGGAACGGGTGATGGCTGTTGTGGAACGGGTGATGGCTGTTGTGGAACGGGTGAAACCGTTTGTCGTTGCGAAACCGGTGGTGATGGTGGTGATGGTGGCGAGACAGCAATCGGGACAGGAGCCCAGAGATTCGAATCAAATGATATCAACTCATCAATCATTCGAAATGATAGTGGAACTGATTCGCCTGCGGGATTGGGTCGATTAACCTGTTCTAACCAAGCGCGGATTTGAGTGTTTTTCTTCGCCCAAAATTGACGGAATTTATTCATATGAAATGGATGTGATGAAAAACGTACATTTGGAATTTCATAACATTCAATTTTTAAATTGACGTTCACAGAAGAGAACATGGCATTTTATTTAAACATGCTGCACATTTCGTTTCAATCGTCTCCTGATCGATCACCGTCGAATTAGACACACTTTTAATTAGCCAAAAATCGGACGCATTCTGATTATTGAGGACAAACGACCAAGGCATGTAAAAATGTCCATGATCACCCCACAATTGTCCCCAAGAATTTCTGACAATTAAATGATCTCCTTGATATCCTACGGCACAGACCGCATGTGAACCATTAACTGTCTCACCCGGTTGTGGCATTTTCATCACTCCATCGAATCCAATCCAATCAAAACTCGAATAGACATCAAAACCGAAAACCACTGGGCACCCAGCCGCCAAGGCTGTCTTCATGTGTGTCTCGAACCCAACCAAAACGGTGCTGCATAATGTATAACAATGCTGTGACCAAATACGTTTAAAATATATAAACATTATATGATGGATAATATATTGCGATGGATCAAGAGGCTTCGGTTGACAAGCTACAAACCTGGCAAAGTTGTTCATTGTTGATCGCCTGCGTAAGCAATCACGAGACGCAGACCAAAGACAAGACCTTCGCCCGGGGAATCGCATCGGATACCACTTTGAAAAATGTCAAAAGATTTCCAATGATCCAGTCGCTCAATCAGTTGTTTGAATTGGTCAAACAACTTCAATCAGCCATATGAGTGGCTTTGATTTTAATCAAAATTTTGGTTCTTGGTACAGAGGAGATGGGCACTGTGGGTATGGACGCCGTGAATATTGACGGGTCTCGATGAGACCCCAGTGTTTGAACACATGACACATAATGTGTGGCACGGTTATCAGGAGATTTTCCTTCTGGAATGACTTGCACCGGGCGCCCTTCGGGATCAATAGATTTACCATAGACCCTGAGCATGTCCTGAAAAGAACCTTTTTCACGACGCGTCCCTGAATATGTATACAAACTGGCTCCATGTCCATTGTAAGCCTTGCGGGCAATTTCGCGGATGGCATGATGCAAGTGTTCTAATACTTCGTCATTCAAATCAACAACACATGCCCAGGGGTTAATATGACATTGGTATAAGACTTCGGACTTAATGTAATTGCCAACGCCACTGACCGCTTCCTGTTTCATTAACACATCACAGATGTTTTTCTGTCCAAATTTGGTAGATCGAAAAATATGAATAAATTGTTGATCGGTAATCGGGGGACCCGTGAGCATATCAGGACCCAATTTATTCAACTTTTTCTGCAAATCCTTACGATCATTGGATATTTTAATGGTTCCAAAACGTCGCGGATCACCAAAATAAAAACATCGCCCATTTTGCGTTAAGAATTTAACATGGAAATGTTTTTTGTATTCGGTCAGAGTAACCTGTTTTCCCTGTTGTTGCGAATATTCATGGAGAATTTCTTCAGTCGGTTCATAATAAATGCCTCCCGACATTCCAAAAGTAATGGCAATATACCAATCTTTTTCTAATTCAATCCAACAGAATTTACCTTTCACATTAACGGTTGTGACTTGCATGGGTAATATGGTTGATAGCGTATCCAACCGGTCAATTCCATTTTTCGCATATCGACCGCCCAAAATTTCCACTTTGGCCAATGCTTGTCCCATGATAATTTCTCGGATGGCATCAGCCATGAGAGCCACCTCTGATATTTCCGGCAGTTTGAAAGATTTATTGATACTAATTACTGAATAATAATAAAATCAAATTTTATTTATTCGAAATAATCAAATCATTATATGCTTTTTCATATGCATAATGTGCTTCAATTTCTGAATTGAATGTTCCTAAGTGTGTTTTTTATTATTGATATTAATTTGAAAATATAAATATGTAATAATATTTTCGACCAATTGTTAGTGCTAATTTTGAGAGATATTGAGACATATCCGGATGGATTCCACAAAATATGTTGATCTTTTAATTGTTCATAATATTTCTTATCGATAATAATACAACTATCTTTTGGACATGATTCATATATTTTTCCAGGTATTTTTAATTTGACTGTTTCTTCCGACATTTTCTTTAAAATGAAAATGGGATATTACACGCATTTCAAATTTTATTAAACATATTCGGAAACACGTCGTGAAAGGGGTTCTCCTCGAGTGATCCATTAGTTAAAGATAGAATAAAATGAAATAATTTATTGTGTACTATCATCTTTTTTCCTCACAATGTCATGTTCAATTTCATTTTCCCTCACACAAGTCATCTCCAATGAGGACAATGCTCGATAGCATAATCCGTGCGCATCAAATCAAGAATCCCCTGCAGGCTCCTAGGAAATGAGCTGATCACTGCTTTGATCAGCTCTTTGTCCTGTTCCGCATCTCGATTGATCTCAAAGACCAACTCTAGTGTTTCCTCGACAATCACGTTCAATGCTGTGACACAACGGGAGTCATTATTGTGAGTCAGATGATTAACTAATAATTGCCAAAAATCTAACAATTTGAGATATGCATCGGTGGGGTTGGTACGTTCAAGTTTGGCACCTTTGCAGTAATCGTATGCTAATTTAAGAGCATGTGATTGACAAAATTGATGAGATCCCTCTAATTGCATACGATATTCATACGGATTATGAACCTTTTGAGTGTGATCATGGAAAACCCAATGAACCTCATCATCTCTGGTTCCTCGGGGAACGAGAATATTACGATTGGGAAACTTTTTGGATTTGTTATCACGAGCCCATTCTGCAAATGATAATTCACAACGCTGCAACAGATCATTGACAATACATACAAAAATCTCCATATGATCTCCAATCAGTGACATGAAGAAAGACCCTGCTATATCTGTTTGAATCCTAATGATTTCCTCAGAACTACCGGCGCGACGTTTGTGTTGTCTCTCAACAATTTCATCAGATGACATGCGTAGACGTTTTCGATTACTCATGTTTGATATAATATAACATAACATATTTGATTCAATTCTATTACATAAAATTTGATCTATTGATCAAATAAGAGTCAGAACGGCACTTATTCAATGTCGATTAAATTCACCGAAAAATCCGCCGATCTAATTGAACACCGATTGTGGATTCACGATCATGCACCCACACAATTAAACCAAATTATCGGCAATCCGATGATCATTGATACATTAACATCTTGTCTGAAAAACAACCAAATTCCCAATTTGATCTTTTGTGGACCCAATGGATCTGGGAAAACCATTACCGCCAAAATCTTGGTCCAAGAATACTTGGGAACCTTCTATCGTAACTGCAATATGGAAATCATTGGTTCTATCTATCGTGGGAAAAATGTTGTCACTGAGAAGAGTGACAAAAAGAAGGTCTCCGACACTTCTGGCGACAATCCCAATATTGTCAATTTTATTCGGAAGAGCTCGCAATTACCACCACATAAATGTCGGATTGTGACCATTTTTGATTTCGATTGTATGACCAATGAGGCACAAATGGCATTGCGTCGCATTATTGAAATTTACTCTGAAAAAGTTCGATTTATTTTCATCTGCAATAACTTGAATAAGATCATTGAAGCTCTACAAAGCCGGACATTAATTTTGAAATTTAGTTCGCCAATGACCGAAGAGATTATCAACCGATTGAAAGAAATCTCTGAAATAGAAAAGCTAACCATTAGTGACGAGATCTATCAAGCCATCGGAATCATTTCCAATAATGACATCAAACAAGCCATTAACTATTTACAAGTTTTCTCTAATAGCAGCGATAAAAATGTGGAAAACTTCTATCATCTCTTCAATATGCCATCGATTGCATGTATTACACAAATCATCCACCAGTGTCTCGAAGACAATCCATCATCACACGCGCAAGCATTCACTACATTGGATCTTCTGATTGATAACGGTTATAACGTTTCAGATCTTTTGGACATCATTGTTAAAGTACTAATGTACAACAAAGACCTGAGTGCAAGCAATCGGGTCTTGATGTTAGAGGAAACTATTAAAATTATCTGTCTGTGCGAACAATCGAATTCTGTTATTCATCTGTATCAATTATTGACAACTTGGATTACACACCATTGACTTGCGGTCCTTGCGGTCCTTCATTTTACAAAACGTCGAATCACAGCTTTTTCACCTTTTTTCGGGAGTAGCATGGGAATCGGACCATTGCAATCGAAACGAGAAATAGTAATTCCCTTGGAATGGAAAATCGAGGAGATGCAAATGGCAATTCTTTGTGATTGAGTCAATTGATCCTGAGTGGCGGGACGTTGTGTTTTATTAAAACATCGGCACAATTTCTGAGCCATCTGATCCACCACAATTTTAACTTTTTCATCTTCGTCTTTGGCATTTTTGACCAAATCGGACAACTTTTCCTTTCCATCATGTAATTTGACAATGGTGATCAATTGCTCAAGCTCATTGTCCGTCAAATTGATCAGAGAACGCATGTCAGGGATCTGATAATCCCGCATCATCTCTTCCAAAGTTTGGTAGGCGATCATCTTTATGGCAGAGATTTTTTCGGGAGACTGAGGTTTCTGAGGTTTCTGAGGTTTCTGAGGTTTCTGAGGTTTCTGAGGTTTCTGAGGTTTCTGAGGTTTCTGAGGTTTCTGAGGCGTCAACCCATACTTAGCTTGTAATTTGGCCGCATCCTCTGGATGATTGTCCAAGTATTGACGGATCTGATGACATTGAACCTCTTTGATGCCAGAGCTGGGTAATCCTAATTCATAAGAGACCCGTCGCAATTCATCCACACGGAAATCACCAGGATGACCAACACGCGCACGTCCCTCACATGGACGACCAAACAATAACGGTTTTACATTAAATGCGGACACAGCCATCTTAGTATATTATAATTTCATATAAAATTTTCTCACATGGATGATTATGATTGCGATGAATTGTCAGGGACAGTTCCGACAAATGATTTGTTTGCGAGACAAAAATTGTCTCGTCACTGGACTCTGCGAGTATGAATGTGATGCAGCCCACTTAATTCCATATAAAATCTGTGAAAAATATGCACCACAATTCATTTTCGATTCGCGTAATGGAATTTTCCTGTGCAAAAATCTGCATGCATGTTTTGATAAATATTTGTGGACATTTGATTTGTATGATGTAATTTACAATCCAGTCAAAGGACGTTATTATTGCCGAGTGATCGTCTATGACAACCACAAAAACATGACAATCAATCAATACAAAGACCAATATGTGGAAATCCCGATCCAAATCTGGCCTTTCCTGTATGTTCAATATCAAGTCTTCATTGCAATCCACTATGAAGCCCAACCACCACATGACATAGAATCAATCTATCGAGAGATCCTTCAAACAGATCCGATTTTCAACTATCTTCATCAGCATGAAATTCCACTAGATGCCCTTTTGTCCAAAGGCATGCATGGCTTCCTACAGTCCCAAGGACTGATTACAACACAAGAATGTGATGTATTCTTCGTTAACACCATTTTAAAACACCGTTCAACCAATGAAGGCGATTCCTACCTAGTTTGGTGGGATCATCTTCCCATTTCCATGTCAACGTGGGAATGGGAGTCTCAACTCAACCGCACCACTCTAGATGAATACTACACAAGGATCGAACAACGAATGGATGAGAATTATACGTTGAAAAATAAATAAGGAGTTATGGGATTATTAATATAAAATGGTTTATACCTTGATACATACGTTGGCATGGGGAACTGAATTAACGATGACTCAGCGAGTCATCCGAACCTTTTTGATCGGTAGTGCATGTTACGGAATTATTTACTACTTACTCCATTATTTCTCCATGTTTACGTGGATCGGATCGAAATTTTGGATCTTGTGGGGAATGGATGTATGCATGATGGGCATCTTAAACACTGGGTTCATGGGTGGACATAAATGGTGGACTACACTGTTCAATAATGTCACACAGCCGGCATTGCCACAACAAGCATTACCACCAACATTGCCACCACCTCAAGCATTACCACCAGTGTTGCCATCACCAACACAAACATCTCTACAGTTATCACCACAGCACTTGCATCCGACACCACCAACAGTTCAAACCGCACAGACATCTTACCCCCCTCCTGCCGAGAAATTAGAAATCGATCTATTAACTGAAAACGAGGATGATTCTGATCCAGATTTAACCCAAGAGAAAAATTCGAATCCGCCATCTCTGACAACAGAGATCCCACCATCGACACAAAATCCACTCTCCACCGAAATTCCACAGACTGGAACACCAGAAACTGAAAACCAAGTCTCTCCGAAATTGACTTCTGACAATATTCAAAAATATGTGACGCGAAAACCGGCGGCCATGGCCGTGACCAATCCGTCCATTAAATCGGCTGATTTAATTCTCTGATGAGACTCAAGAAAGATTAAAATTTGATTGATCATATGACATCCATATGATCACACATACATATACATCAATGCATTGGATTATTACTCTTTATTTAATTTGTGAATGTCTGTGTCTGGCCCACCGATCCCGGTGGGAAGAGATGAGTGATGAGGAATTCCAAACTAACTATCTGATTAATTTAACACCCCATATACCCCCATTTTCCACATCACCCCAGTTCAAAGACCCCCCAATAGTGGTCATCCCTGCAGAAATGGATTGGCGTCGCGCCAATGTAGTGACTAATATTAAAGATCAATTGTCATGTGGCTCCTGTTGGATCTTCTCCACCATTGAAGTCATTGAAAGTCGAGTTGCCATTAATGGTGGAGACCTCATGGAGTTATCCACACAACAACTGGTCGATTGTGCTGGCAAAGGGTGCGATGGTGGAACTGTCCCTTATGCGGTTACATATTTAAAAACACATGGATCCTGTTCTGCCAATTATTTTTATGTGGGTCACAACAATACATGCCATAATTGTAGTCGGGTTGTGAACGTGACCGGATATACATACTATCGCGGTGAAGTACCAATGTTACAAGCCATCCAACACGGACCATTGGCCGTGTATCTTGATTCCTCTAAATTCAAAAATTATGGACCAGGTATCATCGATACCACCATGAACTGCACCACCGCAACCAATCATGCCGTTGTTTTAGTTGGTTACGGCATCACATCTAATGGTGTTAAGTATTGGATAGCTCGAAACTCTTGGGGATCAGATTGGGGCGAAAACGGGTATTTTAGAATCCAGCGCGGAATTAATTTATGTGGAATCGAGGCGTATGCATACAGTATTGATGCTTATCAAGTTGGAACCGACATCGATTATCTGAAAATCATCGGCTATCTTGTCGCGGGTGTTCTGTTAGTCGCGTTGGTCATCATCTTATTATTCGAATGCATTGTTGAGTACTGGTATGACGGTGATTGTTTGTGTTGTTGTCACAAGTGTTCCGAGGAGGACGATGTAATTGAGGTTGAACTGGAAAATGGAGTTAACAGGACTAAAACCGGACCACCCCCAAACACAAAGTAAAATTGGATTCAATCTGGATTTATTGTGCATATTGTTGCGTCCATTGTCGTGCAGTGGCATTAAATTGTTCACGATTTGTTTTATAAACAAACGCCACATCTCCGGCAAGAGGGTCATCAGGATTGGGATCAGTCAATAATGAACTGAGAGAGAACATCACTTTGGACAGGCTGAGAGCGGGACTCCACTTATGTTTGAGAATATCCAAACATATCAGTCCACTCCGACTGATGTTGGGGTGATAGATCGGAACCTTAAACATCATTTCTGGTGGTTTAAAAGGGTAATTAGTCGGAAATTTAATCGAGAGAGGAAATGCGCCACCCTGATATGGTGATCCTTCTGGACCAAAAATGTATCCAGCCCATTCAAATAAGTTATTTTGAACCGGGGAGACACTAAAAATAAGATTTTGAGAATCTTTCTGCGAGGAATCTTGAATCTCTTCTAACTCTTTTTGAAGACGACGAATAGCAGCCATTAAATTTAAGCTTGAGATTCCAACGAATCAATGGTCCGCAAGCCCAATCAAATTTTGACCGATCAAAATTTGATCGTGATTTTCACTGGTTATTATTATAAGTATAACATTCATACGCATGTCGAATGAAAGTGATGCTAGACGCAAACATCTGTATTATGGTGCTCGCCACACCTGTTTAGAAATGTTGCATGACCGCCATTATTTCATTCCTCCAGAGATCTTACAAGAAACAGAAGATCAATTTGATTTTAATGGTGGACTTACCACAATTGTGGGAATCACTGATCCGAATCACCTTCCGGTCGTCACCCTCTTGGGTGATCTCGATAAAGACGAAATTCTCTCCCAAACGAATTGTCAAAAAGAAGCGGATTTAAAAGAACTTCACGACACACATTGGATCATCATTGCTGACTCCACCAAATTGGGTAAATTGGAATCGGATTTCATCGGACATCCATGGGTCGAAATTTTTGATGTGCGCCACATGTTTATTAATCCAACCAAGCATGCACTTCAACCCAAATGGAGATTAATGGAGGAAGCAGAGATCATCGAAATGCTGAAACGATACGAGGCCAATACATCACAAACCACACGCACTCTCTTAGGATCGGTCTGCATCGATGATCCAGTTAATCGTTATTATGGCGGACGCCCACAAACGAAAACATACCACGGCGACATCTATGAAATCACACGAAGCGGAATCAATATCTTTTATCGAAAAGTCGTTGCTAAACGTATGAATCTCAAAACTGAGAGGAAAAAATAAACTCTCGTTTTGATACATTTTTGTAACTTTGTATTAGAAAAAAATGTTCCTCATCAGGAACACTCATAATGAGGATCATAAATATCTATTTATGGAAACACCGGAACAACAGCGAATCATTGAGGAGTTTAACATTTATCTGTGTCATGTCTTTCCCAATCCGTCACATAGAACTGC